>Ga0302315_10000184_pt1 | contig 78099 bp, 74 predicted proteins | sample III_Palsa_N3_1_FD_200532 | JGI IMG/M metagenome (GOLD analysis project Ga0302315, IMG submission 200532) | Peat permafrost microbial communities from Stordalen Mire near Abisko, Sweden - III_Palsa_N3_1 | ecosystem: Environmental > Terrestrial > Soil > Palsa > Peat permafrost | place: Sweden...
TTGCCAGCCATAATTTTTTATAAGTGTTCGTTTGATTTTATAAAGTGGTCTTTGTTATTAATTTTTATCCTTGATATCGCGGCCAAGGTAGCTTGTTACGCAACGGAAACCGATATATGATTTCGCGGTATCCTGGTACTCATAAGTACGGGCGGAATTTTGAAGGAAAAATCCTACATCCTTCCACGATCCGCCTTTTACAACCTTGCGTTTCATTACTTCAGGGTCGCTTGCTTTGGCTTCATATTCATAAGTAGGCGCTATATCGCTAACGAATGTTGATGCCGATGGGTTATAAGCTGATGATGTCCACTCAGCTACATTGCCTGCCATATTATATAAGCCATAATCGTTAGGGAAATATGATCTTACGCTAACGGTATAAGCGCCACCATCATCTGTATAATTACCGCGGCCCGGTTTAAAGTTGGCCAACAGGCATCCTTTTGCATTTTTTATGTATGGGCCGCCCCATGGGTAATCGGTACCCTGCCTTCCGCCACGTGCTGCATACTCAAATTGCGCTTCGTTAGGCAATTCATAAGGTAAGCGGTGCGGTAAGCGGTGTGCATCTTTATAAGCTTCGTTATAACGGGTGCGCCAAATGGTAAAGGCACGTGCCTGGCGCCAGGTAACACCAACAACCGGGTAATTTTTAAAAGCCGGGTGCGAGAAGTAGCCCTGTACCATAGGCTCATTGGCAGCGTATGAAAAATCGCTCAACCAAACTAAAGTATCGGGATAAACAGGTACGGTATCGCGCAAAATGAAATCAGACCGCCTTTTAGTTTTATCGTTCCTGTAATCGGCAGCGGTACGTAATATTAAGGTAGAGTAGTTATATTTTAATAAACGTACATCTATTTCGTTGCGGTCAAACACACGGTCGTCGCCCTGGTAGTATAAACCATCGAGTTTGGCGGCGTTTCCGGCCTGGCCTTTACGTGCATTAAACACAGGGTATTTTTTTACATAAGCCCAGTTGATATATTTTCTGCCACCGGCATTTCCTGTTGCGCCTTTAGGGTGCAGGTAATATTTATCGTCGTTTAAATAGTTGCTAATAGCAATTGAATCGCGCACCCAGAAAACGAATTGTTTGTACTGGCTGTTGGTGATAGCTGCCTGATCCATAAAAAAAGGCGGTACGGTTACCTGCCTTATTTGCGCTATCTGAGCGAAAGTAACATCCTGGTCAGTTTGCCCCATTAAAAACGAGCCACCCGGGATGTACACCATGCCGAATGGAACCTCGGCCCTGAAATTACGTTGTGGTACACCCGTCAGTTCACCCCCTCCACCGTTGCGGCAGCTGCTAAAAACGGCTATAAAACCAACAATAACTATTAAAGAGTATATCTGTTTCATATTAAAATCAAAAACTTAGCTATATAAATATAACATAATTGCAATGCCCGAATATATTAAATATTGATGAAGCAAAAGTGAAAAATAAACTTTTTTATCCATCGCTTATTTATCAAGGTATTAACACTTTGCAGTTAAATCACTGATAATCAAAATGTTTGCTAAAATAAACCGCTTAAAATCAATTATTTGAGGCGGGGGTATTAAAACAAGCATATAAACGTTAAATAAACACAAAAAGTTGCAATAAAGTTAAATAATTTACTGGAAAACTTATTTATTTACTTGTTTGACATATTGTTCAATAGCCATTGTCATGGATGGGGCGGCTGGTGTGGGTGCCGGGATATCAAGAATAAGGCCCGATTCAAGCACCGCTTTATGGGTGGTTGCGCCAAAGGCCGCTATACGGGTGTTGTTTTGTTTAAAATCGGGAAAGTTTTTGTATAATGATTGTATGCTTGACGGACTGAAGAATGCTATCACATCATAAAATACTTCGGCCAGATCAGACAGATCGCTGCAAACGGTGCGGAAAAGCACAGCCGGGGTAAAGTTGTAACCGTTCTCCAGCAAAAACTTTTGGGTTTCTTCGGCAGCTACATCTGAGCATGGGTAAAGGAATTTTTCGCCGTTATGCTTTTTCAGCACTTCGGCCAGGTCGGCGGCGGTTTGCTTGCCAAAAAATATCTTTCTTTTACGGTACTGGATATATTTTTGCAGGTACAAAGCAATGGTTTCTGAAAGGCAGAAATATTTCATTTCTACCGGTACTTCAAAGCGCATCTCCTCGCAAATGCGGAAAAAATGATCAGCAGAATTACGGCTGGTAAAAATCACCGCGCTAAAATCAACCAGGTTGATCTTCTCCTTGCGGAAATCTTTGGCGGGCACGCCCTCAACATGTATAAAAGCCCTGAAATCAATTTTCAGGTTTAGCTTTTTAGCCAGTTCAGCATACGGATTTTTATCGTTCTCGGGTTTTGGTAATGTAACCAGTATACTCTTAACCTTTTTCTTTCTTTCTTCCAAAATCAATTTTATAAAGCCTGAATGCTATAAGTTAAGTATTTTAATTAATATCAAAATGGGGCAAATTTCGAGGGCACAAAGATAGATAAATAAATAAAACTTGTGAAATCGAAAGTTAGAAATAATATTAACACTGCTGCGGAGATAGATCCAGGTGAAGATTATAACTATTAAAATAAGCGCCACAACCAGCAATACAGGTATAAACTGCGCCGAAAGCAGGCTGAAGCAAACCACAACGGGTAAAAAAACAAAGGCTATATTAAAATAGGTTAAATACAGCGTGGTAATGTATTCGCTAACAATGTTATTTATATCAAACAGAAACCCGATCACCTTTAAAACCACAAATTTTAGCGCAAACAAAGCGATGATAATGGTAGATAGCGCTATAAAAAGCTGTATACCGCTAATGCTGTAATAAACGCTGTTATAAGCCGCCAGCATGTATAAGAAAAGCCCGAACGTTAAACCAAAAAGCAAAAACAAACAAATAAAGGCCCATGCGTTTATCTGCCTGTCCTCTTTATCAAACTGCGGGTTGCGTTTGCTGTAAAAGGACTGGAATATGCCCTTTATATCGCTGCCTAAGGAAAAATTGAGCAACGCAGTGTATAGTAACAGGCCTATAATGATAACTATTATCCAGGGGTCGCGGCTTTTTCGGCTGCGGCCATCACCCAAACTTTTTTTGGGTTTATAGGGGATATCCAAAAAGGTGTGGCCTTTATACAGGTAGCTATTCAGTACCAGGGCGGTAAATTCGCTGGCCCGGTTTGTATCGGGCATAATATACATGGTAGTAAGCGAATCGATTACGAATTGCTGCCGCTGTGCCGTTGCCTGGGCCACGGAATCTAAAAAAGCCATGTGTTGCGGCTTATACCCGGCAGAATCGGAATGGTACTTAGCACCGCCCGCTGCTTGCGCAGAGTCTTGCTGCGCATAAACACCCATGCAGGCAAAAAGCAGAAGGCCCAAAACAACAAAGCGCATATTTATAAACCGGATTATATTATTTGCCGCAAAAATACCTTAATAATTGGTTGTTTTGTACATCAACCCTTTAATTTAGCGTTAAATAATAAACCTGAAAACCGGGCATAACGCATGAATACCAACCTCATAAACCTTACACAAACCTTTAAAAAAAATATTAAAGCCTTTCCTGGCAGGGTTTGGTAAGGACTAGTTTTACCACCTTTGCCTTATGGCAAATGTAATTAAGCTTTTGATAAACAATATTTTATGTTAAATGAGTATCACAGTGTGATTATTATTTACTCAAAAACTCTTTTCTTAAAGAGAACTTTTAACTCATCAAAACTTTGTTTAGGGCTTTTGCAGATATAAATGGTTTGGTACATATCCTCATCAAAATCCGCATAAGGGTTAAAGACCTTTTTTACCGCAACAACGGAGTTGAAATAAGTTTCAAAGAAATCAATAGTCGCTTCACCATTTGTAAAGGCTATAACCGTTTCAGGCATTTGTCCTCCAGGCGCCCATAAGTAAAAACTACCATGATAAGAGAAAGCTTTGGGTAAACCATATGCGCTGCCAAACAGGTTCACCGCGCCGGCCTGGCTGTAATGTTTCCCCCAAATTAAACAACCCTGCTTTTCTTTAGCAGGCAAACTATCATAAACAGCCTTTATGGCCGTCATCGTTTTCACCCATTTGCTTTTCGCGTAGTATTCATCAAAAGGTATATCATACCTGTTTTCTTCCTTTTTTAACTTGTAAACACTGATAAAACTGTTCAAGGGCAATACCATTAGCCCCCATGGCAGCAGGAACAACCCTGTCAAAATAAACAGCGCGCTAACAGGATATAATAGCCACTTTCGCCAGGCCAGTACGATTTGCTCGAACCAGATACTGCCGAATATGATCAAAAATATGATGTCTGAAAAAAAGTAGTAATGCTTGCCTTTTGCCAGTGCCAAAAATAATATCGATAATGTGATGCAAACGGCTAAAGGCTGATAGATTGCTTTAGACTTGCTATTAAACATATAAAAAAATCCCGGCAACCATATTAACAGACTAACCGGGTTAAGGTCAATTATTAATTCGCCGAAAACGCCGCCAACGCTCAACTTATCCAATTGTGTTTCATATAAGCGCGAAAACATTTGGAACATGGGGAAACCATGCACATATTGCCACCATAAATTAGGCGCTACCATAATAAAGAACAGTAAGATAAATTTCCATACCTGCTTGCTTAACAATATCTTTTGCGTGTTTTTGAAAAAGAAAAGGCTGCAAATCCCCGCTATAAAAAACACTATATCGTACTTGGTCAAAAAGCCAAACGCGAGGGCAACGGTTAAGTAAAATAAATTTTTGTTGTTTGGCTCTTTTACAAACCTCGCCAACAGGTAAAAAGCCAGCACCCAAAAAAGCTCGCTGAATACAACCGGCTGGAACAACTGGTGCGATCTGTCAAACCCAGGCGAGATCATAATACAAAGCAGCGCGATAAAAACTGCTTTCGGTTTTCCACCCAATTCTACTACAGTTAATCCTATCAGAATTAAAATTAGCATAGTGGCAATATGGGTGAAAATGTGATGGACAAATACCGAAGTTGATCCAAATTGATCCTGTATCCAGGCCAGCCAGCCAATTACAGGTGGGAACTCCATATAACCAAAGGCAGGATGGTTCCCGGTTGCGATGTGCAATAATTCGTCCCCATGAAATCCCGAATTATAATCAGCGATCAAGTGTAAGATTAACTCTATCACGCAAAATAGAAGGATAATTAAAGTTGTATTTTTTATGTTTTTCATGATTTTATTGAGAAAACCAAAGCCGCAGGAATTGCTGCTGCATTCACTCTTCAAAAATACATGAACTAAAAGGCTATGCTAAAAGGTTGTGATGAGTAACTATGTTTTGTGATGGATGACAAGGATACCAATTAACAGGCTACATTTGCCTGCTGATAAGCCTGGTCAAACACATTTAAGTATGCCCGTGAAACAGGTACTTTGTCTTCCGTTCTATCAAATGAAATTAAATATCCCTGTGAATTTCCTGAAAGCTTAACCACCCGCTGAACGTTCAATAAATATGCGCGATGGCACCGTAATAAATAAGGATAGGCCGCAAGTTGTATTTCCAATTGTTTTAAGGAGATCCTTTTAAGTTCATTTTTTAAAAAACCATCTTTGATGGTCGTTAATGTAATATAATTGCCGTCCGCTTTGGCAAACAGCAGGTCATCGGCTTTAAAATAGAAATCATCAATCCTAACATGCGCTTTAATAAATATTGAGGGTGCAGTTAAATCCTGCTTTATAGGTTCTAAAGTAACCGCAGTAGCATGATGACCGGGAGATTTATCGATGGTGGAGTCAACATAAAACTTAGTAAAAATTAAATAAAAGCAGAATACTATACCTGCTAAATAAGCATTTCCTATTTCTACCCATAAATAGCGCCATGAAACATTGTCCGGATTAGTGTAGATCACACCCCGTAATAAAAAGCCTGATAAGCCTATAATCAAAAATACAATGGCTACATGAAAAAATTCTTTTTTTAGTGTCCAGTCATTTAAAGGATGCCTTTTTCTGAAACGGGTAAGTGTACTGATATACAGGTAAACGATCAATGCAGGCGATAGTGCATGCAAGCAGCAGATTGTGAAATAATTTAATTTTTGTTCTGACACATTTACAGTAAATGGTTTGAATAAGTAAAGGGTAACAAAAATTAATAAAAACTGGATCAATACAATTTTTGGTAAATACTTCGATTGATACCGTGCTGGATAATCCATTTTCCCGTTAAAAAGTTGCATGTTGAAATTTATATATCGCATCATTTCCTGTGGTAAATAAACCAGATTCTAAATATATTAGAATGATATAGCTTTGTGAAATTACATTGCGAAAATCTTTTTACATTTGAGCCCCCATGGCAGGCATCTACATCCACATCCCCTTTTGCAAACAAGCCTGCCATTACTGCGATTTTCATTTCAGCACCTCGTTAAAATATAAGGATGAGCTTTTGCAATCGCTGATCAAAGAGATACAACTGCAAAAAAACTACTTCGGTAAAGAAACCATCGAAACCATTTACTTTGGCGGCGGCACACCATCCTTACTAAGCGAAGCCGAAATAAGCCACCTCATCAATACCATCACCGAAACGCATGCCGTATCATCCACAGCCGAGATAACGCTGGAGGCCAATCCTGACGACCTTACTAAAGAAAAGCTACGCGCGCTAATCCATACACCCGTCAACCGTTTCAGCATAGGGCTGCAATCTTTTTTTGATGATGACCTGCAATGGATGAACCGCGTACACCGCGCTGCCGAAGCCGAGGCATCGGTAAAAAGGGCGCAGGATGCAGGCTTTGAAAACCTCACCGTCGACCTTATTTATGGCTACCCTTTATTAACCGACCAGAAATGGAAGCATAATTTAGACAAGGTTTTTGAACTGGGTATGCCCCATGTTTCGGCCTATGCCATGACGGTTGAACCGCGTACTGCGCTGGCATCATCCATCAAAACAAAAAAACAAGGCCCCATGAGCGATGAGCAAAGCGCCGCGCAGTTTGTTTACCTGATGGATGCCATGCAGCAACACGGTTTTGAACATTACGAGATCTCCAACTTTTGCAAACCCGGCTTTTATTCGCGCCACAATTCCAATTACTGGCGGGGTGTAAAGTATCTCGGTATAGGCCCATCGGCACATAGCTATAATGGCGAAACCCGGCAATGGAACATCGCCAATAATGCTAAATATATACAGGGCATAGCAACCCATAAGATCCCGGCAGAAACCGAGGTGCTTACCGAAACCAACCGCCTTAACGAATACATCATGACCAGCCTGCGCACCTCCTGGGGGCTCGATCTGGATAAACTTAACGCCATAGCCGCGGCTTCGGCCAATCAATTGCTGATACCTGCTGAAGAGTTTTTTGATAAGGAATGGATCATAAAAAAAGGCAATATCATCACCCTCACCCAAAGCGGTAAACTCTATGCCGATCATATAGCGGCTGAGTTGTTTTTTTGAGCGCATTGTTTGCAAGTGTTCCGTTTTCGTTTAGATGGGCTTGAAAAGCCCGCGCATCTACGTATAAACACCATCCCCGGTTTAAAACATCTTACCACCTCAGGCTATTGGAAATATCGCCGTAAAATAAAACTGCATTTGCAAAACCCCCGTAACTTCTATCAAATAACCTACATAGAAAAACAATATGAAAAAATTAATTATCGCGGCGTTTGCATTAGTAGCTATTGCAATAGCGCCAAACACTTACGCTCAAACAAAAATGGTTGGTGGTGCAGCAATGTATCCAACAAAAAACATTGTTGAAAATGCTATAAACTCAAAGGATCATACCACGTTGGTAGCTGCAGTTAAAGCTGCCGGGCTGGTTGAAACTTTAGAAGGCCCGGGCCCGTTCACCGTATTTGCACCAACTAACGAAGCATTTGATAAACTGCCTGCAGGTACAATCCCAACCCTGTTAAAACCAGAAAACAAAGCTATGTTAACCAAAATTTTAACTTACCACGTTGTTGCAGGCCGCATGAGCGCTGCCGACCTGTGGGCCAAAGTTAAAGCCGGTAATGGTTCAGCTACTTTAACAACTGTTGAAGGCGGTACATTAACCGTTATGGCAAAAGGCAAAAAATTATATCTTGTTGATGAAAAAGGCGGCAAATCATGGATCACCATTGCCGATGTTTTTCAAAGCAATGGCGTAATACACGTAGTAAATACCGTATTAATGCCTAACTAATTAGTTTGTTATTTGGCAGTTTTAAGTTTGCAGTAAGCAGCTTTAATTTGCCGAACATATAATATTACCTGCCTTGTAAAACATAAAGCCCGGTTGCGATTACGCACCGGGCTTTTTTGTTGTATTATATTTTGTCATCCTGTTTATAAAATCCGGTGGATTCTGAAGGGGAAATAGTAGTCTTCAAGATCCGGATGTCATTTCGAATTTGCAAGAGGTGGGCTAAGAAGCGGGCAAATGAGAAAACTTATACGCTGTGTAAGGTAAATCATGCGGGGCGTATAAGTTTTCTCCTCGCCCTCACACACAATCCAGCCCTGCTCGTTCGAAATGACACGCTGGGTAAATCTATCATGGATAGCGGAGAAGGATCTACCCGCGTTCAACTAAGCTTGTTGGCAACCCGGCGCTTGTATAACAGATTCTTCGCTGCGCTCAGAATGACAAAAGGATTTATTATTCAACGAATCACAATAGTGATTGCCAAACTGAAAAATTGTTAAAAAAATATCAAAAACAATTTTGCCGCTTTAATGCTTTGTGCTTTTAATTACTTTTGCGCGTTAACAAATTGTAAATAAATGAGCATCATTCTTACCCCGATAGATACCGTTGATAATATTAGCAGGGAGGATTTTGTTGAAAATTATTTAAAGCCGCACAAGCCGCTCATCATCCGCAAGGCCACCCAAAGCTGGCCCGCGCTGCAAAAGTGGACTTTTGATTATCTTAAAGAAACCGTTGGCGACCAGATAGTGCCGCTGTATGACAGCTCAAAGGCCGATCCGTCGAAACCCATAAATGCCGCCGCCCTTGAAATGAAGTTTGGCGATTATATCGACCTGATACAAACGCAGCCTACCGATCTGCGTATATTTTTGTTCGACCCGATAAAGCACGCCCCGGCTTTGCTTGAGGATTACCGTTCGCCAACCGACCTAATGGGTGGGTTTTTGGATAAATATCCCAATATGTTCTTCGGCGGCAAGGGCTCGGTTACCTTTTTACATTATGATATCGACCTTGCCCATATATTCCACACCCATTTTAACGGGCGCAAACGGGTAATGCTGTTTGACAATAAATGGAAGGAGCGCCTGTATTGCATCCCCTTTGCTACCTACGCGCTGGAGGATTATGATATTGAAAATCCAGATTTTAAAAAATTCCCAGCATTGGATGGGGTAGAAGGCCAGGAAGCTATTTTAGAGCATGGCGATACCCTGTTTATGCCGACAGGCTACTGGCACTGGATGAAATATTTAGATGGCTCGTTCTCGATATCGCTGCGTGCCTGGGACAAAAGCTGGGGCATAAAAGCCAAAAGCCTGTACAACCTTACCATTCAGCGTAAGTTTGATGATATGATGAAAAAGAACTTCAAAAAACGCTATATGGACTGGAAGGAAGAATTAGCGTTTGAAAGGGCTGATAAAGCCCTGGCACAGGGCGAGCCCCGCTGATCAGTAAGACGATTGTATAGCTTTTTTATGTTTGTTTTGGCTAAAGCCGGGTTTGTTCACCAACTTAACCCGTTGGTTAAAACCAACGGCAATGAAAAAATGCATATTAATTTTCATCCAATTCATTGCCGTCCCTTTTAAGGGGGCGGATAATTGCAATAGTTTTTATTCCGGCTTTAGCCAAACTAATGGATAGGCATCATCGCGATCGAAAAAATCATTAAAATCAGCGGTTTAACATTCCCTTAACACCTCTTGAAATTTAATTGATTAATTTTGTTAAACTCAGGTATTTCATGGCCTAAGGGAATACCCTATGCTGATGCTATCCCCGGAAAATTAATTTAAACTAATGAGCTTTAAACTCAACCCCATCGATACGGTTGAAAGTATTTCCCCCGCCGATTTCAAAAAGAATTATTTAGACAAGCGCCGCCCGCTCATTATCAAAGGCCTTACCAAAAGCTGGCCCGCCCGCGAAAAATGGACAGCAGCATATTTAAAACAAGCCGTAGGCAAAAAGGTGGTACCATTGTACGATAATTCAAAAGCCGATCCTTCAAAACCTATCAATTCATCAGCTGCCGAAATGCCTTTTGATGAATATATCGACCTGATAAAATCCCAACCCACCGAGCTGCGCATATTCTTCTTCAATATATTTAAACAGGCCCCGCAACTGTTAAATGATATTGTTTTACCAAAGGATTTGATGGGAGGTTTTATTGAAAGCATGCCCGCTATGTTTTTCGGCGGTTCAAACTCGGTTACTTTTTTACATTACGATATCGACCTGCCGCATATTTTTCATACCCATTTCGGTGGGCGTAAGCATGTGATACTATTTGAAAATAAGTGGAAACGCCGCCTGTACTGCATCCCCAACGCTACTTACGCGCTCGAAGATTATGATGTAGCCAACCCGGATATTACAAAATTTCCCGCGCTGGATGGGGTAGAAGGCACCGAAGCATTTCTGGAGCATGGCGATACGCTGTTTATGCCCACCGGCTACTGGCACTGGATGAAATATCTGGATGGCTCCTTCTCGTTAAGTCTGCGTGCCTGGGATGCATCGCCCATACGCAAAGCCGCCAGCCTGTACAACCTTGCTGTAAAAGGAGGTTTGGATAGTTTGTTGAAGATGACCTTTAAAGCAAATTATGCCAAGAGGCGGGAGAAGTTGGCAGTGAAAAGGGCAGACAGGGCATTGGCCGCGGGTAGGCCGAACCGCTGATTTTAATGATTTGCAGATTTCGTTGATTTTTAATTTGAGAAGGACAATTTGGCTAAAGCCAACTGGCTATAGATTTTATCCGTTGGCTGAAGCCAACGGCAATGAAAAAAAAATGTATTGGTTTACAGTAAATTCATTGCCGTCCCTTTTAAGGAACGGATGCTTGTAACCGATGGGTTGGTTTAGCCAAATCTTTTTGACTTTTTAATTTTGATTTTTGAATTAACTCGAAGATGATGTATGATCGCAAACTATCTTCCATTCCCCGTCAATTTTCCTGAACCACAGCGTAAAATATCCACCTAACTCATCCTTTTCGCGTTTTAAATGCCAGCCGCCAAGCATAAAGGCGTTTTTAGCATCAAGCAATTGCAGTTTTATTACGGTGAAGGTAAGTTGGCCCATCGCGGCTTTGCCGGGATAACGTTTTTTGTAATTATCAAGCGTGGATTGCCAGCCGTAAACAGGCGCGGTTTTGCCAACAAAGGTTAGCGAATCTGATTTCCAGTAGCCCTGCATAAAGCCATCGATATCGCCACGGTTCCAGGTCAGGCGCTGGGTTTCCAGTACGTTGAGGATAGCCTGCCTGTTCTGCGCGAACAGGAAGCAGGAATTAAAAAGCAGTAAGCAGGAGATAATATATTTTTTCATGGAGCCAGGGTTTTGATTGAACAGATTTAATGATAAAAATGCAAAAATTTATCCTAAAATCCACTTAACCCGTTAGGTAATGGTTCAGCCGGTTTAACTTACTCCCTTCAATAACAACACAGGCACCGCCGAGCTTCTTGCCAGTTGAATAGATATGCTGGTATGTATCAGCGATTGTAAAAAGCTATATTTATGGGGCAGGGCTATCACTAATTGGGCATCGTGGTCAGCCGCGAATTGCAAAATTCCGTTAATAATATTCTTTTCATTCAGGTAATAGTATTTGGGGTGATACTGCTTTAGCATGGCATGTAACTCCGTTTCTTCGCCTAACCTTTCGGCATCAGCACCGATATGTTTGCCTGTATCATCAACATTTACAACCAGCAGATCAACTTTTTTCCTGCTCAGAAGCTTATTTAATGCTGCTAATGGCACTGTTTCGCTAACGTTGTAAAAATCGCAGGCTACCACAATACGTTTTATGTTTTCAAAATGAAAAGTTGGTGGCACAACTATTACAGGCACAGGGCTGGCCTTGGCTATTTTAACAACGTGGCCGCCAACACGCGTATCGTCATGGGTGGTATTTCCTACGCTGCCTACAATTACCAGGCCCACATTTTTGGCAATTGAGTTTTCAACTATGGCACGTACTAAGTGCGAGCGGTTTAAATGGGTGCTTATTTCAACCCCCGGCCTTACCTGTTTATGAAGGTGTTTTTTTAAATTTTCAAGTTTATGTATCCGGTCAGCGGCATTGGCTTCAATTTCCTCGGTGCTTAAAAGCACCATGTCGGGGTTGGGCAGGGTTGTTTCATAAACCGAAACATAATAGGCGTTTAATAAAATAATATGCTCAACATCGGTTTGGTGGCTTAAGGCAGCAGCAAATTCGGCTGCATGAACCGAAGCTTTTGAAAAATCGACAGGTACAAGATAGGTTTTCATGGCGCGTATATTATTAATACAATATTAACGGCGATATTGTTCCGGGTGGTTAAGCCGCTAATATCAGCGTACAATATATACATATCAACTGTTAATATTTGCATTTTGTTATGCGGATTTACAATAGTTAATTAAAAAAAGAAAAATCAGCAACACCGCTTAACTCCAAAGCACTGTTAAACGCCTTATAATAAATAATGCAGAATGTGAAAAATCACCACAATCAACTTCTATATTTGGGCTTTCAGCTTTTACCTGCTTATGAAAAAAGTACTATGCTTCGGCGAGGTTTTATGGGATGCCTTTGGGGATGAAAAAAAGGCGGGCGGCGCGCCAATGAATGTGGCCTGCCACCTGGCACAACAAAAAGTGCCGGTAACTTTTGCCAGCCGCGTAGGTATTGATGCCCCGGGCATGGAGCTTATAGAGTTTTTGCAGGAAAATGGCCTATATTCTGATCTTATACAGGAAGATGAAGTGCTGCCCACCTGCGAGGTGACCGTTCAGTTGGATGCAAATAGCCAGGCGACTTACATTATACCCCAGCCGGTATCGTGGGATAATATCCGAACAGAAGATACACTTACAAAAGCCGCCGAACAGGCATCCGCTATTATATTCGGCAGCCTGGCCTGCCGTACCGATACCACCCGTACCACCCTGTTGAATTTGCTTGACGAAACCCACGCCTTAAGAATATTTGATGTAAACCTGCGTGCGCCGCATTATACCCTATCCACCATCGAAACGCTGGCTGCCCGCGCCACCGTGGTAAAAATGAATGAGGAAGAGGCCGGGCTGCTCATAGGTGGCAGCAGCGGGCAGCTAAAAGATAAGATAGCTGAATTCAGGGCAAAGTACCATCCTAAAACCATTTGCGTAACCCGCGGAGAGAACGGCGCCATTATATGGCACGACCATGAATATTATGAACACCCCGGTTTTAAAGTGGATGTTGTAGATACGGTAGGAGCGGGTGATGCATTTTTGGCCACTTTTATTGCCGGCATATTAGCCAAACAACCCATGCAGCAGTTGCTGGAGCAGGCGTGTGCCATAGGCGCATTTGTAACCAGCAAGCGTGGCGCCAACCCGGTTTATAATTGGGATGAGATAGATGCCATTATCAGCGGCAAATAATAAGCTCTTTTACTTTTCGCGACGTGGATAGCGCAGCAGGCTTGATAAAGCTGTGCAGAATGCTGCTTATTGAAGTTTGGCTGTACGCTAATTATTATCCATGTCTAAACAAATATTTCATTTTTTATTGCTATTTTTAGTCACCTTTTCAATCTATAGATTTTAATTCGAGCCGATCCATAATTATAACGTTTCATGATCGGCGATGATTTATTATCAGCTATTTTTTTAACCTTGTGGCAAAAACAAAAAGTTTACTTAATAGCAGCATCATACCCTCTCAATATTTATTAAAAATATTGCTCACCCTTATCTTTCTTATACATCAGCATAAAGCCAACGCTTTGGCGGCCTATACCACGCCTAAAAATATTTTTGAACGCATAAAAAGTACACCCGAAGATAAAAGGATAGATCTTGCGAATAATATATATAAAACTAATTTCAGGCGGGTCGATGCTGCAATAGTTATGGCAAACCTGGATACTTTAAATGCTATTGCACAAGGTTTAAATGATAAGCATTTGCAATGCGAAGTTTTGGCCATGCGGGCCGATTATTATTCAGTTAACAAGGGCCTTAATCAGCTTAGCACATCCTATTATCAGCAAGCTGTTAATTTAGCCAAAGCAAATAACATGACCGTGGAAACCGGCATATATTTTCACTTTTTGGGGCGATATTTTTTTGTTTATAAACAGTATGCGCCTGCCTGCCGGTATTATTTACAATCGCAGGAGCAGTTTAGGCAGGCGGGGTTTAAAAATGTGCCGGATATATATTACTACTTATCGCAGGTTGCGGATATGTATTTTGCCCTTGGCGATTATGATAATGCAAAGATAAACCTTGAGGAAGCATTAAAGTATGCTCCTGCAAACAGCCGCGACAAAGTAAATATCATTAACACCATAGGGCTTATCTATCGTAATTACAAACAATTTCCGGCAGCTATCAGTCGCTTTAACCAGGCTTTAAACCTGGCAATTGCCAATAAGGATAGCGTTTGGATAGGCATAGCAACAGGCAATATAGGGGCTTGCTATTTTTTGCAGGGTCAGTATCAAAAAGCCATCCCTTACATTAAAACTGATTATACCACATCGGTAAAATATGGCGAAGAGGTAAACGGCGCCATAGCCTTGTTAAGGTTGATAAAGATAAATATCGATTATAAAAATTTTGATGAAGCAGGCAGTCTGCTTAACACGGTATTGTTAATATTAACTAAAACCCACGAGGATGTATTGGGCCTATGGGCGAATTATTACGATCTCAAATCGCAACTATGTGAAAAACTTGGCCAGGATAGCCAATCTATTGTGTACCGGAAAATTTACGAGCAGGATAAAGACAGTATTGCAAAACGCGATGATATGGCCGCTGTTGAACGCGTAAAATTGCAATGGGAAATTGATAAACGAACCACCCAACTAAATAAATTAAAGGCCGATGGCAATGTTCAGCTGATTGAAATTGACGCAACTATAGCCGTTTTGATACTGTTAATTGTTATTTCGGTATTGGTTTACAACCGGCAGCGTATAAAAAGCAAAAAGGATAAGGAACTGATGTTAGCCGAGAAACGGATGGTTGATGAAGAACTGAAGCATGCCAGCGCGTTTTTGCGCCGTTTTACCGAAAATTTAAGGCAAAAAAATGCACTTATTGAAAACTTTAAAGAGGAAATAGAAAAACTTAGTCAGCAATCAACAGTTAAGGCTGATGCCGGGCACCTGGAGAAACTAATGCAGGCACACATCATGACCGATGAAAACTGGGGCGAATTTAAAAAGCTGTTTTCAAAAGTGCACCCCGGTTTTTTTGTAAACCTTAGCAAACAGCACCCCCATCTTTCAGCAACAGATACCAGGATGCTGGCACTCATAAAGCTTGGCTTGAATAATGTTGAAATGGCCAATATGCTTGGCATTACTGTTGAAGGCATCAAAAAGGCCAAACAAAGGCTCCGCAAAAAAATGGATATGTAAACCGGTAATGAAACTGACAAAGGCATAGTATAATTATTGTGTTGCTGTGGTTTATCAGCTATAATTAATGTACTTGAACTGCTTTTATAGGCCAGTCACGCAATTTGTCCACCTTTTGTCCCCTGTAATTATTACCGTTTGGGCAGGTTTACCCTTATTTTTACAGTAATAAACTATCACTAACTTAATACGCATTGTTATGGACCCAATAATAATGGACAGAAAAAAATGTAGAAAATGCCATATAGGAAAACTGGATACCCGCGCAAAACGTGGCCCATTTGTTAGGACATTTTTGTTTTGGTTGCCTATAAAAAGATATAGGTGCGATTGCTGTTATAAAAAAAGTTATGTACTTGGCTCGTCATTAGTGCCTGTTAAACAGGAGCAATTGCAGGCGGTTAATTAATACCCCTTTAATACATACGGCATAAATGCAAAACACGTTGCATGTAAAAGAAAAACGTTGTGGTTTACTCATCCCCCAAAAGCTATCGTTGCCAGCCGGCAACAGATTGGCGTCCATCTCTTGCAAAAAGGGAAACAAAGAGATGGGAAAAAATAAAGCAAAATAATCTGCTTGTTATTTTGCTCCCCCTCTCTACCTAAATAGAGAGGGGTTTGGGGAGGGGTTGCTTATAATCCTTTTGTCATTCTTACCTAACAATTCAAGTTTAACAGCAGCTATAGCAAACTTTTAACAAAAATTATCCGTTATTTTATATCAGAAAGGTATAATATGCGCGGTTTTGGATTTTCCAAGTTTTCACCCAACGACATTCCCAAAGGCGGATTTGACGAGTTACTGAAATTATTCCTGGAGTTGCTTAATTATACATCGGGCGATGCGGGCGAAGCTTTGGCATGGATGAATGAGCTTGATAAGCAGTACAACATCACCAATGATGAGTACGGCATGGGCGATTTTATTGACGAGCTAAAGCAAAAAGGTTATTTGGATGAGGATAAGCAAAATGGCGAGTTCAGGATAACCGCGAAGGCGGAGCAGGGGATACGGCAATCGGCGCTGGAAGAAATTTTCGGAAAGCTCAAAAAATCAGGGAAAGGCAACCATCGTTCGCCGCAATCGGGTCAGGGTGATGAAAAAAATGCCGAACGCCGCGAGTTTGAGTTTGGCGATAGCCTCGACCAGATCGATATGACGCAATCTATCCACAACGCACAGGTTAACCACGGCATAGGCGATTTTATGATGACCGAGCGCGACCTGGAGGTAGAGGAAATGGATTATAAAACCCTCACCTCAACCGTGTTGATGATAGATATTTCGCACTCCATGATATTGTATGGCGAGGATAGGATTACACCCGCCAAAAAAGTGGCTATGGCGCTGGCCGAACTCATCCGCACCAAATACCCTAAGGACACTCTGGATATTGTAGTTTTTGGCAATGATGCCTGGCCCATTACTTTAAAAGATCTGCCTTATTTACAAGTTGGCCCATATCATACCAATACCTATGCCGGGCTCGAATTGGCTACAGATTTGCTTCGCCGCCGTAAAACGCATAACAAGCAGATATTTATGATCACTGATGGCAAGCCCACCTGCTTAAAAGAGGGCACCAAGTATTATAAGAACAGTATAGGGCTCGACAGGAAAGTAGTAAACAAAACGCTTAACATGGCGGCGCAGTGTAAACGGTTAAAAATACCTATCACCACATTTATGATAGCGAAAGACCCATACCTGCAGCAATTTGTACGCAAGTTTACCGAAACCAATGGCGGCAAAGCTTTTTACAGCTCGCTGAATGGTTTGGGCGAATACATTTTTGAAGATTATATTAAGAATAGAAGAAAAACGGTGCGTTAATTTGAAGATTTGAAAATGTGCCAATTTGAAAATGTATTTCATTATCAAATTTTCAAATCGCCAAATTTTCAAATTGAAATAATGAAGATTGACCGCATAGACCATATAGTTTTAACCGTAGCTGATATTGATGCTACATGCAGGTTTTATACCGATGTATTAGGTATGCAGGTGGAAACATTTGCAGAGGGACGAAAAGCGCTGAAGTTTGGTAGTCAAAAGTTCAACCTGCATCAAAAAGGTAAGGAGTTTGAGCCGAAGGCGCAGTTCCCTACACCCGGTGCTATTGATATATGCTTTATAACAAGTGAGGCGCTGGAGCAAGTAAAAACGGAATTAGAAAATAAGAACATACAAGTACAAGGGATAGTTGAACGTACCGGCGCCACCGGCAACATAAAGTCGGTATATTTCCGCGATCCCGATCAAAACCTCATTGAGGTGAGTAACTACATATAATTGATTTGAAGATTTGAAAATGTGCCGATTTGAAAATGTAAAGGCGCTTCATTATCAAATTTTCAAATCATCAAATTTTCAAATTAGATAGATGAACTACAAAGAAATAACAACATTAGGCCAGTTAAAGAAAACAGAGTATAAAAGCCGCTCCGTTAAAGACGAATTGCGTGCTAACCTTATTGCGCAACTTCAAAAGCACGAGGGTGGTTTTGAGGGTATCATCGGTTTTGAGGATACCGTGATCCCCGATCTGCAAACTGCCATACTATCGCGTCATAACATTTTATTGCTGGGCCTGCGCGGTCAGGCCAAAACCCGTATTGCCCGTTTGCTGGTTAATTTGCTTGATGAATATATCCCTTATATCGAAGGATCGGAATTGTTTGATGACCCGCTGGCGCCTATCTCATGGTTCGGGCATAACGAGGTATTGGCCAAAGGCGATAATACCCCTATTGCCTGGCTGCACCGCTCCGAACGTTATACCGAAAAGCTGGCTACTCCCGATGTTACCGTTGCCGATCTTATTGGCGATGTAGACCCCATTAAGGCCGCCACCATGAAGCTAACTTATTCCGATGAGCGTGTTATTCACTTTGGCCTTATACCCCGCGCACATCGCGGTATATTCGTTATAAACGAACTGCCCGACTTGCAGGCACGCATACAGGTGTCGCTGTTTAATATCCTGCAGGAAAGGGATATACAAATACGGGGTTTTAAACTACGCCTGCCGTTGGATATACAATTTGTATTTACCGCAAACCCCGAGGATTATACCAATCGCGGGTCGATAGTTACACCATTAAAGGATAGGATCGAGAGCCAGATATTAACGCATTACCCGCGTTCGGTCGAGATTTCGCGCAAGATAACCCAGCAGGAGGCCTTATTAAGCCCCGAGCAAAAGGTAGCTGTAGAGGCGGATGGTTTGGTGAAGAACATGATAGAGCAGATTGCTTTTGAGGCACGTAACTCTGAGTATATCGATAAAAAATCGGGGGTATCGGCACGTTTAACTATATCGGCCTATGAAAACCTCATCAGTAATGCCGAGCGGCGCATGATCATCAATCACGAAAGCAGCACCTTTGTACGTATCTGCGACTTTTTAGGGGTGATCCCTGCCATTACCGGCAAAATTGAGCTGGTTTACGAGGGTGAGCTGGAAGGGCCGGCCAAAGTAGCCAACATGCTTATCGGCAAAGCTATAAAAACGCTGTTGATCACATTTTTTCCCGATCCTGAAAAAGCTAAAAAGACCAAAGCGCCAAACCCATATACCGAAATTATCAACTGGTTTGGTAATGGCAACAACCTGTCGATCAATGACGACCTGCCGCTTGCTGAATATAAAAAGGAATTAAATTCGGTAACCGGGTTAAAGGAGCTGGTAAAAAAATTTCACCCCAAGCTAAGCGAAAATCAGCAGCTATTGCTAATGGAGTTTGTGTTACATGGCCTGGCGGAGTTTTCGCAGCTGAACAAGGGTTTTCTTGATAATGGTTTTGCTTTTTCAGATATGTTCAACAGCCTGTTCAACCTTGAACCTGACGACGACGATCTGGATGTTGACGATGACCGATATTAAATAAACGATCCAATATTTTATTAACTTGTAATATTGCCGGAGATTACGATATTTGAATGGGAAGCCGCATAGCATAATTAAGCCCGTTGTACAGGCTTATGAGCCCACCTGCCAATGAAAAAAATATTACAGCCGGTATTTGATTTCATACTCTTCAGCAATATTTTTATGGCCTTATGCGCGGTGGCGCAGGGCCTGGTAACTTTTTTTCTCATCGGCTCAAAGCCGGTATATTCCGTACTGGGGCTGTTGTTTACTTCAACACTTGGGGTGTACAATTTCAGTATCCTCATCAGCAAACCCCAAAAGTCCGAAAATTCGCCCTACGCCCGTGAACGCTGGTTTTTTGGGCACTACAGGCTCATGGTTACCATTACCATAGTTTGTATTTTATCGTTACTGCCGCTGTTTGTTTTAATATCAACAGAATCAAGGCTGTTGCTCATCTTCCTGGGCGTAATTTCATTCGCTTATAGCTTACCACTGTTTTCGCTGGGCGATAAAAAATTCGGCTTGCGCAATATTCCGGGGCTAAAGCAATTTCTTATTACCCTGGTGTGGACGATGAGTACCGTACTATTGCCATTAATGGAAGCACAGCACCTGCACCTGGGCACGGTATCTATGCGTGATACCACTTTACTAATTGCCAAACGCTTTTTATTCATAGGCGCTTTAACTGTTCCCTTTGATATCCGCGACCTGTTTCAGGATCGGCAATCGGGCCTCAAAACTGTACCGGTAGTGTGGGGCGAAAAGAATGCTTATCTGTTTTGCCAGGTATTGCTCGCCGGGTATATTGTATTGCTCTTCCTGTTCAGGAACAATGGCTTTAATAATGATTTTTTTGCATTAACCCTTACCGCCATTTTAGCCGGCTGGCTCATTTTTAAATCAACCCGGGAAAAAGACGAATACTATTACTTTTTTTTTGTTGACGGTATTTTAATACTGCAATACTTATTGCTGCTGGCGTTCAGTAAAATATAGCATAATTTCATGGCTGCTAACTATAATAATTCTGCATGGTTTTATGACAGCCTCTCGCGCATGGTTTATGGCAAAGCATTGGTAAACGCGCAGGTATATCTACTAAAATATGTATTCCAAAATTCCAGCATCCTGATAGTTGGCGGTGGCACCGGCTGGATACTGGAAGAATTATCAACCATCCATCCGTCAGGCCTAAACATTACTTATGTAGAGGTAGCCGCTAATATGATGGCGCTTTCCCAAAAAAGAAATACGGGCAATAATAATGTTGTTTTTATAAACGATGCCATAGAAAATATCGCATTAGCAAATGCCTTTGATGTAATTATTACTCCGTTTTTGTTTGATAATTTTAATGAGGTTACCTTGAAAAAGGTATTTGCCAGTATTAATGGGCTGATTAAAAAAGATGGTACCTGGCTGAATACTGATTTTCAGTTAACCGGCAAATGGTGGCAAAATGTGCTGCTCAAAACCATGTTTGTGTTTTTTAAAATGATATGCGGGATAGAGGCTTCAAAGCTCCCAGCGATTAAGCAATGCTTCGAGGGCAGCGGATATAAAGCAATTGATAAAAAAACCTTTTTTGGTGATTTTATTATATCCGAGGCCTATAAAAGATAAACAAACCACCATCACGTCATTGCTTCGTGCCTCGCAATGACGCGCGGAGAAAGGGTGGTTGGGCTTATTCGATATAGCTTTCCAAAATTTTAAAGCCCCTTTCGGTATACAGCTCTACATGATGTATCACTTTTGGCAATAAAATACATTCGCCCATTTTTACAGGGTAGGTTTTGCCATTGTATTTAATTTCATACGAACCCTCAAGGCATACGTGTATCACAAATGAATCAAGCGATGAATAATCCTTTATCGCGCTTTCATTATAGTCAAGCAAATTGGTGGTAAAATAAGGGCAAGTCACCAAATGAACGGTTTCATCTTTAGCAGGGGTGTATGGTGTTTTATATTGCGGATAATGTTTATAATCTATAGCAGCTAAGGCTTCTTCTGTATGCAGTTCGCGTTTGTTGCCTTTATCATCTACGCGGTCAAAATCATAAATGCGGTAGGTAATGTCTGATGTTTGCTGTATCTCGGCAATCAGCAGGCCTTTGCCAATGGTATGTACACGGCCTGCGGGTAAAAAGAAAACATCACCGGCCTTTACATCTTCTTTATTTAAAACATCGGTTAAATGCCCGCTGTTAAATTTCTCCAGGTACTCAGCCTGCGTAAGCTCCTTATTAAACCCGGCAATTAATGTCGAACCCGGGTCAGCCTCAATTACATACCACATTTCGGTTTTGCCGAATGAATTGTGGCGTTGTTTAGCCAGTTTATCGTCGGGGTGCACCTGTATCGACAGATCCTCGTTGGCATCAATAAACTTTATCAGCAGCGGGAAAATATTGCCAAAATGCTCATAAACCTTGTTGCCTACCAGTTCATCCTTATATTGCTCCAGCAGGTCGGCCAGCGATTCGCCGGTCAGCGCCCCATTCTCAACCACCGATACATCCGACTTAACGCCCGATATTTCCCAGGTTTCGCCGCAATTAGGCAGGTTGCCAAAATCCTTATGCAAATAAGTTTTTATCTTTTGCCCACCCCATATTTTGTCTTTATAAATGGTTTTGAACTTTAATGGATATAGTGTTGACATGGTAGTGTTTGTTGTTTATTATCATTACGTCATTGCGAGGTACGAAGCAACCTCACGTGCTTAGCGCATCTGCAAATTGGGGTTGCTTCGTACCTCGCAATGACGCTTTTATATTTATACTGTTACTTACCCAATTTCTTCTTCAAATTCTCATCAATAGCGGCTAAAAACTCTTCGGTGTACAAGTAATCCTTGCCATGCTCCACTTTTGGTTTTATGGTGATAGCCAGATCCTTGGTCATTTTACCGCTTTCAACAGTTTCAATACAAACTTCCTCTAATGCCTTGCAAAATTTTATCAGTTCATGATTGTTGTCCAGCAAACCGCGGAATTCTAATCCCCTTGTCCACGCAAAAATGGAGGCGATAGGGTTGGTTGATGTAGGCTTGCCTGCCTGGTGTTCGCGGTAGTGGCGGGTAACTGTACCGTGAGCGGCTTCGGCTTCCATTACGGTGCCATCAGGCGTAACTAAGGTCGAGGTCATTAAACCTAATGAACCAAAGCCTTGCGCAACGGTATCGCTTTGTACATCGCCGTCGTAATTTTTACAGGCCCATACAAAGTTACCATGCCATTTTAAAGCCGATGCAACCATATCATCAATCAAACGATGCTCGTAGGTTAACTGGTTGGCTTCAAACTCTGTTTTAAATTCATTTTCATATATCTCCTGAAAAATATCCTTGAACCTGCCATCGTACTTTTTAAGTATGGTGTTTTTTGTCGATAGGTATAAAGGCCATTTCTTCAGCAATGCCTGGTTAAAGCAGGCACGCGCAAACCCTTTGATTGATTCATCGGTATTGTACATGGCTAAAGCAACGCCGTCGCCCTTAAAGTTATATACTTCAAATGATTCTTCTTTGCTGCCATCTTCGGGGGTAAAGGTTATGGTTAATTTACCTTTGCCTTTGGTTAAAAAATCAGTGGCACGGTACTGGTCGCCAAAGGCATGGCGGCCTATGCATATAGGGGCTGTCCAGTTCGGTACCAAACGCGGCACATTGGCCATTACGATAGGCTCGCGAAAAACGGTGCCATCCAATATATTACGGATAGTGCCGTTTGGCGATTTCCACATATGCTTTAAACCAAACTCTTTTACACGGTCTTCATCGGGGGTTATAGTTGCGCATTTTATGCCAACGCCGTATTTTTTTATGGCGTGTGCCGCATCAATAGTTACCTGGTCGTTTGTTTCATCGCGATATTCCAAACCCAGATCATAGTATTTAATATCAAGGTCGAGGTAAGGTATTATCAGTTTATCTTTTATAAATTTCCAGATAATACGGGTCATTTCATCGCCATCCAGTTCAACTACCGGGTTTTCTACTTTAATTTTTGACATTTTCTGATAGATTATTTTAAAGATTTCAAATATATAGTTTACCCTTATAATTACTATCAATAAATGAAAAAACCCGCAGTCATGCGATTTATTTGACTTTATTATTGTTTTTTTTGAGATTGATGCTATTTTTATACAATTATCCCTTACGTGGGGTCGTTAAACTAATTATGCTTATTATTGATTATGAGAAACTCTACTATAAGGAAAATACTTTTGTCGGTTTTTATATGTTTTGCCGCGCTTGCTTCAAAAGCGCAGATCGGTTATAACTATGCACAGTATGATCTTGGGGTTTCAGGCGCTGCCAACAAAGTTTATGGCGATGCACAATCAGTTAAAACCACGCCTTCGGTAAATTTTAGCTTTAACTATAATCAAACACCATTTGTTAACTATATTTTAGAGGTGCAGGCAGGTAAACTCGAGGGTGGCAACGCCCTAAAGGATTCATCGGGCAGGCAGTTTTCTAACAGTTTTACGGCAGTTATGTTCAGGGCGCAGGTGCAGGCAGGCGAACTTATCGATTACTCGCAAAGCGCATTCGGTAACGCGCTTAAAAACCTGTATATCTCATCAGGCGTGGGCTTTGTGGTTAACCATGTAACAACTAATAGGTACTCTGTATTAATTCCTGAGTTTTATACCCCCGGCGAGGATAACAGCAACGAGATTCTTATACCTGCCCGCATAGGTTATGAGTTTAAAGTATATAATAAATATAACGAACCTTCATTTAAGATAGATCTGGCCTACCAGTATAATTTTATTCTGGGCGATGAACTGGACGGTTTTAAGGCCGGTAAAGCAAACGACGCCTACACACAGATCTCCCTTGGCATAAAATTCGCGATAGGCGGTACAACCTCTTACCGTAAACAGATATATTATTAAGCATTTAGCCGCTTAATTTTGTTTGTTACTATTTTGGCAAGGTTTTAGTACATTTATAGTATAAACTAATTACCTATGAATATTAACGACAAAGATCCCGTTTTTGATGATGATAGCGTGGATAGGGACAGAACCCTTAAAGATGAGTTGGGCGAAACAATTGATAAAGAACAATTGAAATATAACGCCGATGATAATAGCTTTGAATACGATGTAAAAAGCGATGACCCGGATTACGATCATCCCGACCCATACAAAACTTCGGCAAAAAATGGCGAGGATATGAATTCCACCTATGATGAGGCTAACCCTTATGATACATCGGATGAATATATCCCCAATGAATCGTTAGAAACTGATGTTGAGCAATTAGCTATGCATATTGACGATGGGGAAAGTGTTGAAACGGATACTATTGACAAGGTATTATCGCATACCCCCGAGGATGACAGGGATGACCTGGACGAAGAAGGCTATCCGAAAAACGACAGGAAATAATAAATGATAATAATGCTGTCATAAAAGAGCTGGTTTCAATTATTGAAACCAGCTCTTTTATTGTTTTACCATAGTTACAGTGAATCCGGTATATTGATTGCCCAAACCATAATTTAGTACTTGGGGATCAATTGCTATCCAAGTCATAGTTGAAGATGACATATTGGTTATTTGCACCGGAGCATTGGTGCTTCTAACAAATGGATCAGGATTGAAATTTAGATTAGTTTTACCACTTGTAGTTGAATAAGTATAAGTATAATCCTGAGAATCACCATACTGATCATCGCTAACTGCTGTTTTAGCAGCATCATCAAATGTTATTGTTGAGAAAGTTGTAACGGGATTTTGGGAATTTGCAATAACCTGGTAGGACGCGTTGAATACTTCGTCTATTGATACAGTGACTTTCCATGTTCCGGTCAGGAAACTACTTCCCGTGCCTGTCCCAGTACCAGTACCTGTACCTGTACCTGTACCTGTACCGGTGCCAGTTCCAGTACCCGTGCCTGTTCCGGTACCTGTACCTGTGCCTGTTCCGGTACCAGTACCTGAGCCACCAATTGCGCCACTTGCAGGCGGATATTGTTGTACGTAACCAGGCTGCCCAGGCAATATAGGCGGATCAAGCTTGCATGAAGTTATGGTTGCGCCTGTTACAACAAAGGCAAGAATCAGTAGTAAATATTTTTTCATTTATTCCCCGTTTAAAAATGTCGCATAAAAATATATAAATATTTTAATTGCTGCGATATGTTTTATTATAAATTTCTGTAAATTAACCTGTAATAGATTTTTTATCGTTAAACGGGCTAAAAATATGACCTGTTGGTAGCCGGTAAAAAATTACTTATACGGATTAATCAAAATCAAGGTTAAATCTTTTTTTCAACTCGGCCAATTGGGGGTTTTTGGCTGCCATGTGCTGAAACTTCTCCTGGTTGGTGTATGGCCGTTTTACCACTACCTGCTCATCAACCCGGGCATTAACCTCAATAGCGAAATTCTTAAGGCTGCTGCGTAAAAAATTCAGCAGATAAGGCCTCTCGGTTTTAAAAAGGTTTTCCTGTACCTTGTTGCCAACAACAACCTCAAATACATGAGGGCTTAGCATTACCGGCGCGTTGGTATTAAAAACACTCAGCACGTTTTGCTTGCCTTCAGCTTTTAATTTCGCGGCATAATCATGCCAGTGTTTTAAAAAATCATCAGGCGTAAAGTCTTCCTTGTCGTCACCCTTCAGGTAAGGGTCTTCCTCTTCTTCAACCATAGTTTCGGGGGTTTTGCCCCAGTCCTTTAGCGAAGGTATTTTTACTGATGTTGCAGCAGTGTGTGTGTTGGGTGTAAATGCCCTTGCTTTTTCAGCAACCGGCGCTTCTTTAACTTCTTTTGCAGCTTCGGTGGTTACGGGCGTTGCTTTTTGGGTAACATAAGCTGCCGGCGGATCATGCAATATTGAGGTTTCATTTACTTTTGGTGCTGTGCTTCCGTTACTTAATGGTGTTGAGGTATCAGGTTTTTTTTTTAATTGCCCGTCTTGTGTTGGCATTGCATTTAGCGGCGTAGCGGCCAGGTTAAAGGCCGACGTGAGATAGCACATTTTTAACAGGGCAAGTTCTACCTGCAAGCGCTGGTTTTTACTCAGCTTATAACTCAGGTCGCACTGGTTGGCAATATTCATGGCCGATAGCAGGAATGAAACCGATGATGCCTGCGATTGCTGCAGGTACTTGGTTTTAATGCCATCGCTTACCTCCAGCAATTTTAGGGTAGCCGTATCTTTCCCCACCAGCAGGTTGCGTAAATGCTCCGAGAGGCCCGATATAAAATGCGCGCCGTCGAAACCTTTGGTCAATATTTCATCAAACAGCACTAAGGTATTGGCGCTGTCCTCCTTTAATAAGCTATCGGTTATATTAAAATAATAATCGTAATCAAGTATGTTAAGATTGTCAATTACCGAGCGGTAGGTAACATTGCCACCCGAAAAGCTCACGATCTGGTCGAACATGCTCAGGGCATCCCTCAAGCCTCCATCAGCTTTCTGGGCGATGATGTGCAGCCCGTCGGGCTCATAACTGATACTCTCTTTTTGTGCTATGGATGCCAGGTGATGGGCCATATCATCAACCCGGATGCGGTTAAAATCAAATATCTGGCAGCGCGACAGGATGGTAGGCAGTATCTTATGCTTCTCGGTAGTAGCTAAAATAAATATGGCATAATGGGGTGGTTCCTCCAGCGTTTTCAGGAAAGCATTAAAAGCCGCCTGCGAAAGCATGTGTACTTCGTCAATTATATAAACCTTGTAGCGTACGCCCTGCGGCGGTATGCGTACCTGCTCAATCAAACTGCGGATATCATCAACCGAATTGTTGGAGGCGGCATCCAGCTCATGTACATTAAAGGAGTTGCCGTTTAAAAATGAGTGGCATGAATCGCAGGTTCCGCAAGCCTCGCCATTGGGCTGCAAATTGGTGCAGTTGATGGTTTTTGCCAGGATGCGCGCACAGGTAGTTTTGCCCACACCCCGCGGGCCGCAGAATAAAAATGCCTGCGCCAGCTGATTATTCTTAATAGCGTTTTTAAGCGTATTAGTTATATGCTGCTGACCTACAACACTTTCAAAAGTAACCGGGCGATATTTGCGTGCCGAAACTATAAAATTCTCCACAAGTGCTAAGATAATGAGAATTTACCGATGTTAAAATAGTGTTGCAGGATTGTTGAAAAAATGGTTAGCCCTCTCCCGCGTCATTGAGGCACGAAGCAACCCCACTATACAAGTCGGCGATATACATGTTCGATACTTAGCGTGTGAGGTTGCTTCGTGCAATGACGTGTGGGGAGATTTGTTTTATCCCCCCCGCTGTTTGTGTCCCCAAAAACAGCAATAGTTATGCAATGTACCGGATTGTTTGTGAGGGCACAAACAACAGGGGATAATTATTATGTCTAATTATTACGCGTCATTGAGGAACGAAGCAATCTCACGCCAGGTTTACGATGGCAGGCAGGCTACATATTATGTAAGGATGACAAGACTTAATTAAATTTTATTGGGTAGCTTTTTTATATTAAATTGCCTTACCAATTATGAAACCTTTATCAATTTTATTCAGCCTGCTTTTTTTGTGTGTATTTAGTGCTGTGGCACAGGATACGGTGAAAAGCTTAAAGCCTGACACGGGTAAAACTGCACAAAAGCAAACCCGGTACCGGCCGGATCATCCTAAATTTGGTGATATTTTTTTATCACCTGAAAAACTTCGTCGCAAGCGTCAACAGCAGGATTCAATATACAATAAAATGCTGCCGGAACATCACCATCCGGGCTTGTATCTTGATTTCGGTTTCGGCGGTGCATTTGTGGGTATACATGGCCTGGAGGGAAGTTATAGTTTAAATTACGAAAATAAAAACAGTTTATTCACCTTCAGGGGGCTTGGAACTATAGCTTATACCACGAGGTATACAGAGGCAACACCCTTCACCTATTTTCCTGATTATAAAACCAGCAACAGCCTTGGTGAATACGCTCTATTGTATGGCTGGCGTTTTATCAATCAGCACAACCAAGCGTTAAGCGTTTCGGTTGGTATATCAAGCGACAGGCGGACCTATTATTACTATTACCCTAACACGCCCACTGAAAAAGCGAACGAATATTACGCCGGATTACCCTTCGAGCTAAATTACAACTGGTTCATGAGCCGGTTTGGCGTTGGCGGCGGCTTAAAGGTTATGGGCAATATATCACAACACAGCTTTATAGGGCTGGGGGTTGACATGAGTGTGGGATTCCATAAGAGCCATTAACCACTGATGCTAAAATCACCATCTGGCAGATGATCATCATGCCTTGGCGGCGCGCGCTTTGGGGTGGAGTTGATATGGGCTTAGGGTTTCATAACAGCAAGTGCCGAAGCGGAAACTGACGGGATCATCATTATTTAGATGATCATTTGCTAACAGGCAAATATTAAATATTATCATGGCGTCCGCTAATCAGCGAATGCCATGATATTTTAATCGTCCTCTTCGTCTTCCTCCGGTAAATGATCGTCATCATCGGGGAAAAGCACATCGTCATCTTCAAGCTCAATTTCGTGCAGGTCTTCCTTGTCATTCAGCAGGTCGTCAAAATCCTCATCTTCCTCATCCTCCCAATCGCCTTCAAAATCATCGTCATCGCCGCCGGGTGCGAAGGCGTTTAAAGTGTCAGGTGTGTAAATGTGATCGCTTACAATTTCATCTTCAACAAAATTCATCGGTTACTTGATTTATTAAGGGTTAAAAATCGGCTGCAATTTATAATTTATTTATTTCCTTCACATACAATTCATCAACCAAAATAATTAAAATTGCCAGTAGGGGCACTGCTAAAATAATACCCAGCGCACCGGAGAGCGTACCCATTATCAACTGGCTGATAAGGGTTAGGGCCGGTGGCAGGTTAATTATCTTTTTTTGAATTAATGGCGTTACTATATTGGCTACAATGGTTTGGCAAACTATATATAGCAAGGCCACAATTATGGCTGTATTGGTGCTAATGGTAAGCGCCAGCAAAACGCCTGGTATCATGGCTACTAACGAGCCAATATTGGGGATAAGTTCCAGTATGCCTGTTATTAAACCCAGCACCATGGCAACAGGCACGCCTATAATGCTCAGGCCTACGGTAATTAAAATGGTAATAAGCACGATAGACAGCATCATGCCTTTTAACCAGCCTTTAAGCGAAATGCTAATACGGTTCATGATGTGTTGGCCTAATTCTTTTTTACGTTTGGGCAACAGTATCAATATGCCGTTTTTATACATTGATGGGCTGGCCGTAAAAAATATACCCAGGAATAATATAATATAAACATCGCCCAGTACGCCAAAACTGGTGCTGAAAAAGGTTTGCACAGTGGCCATCAGCTTATCGGAGTTGCCGTTAGAGAAACTATCAAGCACCTTTTGCCCGGCCCATGTTTGGCCCATTTTGGCTTTGGCTGTGCTAACCGTATGCGGCAAGCTGTTGCTTAGCTGGCCTATCTGTACCTCTATTTTAGTGCCCATAAACCATAACAGCAAGCCAAATATTAAAAACGAGGCTACTACGGATATGATCATGGCATACTTGCGGCTTAAATGGGTTTTACGCTGTATGGTATCGCCCAGGCCATGAAAATACACCGCTATTAATGAGCCGGCCAGTACCATCAGCAATATGTTAAAGGCCACGCGGGCAATTAATATAACTACAACCAGCAAGGCTACAATGGCAACTGTACGCCATACCTTTTCAATATAGCTAAGCTCTTTTTTGATCAGATCGGTATTTTCCTTTTCGTTTTTCATAATTATTTTTTTTGGATGAAGTATTAACCCCTAATTCTTCGAAAGGTTGTAGGTTAAGGCAATAAAACCTCCGCGGATGAATTTGCCGCTTTCCAATTGGTCTATCGTAAGGCTTTTATCAACGATTGAGCCCACGCTGTAGCCGCTGTTAAGGTCGTCAACATAGCGGTAAGTAAAGCCGCCCGATAAGGCTACCCGGTTAAATATCTCGTTATTGGCGTTGAACATGAACGACAGGCCAATATGGAAATTGGTGTATTTTACATCGGTTGATAGGCTGGCCCCCAAAACAAGGCCGGGATCAATAGCGGAGCCACTTCGGTAATAAAAATGTGCCAGCGCGCCAATGGAGGGTATATAATTATTAGCGCTTTTGGCTAATTGCCGTACAGTACCGGTTGAATCAATAAAATAGTTTTTCCCGGTAAATGCAGGGCCGCCCCAGTTAAGAAATACGCCGGTGCTAAAATCTATCTTGAACCGGGCCACCTTTAGTTTAATGTTAAAGCTGGTATCAACCGTGCGGCAGGGCAGCCAGTTTTTTGGTGAGATAGTTACATTAAATGTTATCTCATCCGCATAATGCGCTGTAGAGGTAGCAGTAACGGTATAGTTCGAGGGCTCTGTTACAGCTTTATAATCCTGAATGATGATATCGCCCTGCCGCGATTGCTGAAAGGCTAATATTTTGTTATAACCATCTTTTACGTCAGACAAGTGGTTTTTTTCGTTATCGGTAAAATCCTTTACATGTTTTGCTTTGATGGATTTTTGGCAACTGTCGCAATTAAGCCAGGCATCTATCTTTACCAGCGAATTATCTATCTGGTGATAATGTTTTATAGCGTTGCTGACATTGCCGTCTATAGCATCCCTCAAATCATCCGACATATCCATTGCCCCCATATCAGTAAACGAGTTATACAGGTTCAGTATATCATTCAGCATCCAGTTGGCGTGCTTTTTTATGCTGTCGGCGCTTAGTCCGCAATTTTTTTGCAACAAAAGCAGGCTGTTGTTGTAGGCTATTAATTTGTTAATGTTTTCCTCGTTCGCCTTATATGCGGCAACTTCCCGTTTAAGCTTAGCTTTTTCCATGTCGATTAGTTGGGCACAAGAATACGCTCTTTCTATTTCGGGTTTTTCCGGTGGGTTATAACTTGACATGCTCCTTGTATTTGGGGGCAGCGCTAAAGCAGTAGTAAACTCGCTGGGTACCGCTGTATTATAACTCACCACATTCGGGGTTAGTTTAACGGTGTACAGGTCTTTATTGTCATTTGTAACATTCAGGGTAATCACATCGCCGTTATGTATGATGGGGTGATGCGTACGGAAGGTATCGATATGCGGCCTGAGGTTATTCATATCGAAATTACCCACGATGTGCTGCGGCACATGGCAGGCAGTAAACAGCATGGCCAGCAAAATTGCCGGTAACGCAAGGTAATTAGGTTGTATTTTCATTGCGGGTTCGGAACGGTTGGATAAATATAGCTGTTTTACAGATTATTAGCTATAAAGTCGCTATAGTTTAGTATGAGGTACAACTATTTTGCCCGAAAAGGGATATTGGTGATGTTTATGCGATTTGGTGTTTGAAAAATAATAATTTCTTGCTACATTTGCAGCCCCGTAATAGCGGGTAAATAATTAAAAATAAATTAAATAATGCAACAGTACGAAATCGTGATCGTTCTAACCCCGTTGCTGTCAGACGAAACTGCTAAAGAGGCTAACGCCAAATATAGCAAAGTGTTAACTGACGGCGGAGCCGAAATTGTCCAGGAGGATAATTGGGGTTTGAGAAAATTAGCGTACCCTATTCAAAAGAAAACAACAGGGTACTATCACTTAACTGAATTTAAGGCTCCAGGTGATTTAATTAACAAATTGGAGGTTGAGTTAAGGCGCGATGAGCGTGTTTTGCGTTTCCTTACCATTGCTTTGGACAAACATGCCATTGCTTACAACGACAAAAAACGCAGCGGTGCCTTTAACAAGAAACCTGCAGCTAAAACAGAGGAGGCAGCAAACTAATGGCAAACGAGCAAATTAAATACGTTACCGCTCCCAAGGTGGAGGATAACCGTAAAAAATACTGCCGCTTTAAAAAGAACGGTATAAAGTATATCGATTACAAAGACGCTAACTTTTTATTAAAGTTTATAAACGACCAGGGTAAAGTATTACCACGCCGTTTAACCGGAACTTCGTTAAAGTTTCAGCGTAAAGTGGCCCAGGCTGTTAAGCGTGCACGCCACATCGGTTTATTACCTTATGTTACAGATTCATTAAAATAATAGGGAGGAAACAATCATGGACGTTATTTTAAAACAAGATGTAAAGAACCTGGGCGATAAAGACGATGTAGTAAGCGTTAAACCAGGGTATGGCCGTAACTACCTTTTACCAAAAGGCTACGCCATATTGGCCACCGAGAGTGCCCGCAAAGTTTTAGCTGAAAACCTTAAACAGGCGCAGTTTAAACAAGAAAAAATACGCAAGGATGCTGATGCTATTGCTGCCCGTTTGGAAGGTGTTAAACTTACCATTGGCGCTAAAGCTGGCGAAACCGGAAAAATATTCGGAGCTATAAATACTATTCAGCTGGCTGATGCCCTCAAGAAAGAAGGCTTTGAAGTTGACCGCCGCCGCATTACTTTTGATAGCGAACCTAAATTTGTTGGTGAATACACCGCAAATATCAACCTGCACAAAGAAGTAAAGGTGAAGGTTCCGTTTGAAGTGGTAGCAGAGTAATTAAATTTCGGATCTCGGAGTTTTGGTTTCGGATTTGGAATGAATAATATTGAAGGTGTTTTGTGAGAGCAAAACACCTTTTTTAGTTTTGAGGTTTATCCACTCACCCGCAGTCACTCGGCTCCAGCCGGGTGACAATTATTTCACGGCATCTTGCCGTATCAGGCCAGAGGCCTGAGGAGATTCGTCACCCGGCTGGAGCCGAGCGACTGCGGCGTTTTTTTAAGTTAGCAATATTACCATCACCCCTTGTTTGTGTCCTCACAAACAATCCGGTACATTGCATGACTATTACTGTTTGTGGGGACACAAACAGCGGGATAGGGTGGGGTAAAACCGAGAATAAATCCTACCTTGAGAATCCGAAATAAAAAATGGCTCAAAAAAAGAAAAATAAAATATACAGGTCTGGCTGGTTAAAGCTCACACTCCGCTTTTTGAAGCTGTTTTTTATACTTTATTTCGCAATTACTATTTTTTGGGTACTGCTTTACCGCTGGGTTAACCCACCTGTTACCCTACTGATGATTGAGCGTGGCTTTGAGCGGAAATCAGATGGCAAGGACTGGAAAATAGACAAGCAATGGGTTGATTTTGATGACATTGCCGACCCCATGAAACGCGCTGCCGTAGCTGCGGAAGACCAGCGATTTTTAGATCATTTCGGCTTTGATTTTAAGGCAATGGAGCGGGCAATTGATAAAAACCAGCATAGCCATAAGCTGATAGGCGGAAGCACCATATCGCAGCAAACTGCTAAAAATGTTTTCCTGTGGCCGGGCCGCTCTTACATCCGCAAAGGGTTTGAGGCTTATTTTACGATATTGGAAGAGCTTTTCTGGAGCAAAAAGCGCATTATGGAAGTTTACCTTAACGAGATTGAAATGGGCGACGGTATATACGGCGTACAGGCCGCCTCGCAAGCTTATTTTCATAAGGATGCCAAAGACCTTAGCAAGTACCAGGCTGCCGCAATAGCCTCTATATTCCCCGATCCGTTGAAGTGGTCGCCCACCAACCCGAGTAATTATGTGCACCATCGGCAATATTTGATATTAAAGAATATGAGAAGACTGGGGCCGTTGGATTTTTAAGTTAATTATATATTACTTTAAAATCAGCTTTTTGCCTATACAAATCTTCACCTTTGTATTTAGGAACTCTTTCCCACTCTTTTGTTACGTCATTTAACAAATTCATCAAATAGAGCTTATTATCTAAAGTATCATCCCCCATTAAGAGGGCGGAATTTTGTATGATAATGGCGTAATTTGTCTCCGTTATCCATTCCAAATCATTTATACACTCCCAAAATGCATCCAGATTTTCTCCATAATAACTGGGAAATTGAAAGACCACAGCGATATTGGCTATAGTTGATTTTAAATCACGGCATTCTGCACCCTCAATAATTCCTACGAAATATCCCTGTCTTTGTAAATTTTCAACCTCTTCTTGTCTCATTGGAATTTATATATTAGCGTTTCAAAAGTTCCCCCTTCAGGGGGTTAGGGGGTCTTATACTTCCACATCCTCATTTTTCCCTCAGTTAACCATTCCATGGTAGTTTGCAGGCGCTTTTCGCGTGTGGCATCGGTTTTGGCATCTATCACCCATTCCAGGTATTCTTTTTTATGGGATGGACTAAATTTTTCAAAGGTTTCCTTTGCTTTTGGATTTTGGTTTAGCAAGGCTTCAAAATAATCAGGCATAACCAATTCCTTTTTTTCTGCCGGGGCTTTTTTTGTGGCGTTTCTCATGGTGCCTTTTTCGCCGGTTTCGTTTAATTTGATGGCTTGCAGCACAAATTCAGTAAGTACAGCGACAGCGGGCAGATCGGCCATGGTATTTATGCGGCCAAAACTACCTGCCGATGATTCTTCGCCGGTGTTTAACAAATGGCCGGGGTCGTCTAAACGGCTGGCACGCCAAAAGCCAAAGGCGCAATGCGCTTTAAAAGCAGCTATCTGGCAAACAGGGCCTTTATACTCAAAAAAAGGCATTCCCCATTTTATGTTCTCTGTGATTAAAGGCGAGGCGGCGTGAATTACCTGCCTGATGTGTTTTAAAATGGGCTGGGCAAACGGGGCGGCCTTTTCTATATAGGCATCTACCCGTGCATCATATTGTTCCATAAATTAAAGTTAATTGTTTTTGGGAAAAAGAAAAAGGAATTTAAAGATCACATCCTCATAACGCGTCATTGCTGTAAGGAACGAAGCAACCCCACTTGCAAGGGATCAAACATGCATATCGCCGACTTATATAGTGAGGTTGCTTCGTGCCTCAATGACGCGTGGAGGGAGAGGGCAATACATATTTTTTACAATATCATCATCACTTCTTGTTTGTGTCCTCACAAACAATCCGGTACATTGCATGACTATTGCTGTTTGTGGGGACACAAACAGCGGGAGGATAAGAAATAGCTCTCTCTATTCCTCAATGACGCGTGATGAGGAATTACGACGAGATTGACACTGCGCTATCCAGCGGATCGCAATAACGTGATTTTTAACTTAATTTACCTTAAACACAAAAACCACGGTGCCCTGCTGGGTATCAGGCGCATTATCGAGGGCGTTTACTTTTGCGTTTTTAACGGCATTCTCACATTTCTGTATAAGGTCATAGTCGGTTATGGTTGTACCGCGGCCTGCCTGGGCATAAATAATATTGCCGTTTTTATCCACATGAATATCAATAACCACCTTGCCTGTACTGCGGTGATCGTCGGTAACTGATGGCCTGTTTATAAAACTGCGCTGCGACAGGTTCAGATTCCCTCCGTTGCCCGATCCTGTACCGTTATAATTATTGGTGAGTGTACTGCCGTTGGGCTTGCCCTGGTTGCCGGGTGTATTGGTGGTGCCATCGCCCGCACCTGTGCCGTTATTGGTTTTGCCTTTATACAAAGCGTTTTGGTTAACCACAGGCTTGGTTACTGATTTTTTAGCTTGCGTAGCAACCGTTGGACTTGGTTTTTTGCTATTAGAGGCAACTGCTGGTGCGTCTTCGTTATCCTGCGTTACTATTTTTTTATCGCTGTTGTCTACCTGTGTTTTTTGCTCTGTAGGAGGCGCAGGGGTAACTTTGTCGGGCGGGGTATGATTGGCCTTCTCGGCTACCGAAGGTTGCTCTGTGCTCATGTAATCGGTACCCATGCCAGCGTCTGTAGTGCCATAGTTAACCAATATGCCGCCGGTGCCTTCTTCCTTTGGCGTACTTTGAAATACAATAAAATAACACAAGGCCATAATAATCACCAGTATAATACCGGTAGCTAAAAATGCCTTTGGATAGTTATTTTCTTCTTTGTACTCCATTTTTTTCAGTTTGCAGGAGGCAGTTTGCAGTGGGCAAGCAGCTATTTATAATTTACTGCTAACTGCCTACTATAAACTGCAACTGTTTATTTAGGTTCCGTTGCCAGCACCAGTTTGGTATTCATTTTTTGCGCTACATCCATTACTACTACTGCTTCCTGTATAGCTACGGTTTTATCAACATATAATACTATAGTAACATCCGCGCCCTGGGTTTTGTATGCGGCAATAGCGGGTTGCAGATCGTCGACCTTTACTTCCTTTTTATCAACATAATATTTCAGATCCTTGGTTATAGATACATTGATAGTTTTTTTTGTTACCGATAAACTGGTTGATGATTTTGGCAGCAACAGCTTTATAACGTTGGGGTTGGTTATTGTTGAAGCGATAAGGAAAAACAAAAGCAGGAAGAACATAATATCGTTCATCGCTGAAGTTTGTACTTCGGCAGCTATCCTTCTTTTTCTGTTTTTTAAATTCATTTGCTTGGCTCCTCTAACAGGTCAATAAATTCAATGGCATCAGTTTCCAGGTTCAGGATCACCTTATCCACCATCATATTTAAAATATGATAACATATATAGGCTATCATACCTACAAAAAGCCCCGCCGCTGCCGTTACCATCTTAACATATAAACCACCGGATATAACACTTATGCTGAGGTTGCCCGATTGGGCGATATCGTAAAATATTTTAATTACGCCGTAAATGGTTCCCAAAAAGCCGAACATGGGGGCAATACCGGCTATGATACCTAAAATACCGATGTTCTTTTCCAGTTTCGCCACTTCCAGCTTGCCGATGTTCTCAATGGCGCCCTCTATATCTTTTATTGGCCTGCCTATCCTTAATAACCCTTTTTGCAGCATGCGACCCAGCGGCGAATTATTATTTTTGCAAATAGCGATGGCTGATTGCAAATTGCCCGACATGATACTTGAACGAACCTGCATCAACAGGTTCGATTCGTTTTTTGATGCTTTGCGGATGGTGAAATAGCGTTCGAAAAATATAACCAGCCCTAATACAGCTAAAATGCCAATAGGAATCATGATCACCCCACCCTTAACCAACAGATCGCCAAAGCGCAGGTTATCGCCACCGGCGGTGCCTGTTTGCGAGAGGTTGCTAACGGTGTCTGCTAATTTTTTTGCGGTATCGGTTGCCTGTAGTAATAAACTCATTATTGTTTTGGATTAATTTCTGGATAATAAGGTTGAATGAGTATCCTGCTCTCGCTTATTTTCCCGGTGTTTATTAAATTGTTTTTACGCTCAACAGCCTCTTTTTTAACAAAGAAGGTGCCTAAGGTTACTTTATATAACTTACCGGGCACGTTGTTTAGTATTCGTGCATCAATTCCCAGCTTCTTATAATTTTTTATAGCTACATCGGCCTTCTCAACACTTCCGAATGCCCCACCCAAAAGTTCATATCTTATTTGCGATAATGTATCATTAACAGCGGGTGTTGTTACGGTGGCAGCAGCTTTTGCTGTTGTATCAGTAATGGTAGCAGCCTTTTTTGTAGTATCCTTTATCGTATCGTTTATTGGCGCTAAGTTTTTAATGGTATCGGGCTTTACCGGTGCTTTTATGGTAACAGGAGCAACATATTTACCCCTGAACCTGTCGAATAATGATGGTTTATACCAATACAGGCCAAACGCGGCAAGCGCCAGTACCGCCAACACTATCAGCGTGATCCAGATCCAGGCATAGCTCCGGCCAACTTCTTCTTCATCATTGCCATCGTAGTTTTTGCCATGAAAAATAAATTCTTCCTGTTCTTCGGGGCGAACGGGCGGGATGTAAACTTCTTCCTGCGGATGTGTATATGTTTCTACGGGTGGTTGGTACGCTTCAACTATAGGCTGATGTATTTCGTGTTCGGGTTGAGGCACTTCAGGTTCGGCCCTGTGGGCTTCCGGCTGAAAGTACTGCATTTCGGGCTCCGGTTGGTATATCTCCGGTTCGGCTGTAAATGTTTCTGCCGCCGGGCTTGATAAAGGCTCATCTGTTAACACAGGTGCAGGTGGCAGCTCAGGCTCCGGCAAATATTCATGTTCCGGTGCAGGCTCGTGTTGCGGGAAACGTTTTGATGATGGTGGTGTATGTGCCTCAAGTTGCTCAAAAAATGAGGTGCCGCCCAGCTTGCTTAGTTTTATTTCGGGATAGCCAAAAACTGATGCATCATTCACCATCACCTCAACCGGCCTGAACGCGATATGCGCCTTATCGGTATATAGCCAGCCCAGGTCAGCCAGCGGCATATCTTTTAACTGTGCTTCCTGTTTTATATTGGTGATATATTTTTCGGTGAAATATCTGGATGATGCCAGCGAGATGTTCTTTTTATCAGCAATGTACTGTATCAGCACGTCATCCTCCATGTATTGTGGGTCGAACTGTACTTTGTTTTTGGGCGGATAAAAGGTATCGTTAGCTTCGTTATAATAACCATTTAAGCGCGATTGCACAAAATAGCCCAGCCCAGGCACATTAACTTCGCCAAGCTGTCCTAATAATTCACTTAAATAATTGGCTACATCCATCCTGCTAAAAGTAACGGTTAATTATAAAAAATCAAAAAAGGCTTAAAAAGAATAGCCAACGCCGCCAAATATATTAAATCCGTAGTCAGGATAATACAGCCATTGCTGATTTGCAGTATCTAAAATATTATTAACCTTTACAAACACCGATATTTTGTTGGTTGCCTTGTAATCAACCCCGCCGCTAAGGTCGGCAAATGAATTTATAGTAGCCGGTTTAACATTTAACGATGGGTTTAAAGCCCCCGCATAGGTCATATCCTGCGTAGTACCGCGGAACAGCAGCGAGCCGGTAATATCAACCGTATTGCTTATGTGTATAACTGTACCGGCGGTTAGCTTAAATTTAGGCAGGTTCCAGGGTTGCGCCTGTTGTGCCATCTGGTAATTTTTAAAATCAACCTGACCGTAAACGTCCACATCTTCTGATGCTTTGTAATCCAGTTCGCCGTTAAAGCCACTGACGCGCGATTGGCCATTATCGTATATCACCGCGAACTTATTGCCGCTGGCATTAAAGTTACTTACAAACAGCGGCATGTATTTTACGCTATTGCGGAATATAAAGGCTTTAAAGCCAAGCCCCGGTGCGATGGTGCCCTTTAAACCTGCGCTTAGGTCTAACTGGTCAACCGAATTTTTGATATTGATATCCTGCCCGATGAAAGGGTTTTCTGTTGAGAAATCAAGCAACGACGATCTGTTTACATCGCCTTTGGCCTCAACAAACAGGCGTACATATTTTGGTATCACCTGGTACTCCAGCTTTGCTGCCGGGAAGATGTAAAAGCCGCTGCTAAAACCAAACTCGTCAACTATGTTTACGCCTGCATCTATCTTATAATTATCACCCTGAAATTTGATATAGGGGTTAACCCTTAGCAAGCTGTTGTTATTGTTGTATAAGCTATCCTGCTGTGTAGCAAGGTCGATAGAACCGGCAACACCTGCATAAAACTGGTTAACTGTTTCATTCAGAAACCCTGATAGTACTAAATTACTTTCCTTTGCCTGGAAGGCATCGCTGTAAGTATACCCCTTAAGTTTTAGGGCATAGGTAAAATCATTGGGTACATCTACATAGTTTTTAACCAGATCGCCCTCAGCTCCTAAAATACTAAAGTGCTGGTGTGCGGGGTTTACCTCGGTGGTAGGGTCATCCTGGTTAAAGCCATAAAAATAATTGCTGTTGTACTGATAGTCTATTTTTCCGCTAACGGTATTGGTAGTGCCTATACTTTTGCCAAATACACCTACCTCATTTTTGCTTTGATCCTGGTCATAAAGCGTCCCTTGCTGGGCAAAGTGTTTGAGGTAAGCGCCCACCTGTAAGGCTTCATCCTTGCCATTGTCAACATATAGCTCGCCATAGGTGGTTTTTAAGCTGCCCAGGCCCACCCGTGCATAATTATTCCCAGGTATCGAATCACGCTCAGCAGGCATTTTCATAGCATCCAATTGGCGTATATCGCTGTTTTGCTCAAGGCGCCTGTCTAAAGTAACGTAGGTTAAAGGTGCCTTGAAAGGTGTTTTATCTTCCAGATCGGGATTACGGCGGATTTTTACTGCATCGGCCAGCACTGGCTTGTAGGCTGTAGTTACCACGATCTCTTCCGACAGGCTGTTAGGGTTCTTGTCGGGCGATTTATTGCCCCCGGTTGTATCGGCCTTGGTTTTTGCAGCCGCCTCGCCTAATTTTTTAGCCTCGGTTTTTTGTTTGTTGGCTGTAGGTTTAGCCGGTTTTTTCGTGGTTGATTTAGCCGGTTTTTTTGCAGCTTGTTTAGTGGTTTGCTTTTTCTTTGGTTTATGCTTTGTTTGCGCGTTGGCAGGGGCAAAGCACAGTACTAATAGTAAGCTAAGCAGCGTATATATATAGGTCAGTTTCATTGCTCGTCTTGTTTTATGCTTTGTCATCCTCTATTTCCCCCCGGCTGGTTTAGTATTCGTAGTATCGGGCTGCGTGTTTTGCGTACTATCAGGTGTGGTAGTAGCAGGGCTTTCCGTTTTGCCTGTTATCCTGTCAAGCTTTTGCCTGGCTGTGGTTAAAATATCATCATCGCCTTTATAATTTTCAATTATACTTTGCAGGGTTGCCTTTGCCTGGAAACTATCCTTCAAACCCATATAATCATCGGCCAGCAAAATATAGGTTTTAGCCACCCAGTAATCATAGTTCGGCATTTCCTTTACCAGGTCGAAACAAGTTTTCTGCGATGTTTTGTACCGCCGTTTCAGGTAATCAATATTGGCAATGTTGTATTTAGCTTCGGCAGCCGCTACGGTTTTGGTATTGCTGATGGTATAATCAAATTCGTTAACAGCGCTGGTAGTATCGCCTTTAAGCAGGTAGGCCTTGCCTGCATATAAACCGGTTTTGAATTTATCTTCCTCTGCCGATTTTTCGTTGCCACGCACCTGTTTCACATAATTCAGCACATCATCAGGCATCTGCATTTCTGAGTAGCAAAGCAGCAGGTTATTTATGGCGAAGGTATAATCGGCCTTATATTCCGAGTTGGTTTCAAGCTTTTTTAAAAATACCACAGCATCATTATATTTCTTTTGGGCGATATATAGTTTCGCCATGCTGATCAATGATTTTTCGGTATAAGTGCTTGTCCAGTCGTTTAATATCACATTGTAATCATTCACGGCATCGGCAGGCTTGCCCAGGCTAACCAAGGCCTCGGCACGTATAAACCGCGACTGCTTGTCATATATAGGCTTGGTAGGGAATTTATCAAAATAAGCATTTACGGCATTTACCGTGCCTTCCCAATCGCCGCGCAGGTACAGGTTATTGGCGGCGGTGTACATAATGCCTTCCTGGTCGGCGGCGGTGTAATTGCCTATTGGTGTGGTGGCAGCATAGTTGATAAACGTTTGCGCGTCGCCTTTATCGGTATATATTTTCTCTATCTGTTTAAGCGATTGTTTGGCTTCATCGGTTGATGAATAATCGGCAACTACCTGTTTAAAGGAATTAACCGCCAATGAATCGTTACCAGCGTTATAATCGATAAGCCCCATAGTTACCAGCGCGCGCGGCACATAACTGCTGTGCGGGTATTTTTGGATCATGGCCTCCAGGTCGGTTTTTGCAGTGGTGCCGTCATTCTTTAAAAAGTAGGCATAAGCTATTTCGAAAGATGCATCATCCGCATAATCCGAATTTGGGAACTGGTTCAAAACATTGGTAAGCGTACTGATCTTATTGTCCTGCGAGCCCTGCAAACCTTGTATGATACCCCGCTGAAACAACGCGTAATCCTCGCCCGGATCATGATGCTCAATAATGCGGTTATAATATTCCAAAGCAGTACCATAATCCTTCAGCACAAAATAACTATCGCCCAGGCGGGTTACCGCATCAATCATGGTAGCGGTATCTTTTTCCTCGCCATGCAGGAATTTCTCGAAATAAGTAGCTGCTTTTTTATACTTCTCGCCGCCAAAAGCCGCGTAGGCAAGGGCATAGTTGGCATAATTGTAAACATCGGTTTCCTTTGCCTCGGGCATATCCAAAAAAGCCTCGAAATTTTCAACCGACTCATCGTACTTACGTACCTCGTACATCGATTCGGCCATCCAGTAGGTGGTTAAAGCTACGATTTTGGTATCCATAGGATATTTTAATGAGCGCAGGAAAATGCCTATGGCGTTTTCAAAAGCACGCTCGTTATAAAACTCCAAACCACGGTAATAGGCAACTTTTTGATAAGCGATCTTAGCGCTCTCTGATTTATTGGGGATAGGCTCCAGAATATCAACCGCTTCCTTGTAATTACGCGAGTTAAGCAACTCTTCGCCTAACAAAATCTTCACCTCATCAATCCTGCCCGAACGGGGATAGTTTTTTAAATAAAGACGGGTGGCATTCAGCGCGTCGGAGTTGAAATCAAGTTCATAGGATAGCTTGGCATATTCGTACAGGGCATCCTGCTGCAAAGTCGGGTCGAAGCTTAGTTTTGATGCCACGAGGAACGCGTTACGGGCACTTTGCTTGTTGTTCATTTTAAGGAACACATCGCCCAAAGTATAATTACCGTTTTGGCTGTAAATATCATTTTGCTGCACCAGTTTCTCAAGCTCGGTAGCTGCCTTGCCGTAATTGCCTACTTTATAATAGGCATACCCCATTTGGTAGCTGTCCTGCGTGTTTTGGGTTTTGCCATTATCCTCACCCTCAAAACGACTGTAATATTTTACAGCATTATCATAATCGGCCTTTGCAAAATACGATGCGCCAATGATGCGAAGCATTTCCGTTTCGTGCTGTTGGTGTGTGCTGTTGATGATGGGGATAGCATACGAGATCACATCATTATAGCGGTTATCTAAAAAATAAACCGCGGTTATATAATAAGGATAGCTGTCCTGGTATTTTTTGGAGTTTTTTAGCCGCTCAAAATTAGCCAGCGCTAAGTGATAGTCTTTGTTCAGATAGGCGATATAGGCAAAATAATAGGTGGCATCTTCGGTGTATGGGCCGCGTTTGGCTTTAACTTCTGAAAATAGCTCCTGCGCATTTTTGTAATCGTTGAGTGAAAAATAGGCATAGCCTTTTTCAAACTTATACTCGGTATTATCGCGGCCATTCAGTTCGCCGGCTTCAACTTTATCAAACCAGCGCATGGCGTCGGTATATTTTTGCTGCTTAAAGTAGGAGCGCCCTATCTGGAAGTAAGCCAGCTTTGTAAGCGGGTTTTCCGGGTGCTCTTTTATAAAGCGTAAAAACATGCTCTCGGCATTGTCGTTCCCTAATTCAAGGGCGCATAATGCTTCATAATATTGCGCGTTTTCTTTTACCAGGGATAGCTCCGATTCGAACTTCGACTGTGTGCTGGCTTTTAGCCGCGATTCTTCAACTAATCGGAATTGCCCTGCCGCGGCTACATATTTTCCTTTATTTAGCAGATCGGTAGCTGTTTGATAGGTGCGGTAAACATCAAACGATGGATTTTGCTGGGCATAGGAGGTTAGAACAAAAAATACGGGAACAAATAGAAGAGGGTATTTTACTTTTATCATAAAGCGCATACTTACAAAGTGCTAAAATAGCGATAACAGAAAGAGGTAATCCACATAAGTAATTCACAGTTGTGGAAAAACAAAGTTTTAACGATGGCAATAACCGGGATGGTATGCGTGTGGAAAACTTTAAAGTATTTAACATTTATAATTTCAATAAATCAAACAATATCACACATATTATATTAACCATAATGCTTATGTTAGTATAAATCGCAGCGTAAACACATTATTTTATAAACAGCTATGCCAACTATTTACGATAGGATAACCGCCTTTAATAAACCCCTTTTGCCCGATATGGTACAACTGAAGTACGGGGCAATGGCCGAAAATGTATTCAGCTTTTACCGGGGCACCTGTCATTTGTTTTATCAGGATCTGGCGGCGGCAAAACCTTTGCCGCCATCGCCTATTACATGGACTTGCGGCGACCTGCACCTGGAAAATTTTGGTAGTTATAAAGCAAATAATCAATTGGTTTACTTCGATCTGAACGACTTTGACGAAGGTATACTGGCCCCCGCTGCCTGGGAGTTGGCGCGCCTGGTCACCAGTATATTTATAGCCTTTGACAATCTTGAACTGAAAGAGGAAAAGGCAATGAACATGGCGCAACACTTCCTGAAAAATTACTCGTTAATGCTGGATAGAGGAAAAGCCATAAGTATTGACCCACGTACGGCAAAAGGAATAGTGTGCACATTTTTAACCGCTGTTAAAAAGCGTAAACAAAGGGAGCTGTTAAAAAAGCGGACTACCTCAAAGAAAAAGAAACTGGCTTTGTCGTTGTCGCATGAAAAGCATTTCGAGATAGATAAAAAACTTAAAAAGCAACTCACAAAGCATATTAATGAGTGGATAGCCACCAGTAACGACGGGCCATATAATTTTGAGGTATTAGATGCCATCTTCAGGTTTGCCGGCACGGGCAGCGTAGGGGTAAAAAGGTATTTGTTTTTACTAAAGAGCCTTAATACCAAAAACAAATACCTGTTATTGGATATGAAAGAAGCGCGTGCATCATCATTACAACCTTATGTTAAAATAAAACAACCGCAATGGCACTCGCATGCCGAGCGTGTAATGGACATTCAGCAGCGCATGCAAGGCATATTGCCCTCGTTGCAGGGCACCACAATTTTTAATAAGGTATCGTACGGATTGCAGGAAATGCAACCCACCGAGGATAAAATAAATTTCGAATTGATCAAAGACCGCTACCGCGATATCTACCAGGTGATTGATGATATGGCGCAGCTTACCGCGTCGGCGCAATTACGCAGCGGCGGCAGGCAGGGCTCGGCAATAATTGATGAACTGATAGCTTACGGGCAAAACACCACCTGGCATGAAGCCATACTACAATACGCGCTGCAATATGCCAAACAGGTTAAACAGGATTATACCGAATTTATGACGGGCTACAAAGCGGGGAAATATCAAACAAAATAATTGCCAAATATTAGTGAAGCTATAGAATTAAGCAGCAGCCTGCGTTAATTGTCGTTGTATAGCATCGAGTAGCGTATTCATATCAAATGGTTTTGCTATAAAGTCATCAGCGGCGCCGTTTTGTTTTAAGTTATCGGTTACACTGTGGCTCGCAGAAACCAGTATTACCGGTATAGCCTGTGTTTCCATTTTGGTTTTAACGTCTTTACATAAAACGCGGCCATCCAGGTCGCCAAGCATAATATCAAGCAGTATCAGATCTGGGGCGTGTGCTTTTATCTGGTCGAATAATAAATGACCGTCGGCAAGTGTGTCTACTTCGTAACCCGAATCTTCAAGCATGTACCGTAACAGCTCTAAAATATCTTTATTATCGTCAACCGCTAATATCCTCTTCATAACATCAATGTATTAATACAACAAAGTAAAACGTATCTTCATGATAAACATATGTGCAATTCCTGTACCAATTTTTTGCTTTACGGTTAATAATATTTACACAAAGCATGTTTATAACATCAATAATAAGGCAAACGTGCGTTTTAAGGCATATTATTAATGTATAAATTTTTGAATGATTTTTAAAGAATGATGATAAGTGCGTGAATTAATTCCGGTAAAACAGAATTAATTCAGTATTACATACAAATGACAATAGGGAAAACTGCCTGTATTTTAATAGATCAGGTTATTCAGTTTGTTTGTCGATCCGCACATATTCGGATTTTTTGCATTTAGCGCAGAAAAATTTGCGCACCGGGAAAAAAAATGATACACCTTTCATAAACCAGTTTCTGTGCATCTGGAAATGAAACGGATGGCCACATTTTTGGCAACAATACTTATTTGATGTACTACTATGGTTTCGGCTCAATTTTCAGGTATAAAAAATTGAAATACGATAATTTATTTGATAAAAGGTTTAACATTTCATAATAAAAGTAGTATTTTATAATAGTAACTTAATTTATTTATTTAAAGGTAAATTAAGTTTATTAATGGTTAACTCCACATGTATAACTTACGTTGGCAACGATAGCACATGTATCTTTTTAAAGGAAGCCAAAAAAGGAAGGTTTTAACCATAAAACTTCTGTGGACACGAGTATCAAGCTCGTTTTTACACTTTGGGCAAAAATGGGCCTTTTTGTGTCTTGAAATTTTATGATCGGGTGTTGTTTCTGTCATAATTAATACAATTAGGGGCACATTGTATTGAATCTGTTATAAAAATTTATCGTTTAACTAATAATACAAATTTAGAAATAATAATATCATTTCAAAAAATATTATGTGTTATATTTTGTTCGTTTTATGGAATTTTTTAACCAAAATGCAGGTAAATATTCTTAATTAGCTGAATTTATGGCTCATAGGTAATGACTTAATTATATAAATTGTGCCATAACCATTAAATCAAAATGTTTTAACGGTTAAATTAGTGTTAAAATTACTTTAAGGCTATCAGGCTGTTAACCTTTTCAACCAGTTCGGTTAAATCAAAGGGTTTGTTAATAACCGCGTCGCAACCATAGCTTAATAATTCATTATCTCTGTTGATATATGCCGAGAAAATGATCACTGGGATATCTCCTAATTTGGGATGTGATTTTATTTTTCTGCAGACCTCGCCGCCATTGGTACCTGCAACGCGATAATCTAAAATTATCAGGTCGGGTATAAGTTCTTCAGCCAGGGGGATCACATCACCGGCGTTAGTGGTGCTTTGTACCTCAAACTGTTCATAAGCCAGAGTTTCGTGCACTATGTCAAGAATATCCTGGTTATCATCCAGTACTAAAATACGTTTTAACATAAGTAAGTTTTAAATTAAACCCGGTTGGCTTAAGAATTTTTTTATGGAAAAAGTGGATGGGCTCAATCTATTTGTATGCGATCAGAACAAATATATATAACTTTTAATAGTGTGTATACATTTAACAACATTGTGACATTGAAATAATATTTAAATATATCAAAAAGAATAATATTTTTTATAATTTGATAATATATTATGATGTTTTGCGCTTAAAAAGCCTCACCTAAATTTAACAGTATGGCCGAGTAATCTTTACTAAAGCCATAATCGATACCAATATTTGTATCTGATTTTTTGTTGAATTTTATACGCAGCCCTGTACCTGCTGCCGGGTGCCAGTACAAAAACCTGTTGGTATTTGGCTGGCTAACCGTAGTGACGTTTGAAAACACAACAAAGCCCAATAGCCCGTCGCGGGTTATATCACGCCGGTACTCACCTTCCAGGTAAAATAACCTTTGCCCGCGGTAACGGCTCTGCTCAATCCCTCGGCCCGAGCGCTGGCTGGGATCCATACCTATGCTGGGCAGGTCGAGATAAGGGGTGCCGGGTGTAAGCGATGTCCAGTAATAAGTCCAGAAAGCTAAAATATTTTTGGGGCCGCTATGGGTTATGGATACATATTTCCTGACATCGATATATAATGATTGCCAGTTATTATCGCTGCCCAAAGGTACTGCGCTATACCTGTAAATTATATTGGCATACCAGCCGGGTGCAGGGTTAAGGGAGTTATTGCTGTTGCGGGTATCGTACAAAAAATTAAGCGTAGGGCCCGATGCAAAGGAGTTATCATCTTCGGAGGTGCCGTATTTGTAATTGGCAAACTTTTTAAAAGCATTAACATCGGCAGGCGTAAGATCAAGGTCGATATCATAATCCAGGTCGTAACCTAAGCCGGCAAAAAAATAGGGGGTAATGCGCCTTAGGGCACTTTGGTAAAAACGTACATATTTATAATTGAGCAAAAAGTTATCGCTTTCGGGCTGGTTACCGCCCAGGCCCCAGGTATATATAGGGTACACCAAAAAACGGGTATCGCCCTGTATGTTCCAGTCGTTATTTTTTAGCCAGATGTTTGAGCGTATGGGTAAGCCATAGCGCCCCTTTAAATTAAAATAGGGGGTAAAGGTGATACTTGAAAGGCTGGTATTCTTCTTATCGCCCAAATAAAAGCCGGCTGTAGTTGAGGTTACCAGCGCCACGCCCGGCCCCTGGATAGATGATGAAACCGGCAGGATGGAAAAATATATCTTCTTTTTCCCGGTATCGGTAAGCGGGCGGGGCTTTTCCTTCACCAATGAGCGGGCAATATCTATCAGGTCTCTTTGCTGTACTGTATCTGTTGTGATATGAACAGAATCGGCTTTATGATTTGTGTTTTGTGCCGAAAGGATAGCCGGTAACAAGCAAAAAAATAATACCGGTAGCTTCCTGATCATAAATTTAAAACGAAAAATTAAGCCCTGCTGTTTCGATTTTTAATAATATAACGCTATTGCCTGCGATAAGGTATTTAAGCGTGTCAAACAAACAGGTTCAAAAGCAGCACACCACCAAGCCCCACCACCGCAACTATTGATTCCATTACTGACCATGAGCGTATGGTATCTTTAATAGAAAGGTTAAAATATTCCTTAAAAAGCCAGAACCCACCATCGTTAACGTGCGAAAAAGCCAAGCTGCCCGCGCCTATGGCCAGCACCATTAAATTGGGGTTTACGTGCGACTGTATCACCAGCGATGATACAATACCCGCAGCTGTGAGCCCTGCAACAGTTGCCGAGCCTAAGCTTATGCGGATGATGGCAGCAATAAGCCAACCCAGGATAAGCGGCGGCATATCAAAAGTTTGCAGTTGCCGGGCAATTTCGTTACTGATGCCGCTATCGGTTAACACCTGCTTAAACGCCCCCGATGCGCCTATAATGAGCAGTATAGGCGCTATATCTTTTATGGCATCGGTATAAATTATGCTTATTTGTTTCATGCTCCTGCCCTTCCCGGTACCAATACTAAAAGTTGCCACTAAAACAGCTATGATCATTACCACAGCAGGGTCGCCAATAAAGGTTATCAGCTGCTGTGCAAGCCCTTTGGCAGTGTATATAAATGGTAAAAGCGCGGTTACCATTAATAGTATTACCGGTAGCAAGGCCGTAAAAAAACAGTTAAATGCCCCGGGTAGCTGTTCGGGAGGTAATTCCTCGGCAACAAAGGTTTTTAATGGGGTTGAAGGTATTTTTTTTAGCGTTTGCGCAAACAAAGGCCCGGCTATAATAATCGCGGGGATGGCAATAAGCAGTCCATATATCAAAGTAAGGCCCATATTGGCATGAAAAATAACCACCAATGCCGCTGGCGAAGGATGGGGAGGCAAAAAACCAAATGTAACTGATAGGGCCGCTAACATTGGCAAGCCTATATACACAGCTGGTAGCTTATATTTATATACCACCGAGAATATAAGCGGTACTATCAGCACAAAACCAATACCGTAAAACAGCGGTATGCCTACAATAAAACCGGTAACTACCAAAGCCCATTGTATATGCTTTACGCCAATAGCCTTTACCAGTACTTCGGCAATTTTTTGCGCGGCGCCGCTTTGGGCTATCAACTTGCCCAGCATGGCACCCAAACAAATAATAATAGCCAGCGAACCTAAAGTATCGCCAAGCCCCTTTTGTACCGATGCGGTAACTTTAGTTAAGGGAATACCCAATAACAAACCTGCAATTATCGAAACTATAAGGAATGCTAAAAAAGGGTTTACTTTGGCCCAGGTATTAAGCAGTACAAGTAAAATAATGCAAAACAAAATGGTGAGTAAAGCCATCGGGATTTATGTATTAATTATAGGTGTTGTGCCGATGGGATAACCATAACCCATCGCCAACTAAAGTAATAACAATTGTTGGCTTTGCGTTTTTTTTAAGGTTGGATATTTTACTTATATTAGGTTGTTGATAATTTAAAAGCATTATATGAAAAAAGTAACAGGCCTGGGCGGCATATTCTTTAAATGTGATAACCCACAAAGTATGAACGAATGGTATGCCAAAAACCTTGGATTGCCTGCCAGTGAATACGGAACAACGTTTGAATGGCTGCAGGCTGATGATCCCTCGAAAACAGGATCCACAGCCTGGTGTGCGTTTCCGAAGGATACCAAATACTTTGAGCCATCAAAAAAAGAATTTATGATAAACTATCGCGTTGAAAATATAGCTGCGCTGGTTGATCAACTAAAAAGCGATGGCGTAACTATTATAGATGAGATAGTAACTTACGACTACGGTAAATTCGTCCATATCCTCGACCCCGAAGGCAACAGCATTGAGCTTTGGGAACCCAATGACGAAGAGTAAGATAAACTTGGCTACGCGAGTGCTGATTTTAAGTCTTGAGTCAATAGTCTTGAGTCAATAGTCTTTTTTAAACCCTTATTGGTGTTGTCACCACAGTTGCTTGGGACGATCAGAAAGGGGTGTCATGCTGAGGCACTCGAAGCATGGGCGTAGGGCATCGCGAACTATGCATTAACGATAATGTAAGGCGTATAGGCCTTTACCCGCAGGCTTCGAGTGCCTCAGCATGACAGCCTACGCAACGTTAGTGAAAGAAAATCAATCTTCCGAACACCAACAAAGGCTAAGTGATTATTAATCTTAAGTCGGTAGTCTTAAGTCAATAGTCTTTTTACTTTGTATTCACATAACCCTGCCTATATTAGCCCATAACAGACTTAAGACTATTGGCCCAAGACTACCGACTCAAACATGACCCGTAAACGATACTTTTTTCTTATACTGATACTGGGCGCTTTAACCGCGCTTAGTCCGTTTTCTATTGATATGTACCTGCCCGGTTTCCCGGCTATAGCAAAGGCCCTGCATACCACCATCGAGCAGGTTGACCGTTCCCTTTCGAGCTTTTTTATAGGGCTGGCCTTCGGCCAATTGCTGTACGGCCCGCTGATGGACAGGTATGGCCGCAAAAAGCCCCTGTATTTTGGCTTGGGGCTTTATATTATCATTTCGGTGGGCTGTTTTTCGGCAACATCTATCAACATGCTTATCACCCTGCGCGCTGTACAGGCTTTGGGTAGCTGCGCGGCGGGCGTGGCTGCAATGGCCATGGTACGCGATATTTTCCCGGTGAAAGATAATGCAAAAGTGTTTGCTTTGCTGATACTGGTATTGGGCGCATCGCCCATGATAGCGCCTACTGTGGGTAGTTATCTTACTGCCGCGCTGGGCTGGCAGTCAGTTTTTATTATGCTTATGATCATAGCCGCGCTTATACTTATCGCGGTGATATTTACTTTGCCCGAGAGTTATAAAAGCGATCCGTCGTTCTCCTTAAAGCCATTGCCTATTATTGCTAATTTTATAGCGGTAATAAAAGTGCCCCAGTTTTATACCTATGCCATCACCACATCGCTGGCCTTTGCGGGCTTGTTTGCTTATGTGGCGGGTTCGCCATCGGTATTTATGGAGTTTTTTCATGTAAGCGGTCATCTGTACGGGTGGATATTTGCCGGCCTGTCCATAGGTTTTGTGGGTTCCAGCCAGCTAAACAACCTGCTCATAAAATATTACCGCAGCGAACAAATTGTGGTAGTAGCGCTTATCGGGCAGGCAATAGTAGCTATCATCTTCCTGATCGGTACGCTGAACGGCTGGTTCGGTTTATACAGCACCATAGCCATGATATTTTTGGTACTATGCGGAGTAGGACTTACAAATCCCAATGCATCGGCCTTATCGCTGGCGCCATTTGATAAAAATGCAGGTACGGCATCGTCCTTAATGGGCGCCATGCAATTAGGCATAGGGTCGTTATCGTCATTGGGTATAAGCTTGTTCAGCAGTCACTCGGCAATGCCTATGGCGGCCATCATGGCTGTTTCAGCGGTTATTGCGCTGGCAGTGCTGCTCATCGGGAGAAGAAATATTGCTGACCCGGTAGTGGCAAGTACCCCGGGTGTTGTGGTGGGGCATTAAACTTCTCACTCTTTCACCGCCGTAACCCTCGTTCCATCAACTCCTAAAGTTTCAAAAATTAAATCCTTACCGGTTATTTTAGAAACAGAAAAAGGGAATTGCCGTGTTTTACCGCCGGGCATATCTTCGGTATAACGGATGTTGCTGCCATCCAGCACAAACTTACCATGGGATAATACTTTACCGCCCCAGGTAATTACTAAACTATCGGCCTGCGTAAACCTGATGGATGGCGATTGTTGCTGCAGATCGTAAGCGGATACACTATCAGGTGGTGTTTGGTTGGGGTTTTCTACTTTAATATATTTCCAGGTGCCATACAGGCCGGCTGGTTTAATAGCGGGTTTGCATGCCGAAATAAGTAGTATAAACAGGATAGCAGGCAATGGATATTTTATCATAGCAAAAATAAATTACCCCTCTAAATTAAATAAATGCGCGGATTATAATTAAAACTACAAATGTTTCTTTAATGGCTTATTCAGCCGTTCTTCCGCTTGCTTTACCTCATCCTTTTCGCTTAATGGGCTGTCGGTTTTTAGCTCTTCGGGTTTACGCAGCATATTTTTACCAATAGGCTCCTTTTTATTATCCGGCTTTGCTGCCACTGCTTTCGTTTTCATAGCTATAGGTTTTATATACATGCAACGCCATGAAAGTTTAAATTGTTTTATGTCCTTATAATACCTCCCTGCTATTTGTTAATAAAAGTTAAATGCTTTAACTGCTATAGGGTATTTATTTATTTTTATGGATGTTTAAAAACTGCCTGTTATTTTTTCTGCTGATATTTGCCAGCTCATTTGCGTTCGGGCAGACCGTTTTCAAAGGCCGCGTTTTTGAAAATAAAACCCGTATTTCATTAGCCGATATTACGGTACAAAACTTAACCAATCAACTAAATACCAGTAGCGATAATAAAGGCCGTTTCAGCATAAATGCAAAAATGGGCGACATCCTGGTGTTCAAAGGCTTTGCCTACCTGCCTGATACCCTGTTGATAACTGATATGCATGAGCAGGAGATTTTTTTAGTGCCGCACCAGAACTTTTTAGATGAGGTAAAAGTAACTACCGACAGTACCAAAAACCTAAGTTCGTATTACGACCCTGAATTTCATGGGCAAACCGTAGTTTATAGCCGTGATGCAAAAATGAATTATACGGGAGGTATAACTATACGCATCCATGACTGGAAAAAGGACGAACACAAGCGGGAGAAGCTGGAAAAGCAGCAAAAGGAAGAACAGCAAATGGACGAACTTACCACGGTTTTCAGCCCCAAAAATGTAGAAAAATATGTGCCGTTAAAAGGCAAGGATATGGACGATTTCCTGGTGCTGTACACTCCCGGAATAGACGTTTATTTCCGTTACGATTTTAACCTGCTCAGCTATCTGAATGATTGTTACCAGAAATATTTGAAACTCCCCGAAGATAAAAGGCACCCTAAAAAATTAGGCACCCCGTAGAGGCGCAATACTTTGCATCTCAGGTTTGTATTTCTGAAAACCACATGAGACGCAAAGTATTGCGTCTCTACTTCGGCAACCCTATCCTTAAAATAATCTTTTAACAAAAAGCGAATCAATAACAGCAATTTAACTAATCACTAACCTCTAATCACCAATCACTAATCACTAATCTACCTCGTAGATTTCAAACTATCGGCCTTTGCTTTTTTAGCCTTATCCTTAAAAAAACCTTTTAATAAGAAATTATGCTGAGCTGCCTCCAGGTCTTCATTTAGCTTAATGGTGCCTTGCTGCAGGTTATTAAGCGAGCTACGCACCTGTTCGGCGCCTTTGGGGTCGTTTAATAAAACACCTATGGCATTATCGGTACTGTTAAGCTTGCCGGTAGCCTTGTTTAGGTTATCAGTTATGGTATTGGCATTGTTGGCAGCATTTTGCAATTGGGTAACGGCAACCTTTATTTTGCCAAAGGTTACAGTATCGGTAAATAGTTTATCGGCAAAGCCGCCTTTGGTGTTTATTTTTTTGCTCAACACATTCAATTGGCTTGCCATAAGTGCGGCGCTTGCCGTTGCTGTTTGCAGGTTACGCATAGATGCCTTTAGCTGTACGGCCATGCTGCTATCGGCCATTAAGGTTCCCACTGTGCCTTTGCCTTGTAATATTTTGTGGCTTAGCAATTTGAAATCGCTGGTTATGGCCAGTAAGTTCTCGTTATTTTGCTGCAGGGTTTTCATCATATCATCGGTTGATAATAACTTTGCCGCCTGTAATACATCGCCATCTGATACAATAGGCGCCTGCGGGCTTCCACCATCAATTACGATGATCTTGTTGCCGATCAAGCCGTCAGACCCGATGTGTACGCCCGCATTACGGTGAATATATTGCTGCGAAGTTTGGTCGATGCTCATTCGAACATTAACTTCTGACGGGCCTATAAAGCGTATATCCCTTATGGTCCCCACCTTTACGCCCGAGAACCACACATTGTTGCCCGGCTTTAGCCCCGCAACATCATCAAAAACCGCGCTGATGTGTATGCTTTTTGAAAAGCTCTTCGACTGGCCCCCCAAAGTAAAAATGCCGATAAGGAATATTGCCAGCCCCAGGGCTAAAAATAATCCAACAATTACGGCACGCCTATTTTCTTTCAAATCCATGATATGGTAAATCTATTGTATAAAATTATAATCAAAAAATGGTTTAACCCTATTATCAGTAGTATCAAAAACCTCCTTAAAAGTACCCTCACGCTGAAATTGCCCATCCAGCAACATCGCTATCCTGTCGCCGGTTGATTTGGCGCAGGTAAGGTCGTGCGTAATAATGATGGATGAGGTATGGTAACGTTGCTGCACTTCGTTTATCAGGTCGTTTATTTCTATACAGGTAATGGGATCCAATCCGGCTGTAGGTTCATCATATAGCATGATCTCGGGGTTTAATATTAAGGTACGGGCTATGCCTATACGTTTGCGCTGGCCGCCCGAAAGCTCAGATGGCATCTGGTTAATGGTTTGCGATAAGCCTACCGCCTCAAGCACCGAAGCCACCGAGGTATCGATCTCTTTACGGGTGATATTTTTGCGGTTGCGCACCAATGGAAATTCAAGGTTTTTTCGTACTGTCATACTATCATACAAAGCGCTGTTCTGAAAGGAAAAACCTATCCTGATACGCAATGCCTGTAGCTGGTGATCGGTTAAGGTTGATATATCCTCACCCAAAACCTCTATGGTGCCTTTATCCGGTTTTAATAAGCCTGATATGATCTTTATCAATACAGATTTACCCGTACCCGAGCGGCCCAGCACCACCAGGTTCTCGCCCTGGAATAGTTCAAGGTCGATGCCGCGCAGTACTTCGTAATCATCAAAAGCCTTTTCAAGCCCGTGAATACGTATCACCGCGTTCTTGTAATCTATATCTGCCTTTGCCTTTTCCATATTAGCGAAACCAACTGGTTATCTGTACTATAGTAATTTCTTCAATAAACACTAAAAACATAGCGGTCACCACAGCGCCATTTGCTGCTTTACCTACACCCTCGGTACCCTTATTTGAGTTATACCCCTGGTAGCAGCCTACAATACCTATGGTAAACCCAAATACGATGGATTTGATCAGCGACGCGCTAAAATCGGTAAAGGTAAGCGGGTCAAAAACCTGTTCGATATAAGTTCTCCAACTGGTGCCTTCGTTTACAGCTACATTTAAGTAACCGCCAAACAGGGCTATAAAGCCGGTATAAGTGGCTAAAATGGGTATGGTTAGGGTAGTGGCGAGTACCCGTGTAACCACTAAAAATTTAAATGGATTTGTGCCCGATACTTCCATCGCGTCGATCTGTTCGGTTACCCGCATCGAGCCTAATTCGGCACCTATGCTTGAGCCAACTTTGCCGGCTGCTATCAGCGCGGTTACCAGTGGCGCCAGCGCGCGCATAATAGCTATTGACACCAACGATGGCAGCCACGATGTAGCCCCGAATTGCAGCAGCGACGGGCGCGATTGCTTGGTGAAAATCAGCCCTACAATAAACCCGGTTAATGATATTAAGGTAAAGGAGCGCACGCCAACTTCATAACATTGCCTTACAATTTCCTTAAGCTCAAAGGGAGGTGAAAATGCTTCCTTAAAAAACCTGAGGATAAACAGGTTGATCTCATAAAGGCTGAAGAAAAAATCAGTTATGCTTTTTTTTAACTTCGAACCCCTTTTACGGCGTAAAGGTGCTTCAGGTATTGGTGTGCTGTCGGTTGTATCCATTAATTGCAACAAATGTATTAATATGCGGGTAATGTTATGGTTATGCTACAAAAAATTACCTGTATTGTTTGTAAAATGACCGTTTTTTGTTAATTATTATATCAGTATGATAAATAGTATACCCGCTTATGAAAAATATCACATGCAATAAAATATACCGGAATTTTTTTAGGGGTATTAAATGATGGGGACAAAATCCCTGCGCTAAAATAAATACTTTTTATTAAGTGGGTGTTATTGCGAATTATATTAATTTTATACAAATCAATACTCTGTAAATTTGGAAACCTACCAGGTCATATCAGCCATACTGCTTTTAACGGCAATTTGTGCTTATGTAAATGAGCGCTGGATAAAACTACCGGCAACCATTGGCATCATGATACTGGCACTTGTTTCGTCATTACTGATAGCCTTGTTTGGAAACGTGGTGCCTGTTTTTTCGGGTAAGATGCTGAGCATGGTATCAAACATCAGCTTTGAACAGGTGCTGATGAAGTTTATGCTGAGTTTCCTGCTTTTTGCCGGGGCGCTGCATGTTGATGCCAACCAGCTTAAAAAGGAGATATGGCCGGTGATGATCCTGGCCACTATAGGCACTTTTATATCAACCTTTTTGGTGAGTGTGATGGCTTATTATTTATTTGGGCTGTTTAACCTGCATATCCCATACATTTATTGCCTTTTATTTGGCGGCCTAATATCACCAACCGACCCGATATCGGTTATGGGGATATTAAAGCGGGTGGGGATACCTAAATCATTGGAATTGAAAATAGCCGGTGAATCCTTGTTTAACGATGGGGTAGGCGTAGTGGTTTTTTTAACCATACTGGAAGTTGCCACCAATGGCATGGATAAATTTTCAATGGGCAACACTGCCCTGCTTTTTTTGAAGGAAGCGGGCGGCGGCATAGTATACGGTGCCATTATAGGCTACCTGGCCTACTTTTTGGTTAGGTCGATTGATAATTACCGGGTGGAAGTTTTAATAACGCTCAGCATAGTTACCTTCGGTTACTTGCTGGCTGATCACCTGCATCTTTCAGCGCCTTTGGCGGTGATCATAGCGGGTATCATTATCGGCACAAAAGGGAAAAAGAAGGGGTTTTCAGAGATCAGCAGGGATTATCTCGGCAAATTCTGGGACTTGCTGGATGAGATATTTAACGCGATACTGTTTTTGCTGATAGGCCTTGAAATGCTCATTATAAAGGTAAATTCAACTATTATGCTGATAGGGGTGATTATGATACTCGTAGTCTTACTGGCACGGTATATCTGCGTGTTGCTACCCGTTTCGCTATTGCGCATCTGGCTTAAATTTGAAAAGAACGCGGTGATGATACTTACCTGGGGCGGCCTAAGGGGTGGTATTTCGGTAGCGCTGGCCTTGTCGTTACCCCAAAATATGTACCGTGATGAGTTTGTGCTTATTACCTATATCATCGTCATATTCTCCATTATTGTGCAGGGCCTTACCATTGGCAAGCTGGCCGCCAAAGCCAAATGACGTATTCATTGGGAAAATAAAACCATTGGCGGGCTTATTCCTTTTATAAAGGTATTAAAGCTAATTGTATGAACTTATATCAGCAAAAATGGATCGACCTATTAAATAGCGCCCATATATCCGGATGGAAAATTGAGCCGCAGGGCAACGATATTTTTATAGAAATGCCCCATGTAACCGATATAAAACTGATAAGAGATAATATCCCGGCTACATTGGGCGCGATGTCGCTGGATATTACAGCACCTAAGGAACGTTTGAAGTTTATATTTCACAATGGTTTTGAGCAGTTCGAGTATTTGCTTAACCCAGGCGATGATGACCTTTCCAAAGAATAATTACAGCTTGGCCCTGCTTGATAAAACAACCACACAACTGCCCATAAAGGCAATAAACACAAATGATGCCCTTAAGGTAGCCAGCCCGGCTATAAAGCCGATAATGGGCGGCCCGAACAAAAACCCGATAAACCCAATGGTTGATACTGCCGCCAAAGCAACGCCCGGCTGCATGGTTTTTGACCGTCCGGCGGCACTATATACCATTGGTACTACCGATGATACGCCCGCGCCAACCAATAAAAACCCAGCCATAGCGGTATAAAAATAGGGGAAGATAACGGCAACCAACAAACCTGTAACCGTTAATGAGCCGCTTACCTGTAATATGCGTTTGAGTCCGAATTTTTTGGCAAACCAGTCGGCTATGAATCTGCCGCCTGCCATGGTACACATAAACGCGGTAAACCCGGCGCCCATTAAAGCGGTGGGCGCCAATACTACTTTTTTAAAATAAATAACGCTCCAATCAAACATAGCGCCTTCGCATATCATGGAACACATGGCGATGATGCCTAAAGTGATGAGCGATTTATCGGGCATTACGAATACCGGCCCGCTGCTGGCAACTTTATCGTCTTTAAGGTATCGTGCAACAAAAATTACGGTGATGAGGGTAATTGAGGTGATCAGCACAAAATGATGAAATGGACTAATGCCCCTGCCGATCATAAAAGTACCGATACCTGCACCCGTAAAGCCCGCCATGCTCCACAAACCATGAAAGGATGCCATGATAGGTTTTTGATACAGGCCCTCGGCGGCTACGGCTTGCGTATTTACAGCTATATTAACCGAATTGCTCGAAAAACCAAAGAATATCAAACAGGCTATCAACTGGATAACATTTTGTGCCAGGCTTAAACCAACTAAGGTAAGGGTATAAAATATAAGGGATATGATCAGCAACCGGCGACTACCTATGATGGTGATGATCCACCCGGAAAAGGGCAGCGAACACATTAAGCCAACCGGCAACGAGAATAAAATGGCCCCAAGCCCGGCATCAGTTAAGCCCAGCGTTTGTTGTACGGTAACAATGCGCGATGCCCAGCTTGCAAAACATAATCCCGCCAAAAAAAACATCACTCCAACGGCTATGCGCAGGGTAAGCCTCGACATAGGGTAGAATGCGTTTTGCTTATCCATATTTTAAAATCTTACATAGTGTAAAAAGTACACTTAGTATGATGCAAAGATACGGATTAAATGATAAGGGGAAATGGGGGCGGGAAATTCGGTAGTGTCTTAGTTTGAATTTATTTTTTTTAATAAGTCTAAAAGGTAATCATTGGCTATTTTTTTCATGGTTAACATTTTCGGGTTTCCATATCCGTTAAATGCGGTGGTCTGTCCATTTGCTTCTTTCGACTTAGCAATTAAATCTCCTGACTTATTATTTATAAGAAGAATAGAACCTTTAGCCCTCCACATTCCAGACTTACTAATAATGCATTCAATTACATAATCGGCACTATCTCGCTTAAATGTGATATGATAATTACTTGAAAGTAACTTATCCAAAATAGGTTGCTCATAGCCATCATCTGTTTTTTCGACATAAATTCTTTGAGCATTGGAAAATGATGCTATTGTAAGTAATAGAAAAATTAAAGTAAGTTTTCTCATTGAAATAATTTTAGATTAACAAAAAAGCCACTTGTTAGGTAACTTAAATGTATGAATAAGTTGTTTAATCGTATCAGTTTAAATTTATCGTAAACTAATGGCATCGCCATAAGCATCTGCTATTTTAAAACGCCCGTTTTCTTTTGCAACGGTTACATGGATAACAACTGTTTTGTCAATCGGCTTATTTGCGGCGCTAAGGGTATGGTCAATGTAGGAAACAATATAAGCATTGGCCTTGCTGGTATCTTTTATGATCTTTAGTGTTTTTAAATGTTCAAGGTCTGTACCCTCATCATTTGTTAATACATCGTGGCCTAATCCCGTCTCTTTATATAGCCCTTTTAATTCTTTTCTCAGTTTTATGGTACAATACCTTGTTTGCAGCGAATCTATTTTGTGAATATTTTTAGGGATGAAAGGAATAGTACAATAAGCGGTATAAAACTCTTTTAGCATGTGTATTGCCTGCCCATCCGGGGCATTGTTTTGTGCTTTGGATATAACAGCGCTTGCTATAAATAAAAAAACAAAAAGTATTCTTTTCATTGGATTTAGGTTTATTGCTGGTATAAAATATAAGCAGTAGTCCCCGGCATATCAATTGAGGTTGCATTAATTTTTCTAATGCCTGCCTCATGGATCTTATCACCATCGCCAACCAAAACCCAGCTACCGGCCGGGATAGTTACAGGTTTAGCTGCCGTGCTGCCATTTAGCACTACCAAAATGGTATTCCATTTATCGCCATTGGCATTGCCGGTTAATTGATATGCTATTACCGATGGATCGTTGGTTTCAATAAATTTTAAATGTTCCTGTATCATTTTGGTGGTTGGCATCCTGAAGGCCGGGTGGGCTTTACGCAGGGCTACTAATCCTTTATAATAATCAAATACACCTGCATAGGTTGTTTTCCGGCTCCAGTCTATTTCATTAATGGCATCGGGCGAGCTAAAGGAGTTGGCCACACCCTGTTTGGTGCGCAAAAGCTCCGCGCCTGAATGCAAAAAGGCCACACCCTGCGAGGTGAGTACAATAGCGTTCGCCAGCTTATCCATTTTTATAAGGTCGGCTTCGGAAGCACCGGGATTTGATATTTTCAGACGGTCAAACAAAGTATTATCATCATGGCATGATGCATAGGTGATGGTTTGATCGGGCTGTGCCGCCCAGGGCGCTTTGGAATCGTCAACTGCCTTATAGTTTACCTGGTTGTTTTGCGTGGATGCAACAATACCGAATTTTACACTTTCCTTCGAGTTCTGATCGCCGCTTACAAAGCCTTTTGATTTTACATCGCTAAAGCCGCCTTTAAGGCCATCGCGCAGGTCATCGCTAAAGGCTGCTACTTTGTTAAGCTCGTAAACGTTTTTCTTAACCGCGCGCAAATCTTCGGGCAGCGGACTTGCGCCTGCCGTCCATCCCTCGCCATAAATAAAAATGGTTGGGTCTATCTTGTGCAGGGTATCGCTGATGGCGTTCATGGTTTTAATATCATGTATGCCCATCAAATCAAACCTAAAGCCATCAATATGATATTCCTTAGCCCAGTAAACAACAGATTCTATCATAAACTTACGCATCATTGGCCGCTCGGAGGCGGTTTCGTTACCGCAACCTGTACCGTTTGAATAGCTGCCATCGGCATTATGCCTGTAAAAATAACCCGGCGCAAACTGGCTGAAATTGGAGTTATCAATATTGGTGGTGTGGTTATACACCACATCAAGTATCACCCGCAGCCCGTTTTTGTGCAGCGCCTGCACCATTTGCTTAAACTCCTTTATGCGCACATTACCGTCGTAAGGGTTGGTGGAATAACTGCCCTCGGGTACGTTATAATTCAACGGGTCGTAACCCCAATTGTATTGCGGCTGATCAAGCTTTGTTTCATCAACCGAATTAAAATCAAATGATGGCAACAGATGTACATGTGTTACGCCCAACTCTTTGATATGATCTAAACCGGTCGACTTGCCATCGGGACTTTTGGTGCCGGTTTCTGTCAACCCTAAAAATTTGCCCTTATTTTTTATGCCTGAATTAGGGTCGACAGATATATCCCTGATATGCAGCTCATATAAAATAATATCGGTGAGGTTTTTTAATGCCGGTTTTTTATCATTCTGCCAGCCTGCAGGGTCGGTAGCGTGCAGGTCGACTACCATGCCCCGGTGCCCGTTGACGCCAACGGCTTTGGCATAAATATCCGGTGCTTCCAATAGCCATTTGCCATCCTGCATAGCCTGGAAGGTATAATATTTGTTTTTGATATTATGCTTAACAGTGGTTTGCCATAGGCCGTTATCTGCTTTTTCAAGGTCGATGGTATTTATGGCCGCGCCGCCATTGCCTGCATCATACAAGCGCAGTTTTACTGCCGATGCCTTTGGCGCCCAAACTTTAAAAACCGTTTTTGCAGGCGAGTAGCTTACACCCAATTTTCCTTTATAAACAGGATAATCGGCAAAAGGATCGGTGGTTTGTACAGGTTTAAAGGAAGTTAGCAGCATAAACAGCATAGCGGTGGTTAAAACGGTTTTAATAACATTCATTTGGCTGATTTTTTAGGCGTAGCAATAGCGGGTAAGCAATTGTAGCAAAAAATAATTTGATTTGGAAGCCCCCTCTAAATCTCCCCCGGTAGGGGAGACTTTATCTACGCACTTTTAAGCCCTCCCTACCGGGGAGGGTTTGGGTGGGGCTATTTTAACAATTCCCGCCGGGGCTGCAGGATTCGCCCTCGATCACATCAAATGCCGTTTTGATATTTTCCTGTTCCCATTCGGTAAAGGCTTTATCAATGGTTTCTTCAAAAACGGGCACCGCCTGCGCGCCTGATATGCCGTATTTGCGGTTTATCACAAAAAATGGTACGCCGCTAATGCCTAAATGCTGTGCTTCGGCAACATCGTGCTTTACTTCGGCGGCATAGGCATCGCTTTCAAGGGTTTGTTTTGTTTCAGTGGCATCAAGGCCTATGGTTGTGCCCAAATCGATTAGCGTGGCTATATCATCAATATTTTTGCCATCAGTAAAGTACGCTTTAAACAATTGCTCTTCGGCGGCATCGCTCAAACCATGTTTTTTGGCAAGGTGACTAAACCTGTGCGCGTTAAAGCTGTTGGCAACAATGGCACGGTCGAAATTATAGGTTAACCCGGCATCTGCAGCCATTTTTGTAACCTGCGCATTCAGTTGTTTGGCCTGTTCAAGCGGGAAGCCTTTTATATCAGCCAGGTACTGGTCGATGTTGATGCTGGGATCGGTTTTCATATCCGGGTTAAGCTGGAAGCTTTTCCATTCAATTTCTACTTTATCCTTATGCCCGCTCTTTTGCAGCGCATCTTCAAACCTGCGTTTGCCAATGTAGCAAAACGGGCACATCACATCCGACCATATTTCAATTTTCATCGCTATCCTTATTTTAGATTTACACAAAAATAACTTAACGATTGATGATTAAGGTAAGGACAAAGTCAAAATGCGGGGCCCGCATTGTCAGGAATATTTAATATAATTGTTATATCATGAAATCACCCGCCAAACCTTTATTACGTATTTGCCTGTTCGTTTTCTTTCTGCATTATACTTCGTCAGTATTTGCACAGCAAACCACGGCAGATCATAACCTGTTCAGCGCAGGCCATGCAGGTGCTTTTGTAGGCGGTTTGTACGATGCCTTTTATCCTTACAAACAGCTTGAATCACATGGCGATTTCGGCCTCGGAGCGCCTGATCATTTAGACGGCGAACTGATGATGTTCAATGGCAAATATTATCAAGCCAAATCCATCGGCATTACCCAACAATTAGCTGATACAGGCAAAACCCCTTACGCCACCGTATGCTTTTTTTATGCGGATAAGGTATTTAAACCAGGCAAGCCATTAAATAAGGCAGCCCTTTTTAGTTATCTGGATAGCGTGCTCAACAATCAGAACGGCATGTATGCCATACACATAACAGGTATGTTTAAATATGTGAAAACGCGGGCATTTCCACCGGTTACGCAAAAACCTTATGTACCTATTGTGGCTATGCTGGAGAAACAGTCGTTTTTTGAATTTAATGATATACAAGGCGATTTTATAGGCTTTAAGCTACCCGAATTTATGGAGGGCCCGGCCATAAGCGGTTATCATTTTCATTTTTTGTCGGATAAAAAAGATAAAGGCGGCCACGTGGTTGATCTGATCACTGATGATGTAAGCATCGAGGTAGAGATGCTCAACAGCTTTACTATCGATCTACCGCAAACCACTGATTTCAGAAATTATAACTTTAAAAAGGTTAATGCCGCCGATATTAAAAGCGTGGAGAACGGGAAGAAATAATTTTTAATTTGAAAATTTGATGATTTGAAAATGAGCCAAACGTCAAAATATTGTTAGATATATTTGAAGACGAAATAGAAGATTAATTATCTATCCCAAAATCAAATTACTCACCTTCTCCGTCAGCTCTTCCAGTCCAAAGGGTTTTGCAATTACATCGTCACATCCCCATGCCGAAAGGTCATCATTCTTATTTACATAGGCTGAGCAGATAATTACCGGGATATGCCCCAGGTCGGGATGCGTTTTTAGCTGTCGGCAAATAACGCTGCCGTTGGTTCCTGTTAAATGATGATCGAGAATAATAAGATCGGGCTGATATTCGTTGGTTAAATGGATGATGCTTTCGCTATCCAAAGTTACCTTAACTTCAAACTGCTGATATAGTAGCGCTTCGTGTATAATATCAAGTATATCCTGGTTATCATCAAGTACTAAAATTCTCTTACGCATAAATCAATTGTTTAATGAGTTGAGTAATGGTTTATATCATATTGAATTAAAGTACGTTAGCGCCGATAGTATTTTGCGTGTTTGGATTTGACTTGTTGCAGATGAATTGGTTTAAAATGAAATGATAAAAAGAGTGAACTATATCATCAGCATCAACAAAATTATAAACGGCTAATAAATAAAAAACTTGCTTAATGACTATTTAAAGCATGTTTTATGACATTTAAATAGCAAGGCACCTACACAAATATAGGGGCTGCATTGCGTACTGAATGTTGTGGTTTTGTTAAATTATGAATTTGCGGGATGGCCTAAAAATCATGGTACAGATCTCGGAACGTGCTGCGTAAACCGAAGGTAAGCAGGGTTGTTTTATCAGCGCCAAGGCTGTTTTTTTCATCGCGGAATAATGCCCCGGCCTCAATGCGCAGGTTATACTTAGCATTGATGAGGTATGACAGGGTGCCTTCGCCATAATATAAATGAGTGCTGAGGCCTTGCCCGGTATTGGTAGATGTTATGGTAGTAGTAAGGAAAGGCAGGGTTACATTCTGGCCATAATCCGAAGCGTTAACATCAAGGCCGTAGGCCGCGTACTCAGCCTCTCCCTGGATGTCGAATTTACCTATCGAGTAATTCAATATACCTATCGCTTCCTTAAAATTAGCGCCAATCGGGTCGCCCAGCGGTTGGCTGTAGTCTGTATAGCTCGATATAGCCTCTGGGGCTGCATAGGTATATGGCTTAACGGTATTAAATTCAAAAAGGTAATTAAAATTGGTAACCTTAAACAAATCGGCTCCCCGGATACCTACCTGGTAGCCACCTGTATTTTTAGGCTCCTCGCTTTGATTATAGCGGTCTAACAGTAACTGTGCGTAAACAGCGGTTTTGTCAAATATTTTGTATTTGCTGGTAAAGCCTGCCAGCACATTGTCGGGATAAGGCGTTTTTGGCCCCAGGGCGCTCGCAAATAATAACGGGTTAATGTAATTGGCATCAAATCCATGTGTTTGCCCCACGTTGTTTGCATCGGCAGCAATTACCGCGTTGAAAAAGCCTAATGAAAAGCGGTTGGTTACGCTCCAGTCGACGTAATGGAAGGCTGCCCATTTACGGCGGTTGTTACCAAACGAATCAAATTTTACTAAATTAATATCTTCAAGGTTAGCCCACATCATCATATATTGCACCCTGCCTAAATTGGCTGTAAGGCGTAATAAAGGATAATTAGCAGCATAATCTGATAACAGCAACGACCGGTAGCCATCACCAATAAAGGTTTTATCCTCGCCTAAAGTAATATTCAGTTGTTTTATGGGTGTGTATGAAACTATGGCGGTAACGTACGACCAATCGGCAGTTGTGGAGGTTGCCGGATCCCTGTCATAAGCTTCTCCCGGAATAAACCCGATTGAATTTACATATTCCTTATAATAAGTTGGGAAACGCCCCTGATCTTCATAACCACTTGAATAAAAATAAAATTTGGTGCCAATCGTTCCACCTAACTGGTAACCTCTTGTATTAAGATAAGTAGTTGTTTTGTTGGTGAACTCACGGCCTAATTGCAGGTCGGGCAGGAAATCGGCAAAAAACGTGTATTCGCTCGTGTGTTCATCAAAACCATGCTCATTAAAAAGCTTACGCCAAAACCATTGTTTATAGTTAGTGTCGACAGTTAGCTGCATTAACTTATTGTATTTTTGAGAAATAACGCTATCCATAATATATGGTTTAAGCGAGGTATGTAATGAGGTATTTACACTATACACATCTGCATTAAATTTTTGATCAAACTGGTAGGAGTAAGGCAAATAAGTAGCTTGCGACCTGGCTATTTGTGCCGAAAAGAGCGTAATTACCAGCACTAATAAAATTTTTTTGGCAGGGGATGTGTAAATATTTTGCATGCGCAATAAATAAGTAATACGTTTTTTACAAGATAGAAATTCAAGATAGAAATTAATACAAAAATGGTTATTAAATTTCTATTACACGGGTTTATCTATCCAAAAATAAATAAATAGTATTTCAAATAAATTAAGATCGGGTTAGAATTGGGCGATTAATTTACCATCCAATAAAAAATTTATCATATTTGGTACTTGTTATTTATTCAGAAAGTTAATTACTGTTAAATAGCGTATGAGTAAAATTGTTTTTTTTAAATTAAACTATAAAATTTCTGATATTTACGCCGCTTTTAAAATCCTTACATATTATACATGGAATACAAAAAAATTAATAACCTTTTAGGCTGGCTTTGCTTTCTGATAGCCTCAATCACTTACATTTTAACGTTAGAGCCGTCAGTGAGTTTTTGGGATTGCGGCGAATTTATTTCATGCGCCTACCGTTTGCAGGTTGCCCACCAGCCGGGTTATCCGTTATTTGCCATGTTGGGCAAAATATTCTCCCTGCTCTCAATGGGTAATACTACCAAGGTGCCTTATTTTACCAATATGGGATCGGCACTGGCCAGCGGAACAACTATTATGCTGCTGTTCTGGACTATCACCGCGATGGCGAAAAAGCTGCTGGTTAGTAAGGATGGGGAAGATGATAAGCCACGCGTAATGCTTATTATGGGCGCAGGCTTAGTAGGTGCCTTAGCATTTACTTATACCGACACCTTTTGGTTCTCGGCTGTTGAAACCATCGTGTTCGCATGGTCGTCGCTTTGTACCGCGCTTGTTTTTTGGGCGATAATGAAATGGGATGCCCACGCCGATGAGCCGGGTGCCGATAAATGGATAGTTTTTATTGCTTACATTATTGGTTTATCTATAGGTATCCACCTGTTAAACCTGTTAACCATACCTGCCATATCGCTGGTTATTTTCCTGCGCAGATCAAAAAATATAAACATAAGAAGCTTTTTGATCGCCTTTTTTATCAGTGTTTTTATCCTCGTATTTATCCAGTACGGTATCAGGCAATACACCATAAAATTCGCGGCTTATTTCGATCTGTACTTTGTTAACTCACTTGGGTTTGGTTTCGGAAGCGGCGCGGTAGTGTTCTTTTTACTGCTTATAGCCGTAATAATTGCAGGCATAGTATATAGCATCCGCAGCAAAAAGCCAATATTAAACCTGGCATTTATATGTATTGCCTTTATTTATTTAGGCTATAGCTCATTTGCTTATATCCCTATCCGTGCAACGGCCAATACCAATTTAGATAATACCCACCCCGATAATGCCTTTACGCTTAACAGCTATTTAAACCGAGATCAGTATGGCGAAACACCTTTGTTGTACGGGCCATATTTTGATGCAAAGCCTATCGACCAGAAAGATGGTGACAATATTTACCGTAAGGGTAAAACCAAATACGAAATTGCCGGTAAAAAACTGATCACTATATACGATCATAACACCATTTTGCCACGTATATACAGCCAGGATAGCCAAGACCCCCAGTTTTATAAGGATTGGCTGAGAATACCCGACGGACAAGCGCCGGATATTATCGACAACTTTAAATTTATGTTCAGCTGGCAAATGTACCAGATGTACTGGCGCTACTTTTTATGGAACTATGCAGGCCGTTATAACGATATGGACGGGCAGGCCAGCATGTTTGGTATTGATGGTAACTGGAACAGCGGCCTTTTTGATGGCTTTAAGCACCTGCCAGAATCAGTTATTGGCGGTAACCCCGCCAAACCTTTAGATGGCATAACCTATACACCTTTATATTTTCTGCCTTTAATACTTGGCCTGCTGGGTATGATATACCACTTTAGCCGCAGAAAGAAGGATGCATTGGTGGTAACCCTGTTATGGTTTTTTACAGGCTTGGCTATTGTAATTTATGTTAACCAGCCATCGGTACAACCCCGTGAGCGGGATTACTCCTACGTAGGCTCGTTTTATGCCTTTGCCATCTGGATAGGTTTAGGCGTGCTAGCCCTTGCTGAAATAGCACGCATGAAGCTGAGCGCTCGAGCGGCAGCTTTAAGCGCAACCGGGCTGTGCCTGCTTGTCGGCCCTATTTTAATGGCCAGCGAAGAATGGAAAGACCATAACCGCTCAACAAAAATGACACCGCATGATATGGCGTACAATTACCTTATATCGTGCCCGCCTAATGCTATTTTATTTACTTATGGCGATAATGACACTTACTCGTTATGGTACGACCAGGAAGTGGAAAATATACGGCCCGATGTGCGTATTGTTAACCTTAGCTTGTTTACCGGCGACTGGTACATTAAGCAAATGACCCATAAGATGAATGAATCGGCACCGTTGCCTATTACCATGCCTTTTGAAAAGTATGAGGATGGGGTACGCGATGTGATCTATTATAACGATGCCAAAATACCCGGCTATGTTGAGTTGAAGGATGTGTTCGACTTTATATCATCAGATGATAAACGCACCATGCTGCAATACCAAAGCGGCGATATGGCCAATTATCTGCCAACCAAAAACTTAAAAATGACCATTAACCGCGATACTATAATGAAGTATAACGTGGTAGCGCCTAACCAAATGGATAAGTTAACCGATACCCTTAAGTTTAAATATACATCAAACTATGTGATGAAGGATAACCTTGCCATGTTTGATATCCTGGCGCATAATAACTGGAAAAGGCCTATATGCTTTACCGTTACCGTAGGCCCTGAAAATCTGATAGGTTTACAGCCATACTTGTATAAAGAAGGGTTTACCTATCATTTGATGCCGCTTAAAGTTGATACTACGGTTAGGGACCAGATGGAGAAGGTTAATACCGATAAGATGTATGATAATGTGATGAACAAGTTTAAATGGGGCAATTTTAAAACTGCCAAATATCTTGATCATGAATCAACCACTATGTTTTACCCGGTATTGATGACAACCTTCCTTGATCTTACGCAAAGCCTTATTCAGCAGGGCAAACTTGATTCTGCCCGTAAAGTGCTTCATAAATATGACGAGGTAATGCCTGAAATAAATCCGTTTATTGATGTGCCTGCACGTAAGTTTTATCTGGCACAATCGGCTTATCAACTACATGATATTGTATTAGGCAATAAAATTGTAGCGGATATTGATTCGTACCTTACCGATCAGATGGATTACGCTTATCGCCAGGTACAAAGCGGCGGCGATGAGTACAGCCCGCGCGATATTAATATCAGCGTACAATTAATTGGCGGCATGGCCGAATTTGCAAAAGATAGCCATCAAACAGCCCTTGCAAATAAGTTACAGGCCCAGTTTAAAGATTATCAAACAAAATTTGCTTCGGTATTAAGACAATAGTTCAGTTTGCAGTGAGCAGTTTGCAGTAGGCAGTAGGATTTTAGCCTATAAGCAAACTGCAAACTGCAAACTGCCTACTGCAAACCGGCAACTGCAAACTAAAGAGGCAAACTGAAATAAAAGGTTGAGCCTTTATCTTCCTCACTCTCTACCCATATTTTGCCTTTATGGCGCTGTATGATCTCGCTGGCCAGGTATAGCCCGATGCCAAAGCCCGATATGGTTTTGATATGATCGCTCTCGGCCCTGTAAAAGCGCTGGAATATTTTTTCCTGATCCTTAAGCTTTACCCCGATACCCTTATCAGCAACGGCTACCAGTACGTTATCACCAGCTATTTTAGCGCTTAAGGTGACGGTGCTTTCCTTAGGCGAATATTTAATGGCATTACTTAAAAAGTTACTTATTACCTGCCCGATCTTGTCCCTGTCGGCATTAACGTTGAGCTCGCCATGTGGTTTAAAAATGATGCTGTGGGTATAATTTACCGGGTTGGTTTCGGCAATAACGTTAGCGATCAGTTTATTCATATCAAACTGCTGTATTTTAAGCTGTAGTTTGCCCGGTTCGAGCCGCGAAAGGTCAAGAAAGCCATAGATCAGGTCGGCCATTTTATTTACCTGGTTGCCCGCTTTTATAAGCGCGTTGCTGATAAAGGCATCATCGGTACCTGCTAATTTTTTAGTTAGCAATTGTATATAGGCTTTGAGCGATGTAAGCGGGGTTTTAAGCTCATGGCTGGCCATGGCAATAAAATCGTTCTTGCGTATCTCATCGCGCTTGTTTTCGGTAATATCCAATATGGTACCCAGCATCCTGATGGGTTGCTTTTGCTCATCAAATAATACCATTCCCTGCGCCTTTATCCAATGCGCCGAGTTATCGGGCCATATTATTCTTACTTCATACAAATGCCTGCCCGAGAACAATGCCTTCTGATGCGATCTTCGTACAATATGCTCAAAGTCATCAGCACTTATCTGGCTTCTTAGTTCCTCAAGCGAAAGTACGGTGCCTGCGGGATGCCCAAAAATATCTGCCATCCCAGGGGAGCATACAAAGCTCTGATCCCTCATATCAAGATCCCAGGTTGCCAGGCCGGTAGCCTCATTTGCCAGGCGCAGCCGATTTTCGCTTTCTATGGCCGCTTCCTTAGCTTTTACCTCCCCGGTAATATCGGTAACGGTATTTAATATATAGGCTATTTTATTATCATCGCCCAATACCGGCACATTACTGCACGACCAAAAATGTTGTTCATACCCGCCTGTATCAGCATTATAAACATCATATTGGTAGGTAGGCACATCTATCTTTTGCCCGGTTTTAATTACCTGTGTAAAAATAGTACGGGCGGCATTGGCATCATTCAAATGTGTTTCATCAGGGAAAACCTCGAAAAAACCTTTGCCTATTATTGCTTCACGTGTTGATGATGTTACCTTTAAATAGGTATCGCTTGCGGCAAGTATAGTAAAACGGGGAATATCGGCCTTAACCAGTATGGAGCCCGGCGATTTTTCAAAAACAATCCTGAAAATGTTTTCGGGCAGCGTATGCTTTAAATCGGCGCTCATTAGGTATGCGGATAATTGCGTAAAGGCCCTGGTTAGTAAAGATGTTTAATAATACGGTAAATTTAATTTTATTAAGGGTAAAATAAAACAGGCAAACACATATTTAATATAAAACATGTTTGCCTGTTAATTAATTATTGAAGTATTGCCGGCTTGTAATTTAGCTGCTGGTAACTTTTGATTGCTTTTTGGCTTTAACGTTTAGATCAACGGCGGCATCCCTTAATTCCCTGATATGATCGTGCGCGGCTTTTAAATCCTTTAGCTGGTGCGATAACAGGGTTACCACTTTATCGTCCTTCCATATCAGTTCCTTATCATCTAAAGCTTTGCGGTAAGCCCCATAAGCTACATCCTCGCCATATTCACAATCGGCCAGGATAGAGTGGGTGTCTTTTATAGAGAACTTTGCCCTCACATCAATCCAGGCATGATAAAATTTACCGCTGATGGTTGTTCCGCTGGCAGGGTCGCCGCCTAAAACATGCAGATATTCAATTAAACCGGCATTGTTATTTTTACTGAGTTCAATATTGCCGGCAAACAATGCCCTTAGTTCGGTATCTTCCGTGCCTTCAATAGCTTTTTCGTAGCCCGCTATCCTGTCGTTATTTATCTTAACCAGGTCATTGAGGGCTGATATCTGGTGTTCAATGTGTTGTAATATTCCCATAGTAGTAAGTGTTGTTACAGGAATAACATTGCATTATAATTAATTGTTTTAAAAGGGTTAGTATTGCCTCGCGGATATATATTAAATGGTAAAAAACATGGCTATTGAAGCCGCGCCCATGGCAACAAAGGTAAACCACAGCAAAATATTTGACAAATTGCCGCTTTTGTATTCGCCCATTATCTTCTCGTTCCGCGCAATTTTGGCTATCAGGAACAACAGCGGCACGGCAGCCACCCCATTTAACACCGCCGCATAAACCAGCGCCTTTACAGGGTCGATGCCCACAAAGTTTATCATGAGCCCGATTAACGAGGCTATGGTAATGACACCATAAAAGCCGTGTGCCTGCTTTAATTTAAAGTTGAGGCTGGCTTTCCAGTTAACGGCTTCAGCAACAGCATAGGCCGCCGAGCCTGATAGCACGGGCACGGCCAGCATACCCAGGCCAATAATGCCGATGGAAAAAATGAGTTTTGCTAAAAAGCCTGAATTCGGAAAGGAGTGTACCAATGGCTCCAGCGCTTTTGCAGCATCGGCAGCGGTTTTAACATCTCTTACACCGCTGTTATGCAAAACAGTAGCGCCAACCACCAGTATACACCAGGTAGTGATCTCGGAGATGATCATGCCCGCGTTATTATCCAGGCGCATGCGCTTGATGCGGTACCAGCTAACCGCCGACTTCCCATTCTTTATCCTGCCTTTTTCCTCTTGCTCTTCTACTTCCTGCGAGGCCTCCCAAAAAAACATATAGGGCGAAATAGTTGTACCCAATACCCCTGTGATGATAAAAAGAAAGGCAAAGCTAAACTCGAAATGCGGGACAACGGTAGCCCGTAGCACGGTTAACCAGGGCTGGTGTACTATAAATACCGTAATAGGGTAGGCCAGCAGGGCAAGCGCCAGCCATTTAAGTATTTTTGCGTAAACCTTGTAATTGGTAAATATTTCGAGTACTAAAATACTCGCGGTAAAAAACAGGGTTAGTACTGCAAAGGGTATGGGCACCAATAGTTGCGCAGCCGAGGCCATAGCGCCAATATCGGCCCCGATGTTTATGGTATTGGCAATAACTACCAAAGCCACAACTGAGTATAGTACCGTACGGCTGTAATGCTCTTTTACCACTGCCGCTATTCCTTTACCGGTAACCAGGCCTATCCGGGCGCAGGCCTCTTGTACTGCCGTCATAAAAGGCAGCATGTAAAGTGCAGTCCACAATTGACCGTAACCAAATTGCGCGCCGGTTTGTGAGTAGGTGGCTATGCCCGATGGGTCATCATCGGCAGCACCGGTGGTAAGGCCGGGGCCTAACAACGTTAAATATGTCCAGAATTTTTTTCTTGATGATTTATTGTCGGTTTTTATCGGCATTGGGGTATTTATATGGTGCGATGATGATTAATTAAAGATACAATTTAATTAAGAAATTGTGTTACAACCCTAAAACAGTGTTGGTGAATTTGAAAATTTGATGATTTGATAATTTGAAAATGGGTTAGTAAGTTTAAGTAGTAAAAATCACGTCATTGCAAGGCACGAAGTAACCTCACGATACAAGTCGGCGATATTTATTCAATACCTTTCTTGTGAGGTTGCTTCGTTTTTCGCAATGACGCGTGTGATGGGTTGGATGGGGTGAATTATATACAGTTCAGCCTAAACTTACCTTTAGTGTGCTTAGTATTGTATGCTGCAATCAAATGTATGAAGTTGTTACCTGGTAAGGGTCTCTATTTTTTGCAGCAGGTCGTTCATTTCAAAAGGTTTGGCTAAAAAGTCGTCGGCGCCTGATTCCATAGCCGATTGTTTTATATCCCTGCTTGCCGATATCATAATAACCGGGATGTTTTTTGTTGCAGGGGTGAGTTTTAGCTTTTTGCAGATATCCCTGCCATCCTCGCCCGACATCCATATATCCAACAGCAAAAGGTCGGGCAGTTCTTCCTTCATATCCAGCACCGTTGCACCATCTACTGTGGACGTAACCTCGTAGCCCTCAAATTCCAGCAGCATTTCAACTGCATCTACAATCCCCGGGTCATCATCCGCAATCATTATTTTTTTGTGCTTTGGGCTCATTGTAACGGCTCGTAAATGGTTTATCAGGGGTATGCCTTATTAACGTTATTTATAGTGTATTAGTTTCCTTATCATCCGCGGGCAAAGCAAAGCAAAAAGTAGACCCTTTTCCCTCAACGCTGTTTACCCACATCCTGCCGCCCTCGCGCCTGATGATCTCTGATGAAATGTACAAACCCAACCCCAAACCGGGGAAAGTATGCTGCTTATTGCCGCTAACGCGATAAAATTGTTCAAACACCCTGTCGGTCTTATCAGTTGGGATGCCTATGCCAAAATCCTGCACACAAACGGTAACCTCAGCGTTCTCAAGTTTTGTACTGATGATGATCTTTTCTGATTGCGGCGAGTATTTGATAGCATTGGTAATAAGGTTTGTTATTACCTGGCCTATACGGTCTTTGTCTGAATATACTTTGCCGGTTTTGCTAAAATCTGTTGTTAATGTATGTTTTTGGGTGGTATGCTGCAAATCCTCCACAGTTTCTTTTATCACCTGGTTAAAATCAAACCATGTTTTATTAAACTGCAGCCTGCCCGAGTTGATCTTGGTTACATCAAGCAAGTCGCCTATGAGGTTGGTGAGGCGGTTTACCTGTGCATCCATCCTCAGTACCATTTCGGCCTTTTTTGTTTCGCCCTCTTTCGTTAGCATAGCGCCCAGTACCTGCGCGTATGCCTTAATACTGGTTACCGGGGTTTTTAGCTCATGGCTGGCTATGCCTAAAAAATCATCTTTTTGGCGCTGTAATTGTTTCTGATCGTCAATATCGGTATTGGTACCAAACCATTTAACTATTTCGCCATCGTTTTTAAAAGGTAATGCCCTTGCCAGGTGCCACTTATAAACACCTTCCTTATCCTTCAACCTGAATTCGAACTGGTAGGGGTCGCCGGTTGTTAGTGAATGTGCCCAAACATCAATACAGGCAGCAAAATCATCAGGATGAACAAAGGTTTGCCATGCCGGGCCTACTATATCTTCCGCAGGCACACCAAAATACTCAACAGTGCGTTCGTTCACATAATCAAGTTCGCCATCGGTTTTGGCTGTCCATAATTGCACGGGCATAAAGCCGGTTACAAATTCAAACTGTTTTAACAGCCTTTGTTGCTCCTCGCGTGTTTGTATATCCTTTGTGATATCAAGGGTGGTGCCCGAAAAACGGGTGCAAACCCCTTCGTTATTAAAATAAGCTTTGCCCTTACATTTTATCCAGGTTATTTTTTGGTCTATAGGGCTAATAATTCTGAAGGTATCATCATAATCGCCCCCCGTTTTTGGGTCGACGGCAATTCTTACCGACTCGGTGATCCGTTCAGCATCATCAGGGTGTACATGGTCGCGTACATTGGTAATAGTTACCTTTTCGCCTTCTCTAAATCCATAAAGTTCGCGGCAGCGGTTGTTCCAGATGATGGTACCTGCCAGGCGGTCTATATCCCAGGTGCCCAACTCTGCCGAGTCAAGCGCGAATTGAATGCGGTCTTCAGATGCAGCGAGTTTCTGACGGGTGATCACCAGTTCAGTTACATCGGTAGCAGTGTTCAGTATACCCCAAACATTCCCTTCTTTATCTTTTAAAGGTTTGTAAATAAAATTGAAATAAAAGGTTTGCATTTGGCCATTTGCCAGCAGATCAACGCGGTCTTCGGTAGCTTCATACGCTATGCCACTGGTATAAACATCATCTAATAACTGAAAAAATGGCTGTCCTTCCAGTTCGGGTAATGCCTGGCTAAATGTTTTGCCGATAATTGATTCATCCTTGCCCCAAACCTTTAAAATAGCCTGGTTGGCTAAATGTATAACCATCTCGCGCCCTACATAAAGGCCTACGGGTGTAGGCGATTCCTCGATCAGCGTTCTGAATATATTTTCGTTTTCCTTGTATGACAGGGATGGATCGTTACTCATTTTTTGGACAGAAATACAAATATAGATTTTAAGATGTAAGCAAACAATTGCAATTTTTTGGGGTAGAAACAAGGTTAGCTATAATCATCCGTAATAAATAATTTACATATAAAATTATACTCTGTTGATAATAAATGCAGGCTGACTAAAAACAATTTTAATGCTGATTGCATTTATATGCTTTGATATTAAAAACTGGAACGATAATTATTTATTAGATATAACATTAGTAATTAAAGCTTATTACAACATGAGTAAGTCGCAAAAAAAAGTTAGTTCACAACATCATTACCCGCTTTTGTCGAAAACACCAACAGGCATTAGCGGCCTTGATGAAATAACGGGCGGTGGCATACCACTTGGCCGCCCTACCCTGGTTTGTGGCGATGCGGGCTGCGGAAAAACCCTTATGTCGATTGAATTTATTGTACGCGGTGCCACCGAGTATAATGAACCCGGTGTATTTATGGCCTTTGAAGAAAAAGCCAATGAACTTGCCATGAACGTTGCCTCATTAGGGTTTGATCTGGATAAGCTGCAAGCGGAAAAGAAATTAAAGATAGATCATGTACACATTGATCGTACTGAAATAGAAGAAACCGGCGAGTATGACCTGGACGGCTTATTTATAAGATTAAATTATGCCATAGATAGTATTGGCGCGAAAAGGGTAGTACTGGATACGCTGGAGAACCTGTTTTCAGGGTTATCAAACCAGGCGGTGCTGCGTGCCGAATTGCGCAGGCTTTTCCATTGGTTAAAGGAAAAAGGCGTTACCGCCATTATAACCGGCGAGCGTGGTGAAGGTAAATTAACTCGTCAGGGTTTGGAGGAATATGTGTCCGACTGCGTAATACTGCTCGATCACCGGGTTATCAACCAGATATCAACCCGCAGGTTAAGGATAGTAAAATACCGCGGATCGGTACACGGAACCAATGAATATCCCTTCCTGATAGATGATGATGGCATATCTGTATTTCCGGTAACCTCATTAAAGCTCGAAAAACCGGTATCGTCAGAAAGGATCTCATCAGGCATACCATCGCTTGATAAAATGCTTGATGGCAGGGGCTTTTTTAAAGGCAGCAGTGTATTGGTATCGGGCACGGCGGGTACGGGTAAAACCAGTATTGCGGCTTATTTTGCCAATGAAACCTGTAGTCAAAACAAGCGCTGTATTTATTTCGCGTTCGAGGAATCGCCCAGGCAGATCATCCGTAACATGCATTCCATAAATGTCGACCTGCAGCAATATGTAGATAAGGGATTGTTGAAATTTTTTGCTTCGCGGCCAACACTGTATGGATTGGAGATGCACCTGGTTGCCATGTATAAAACCATAAAGGAATTTAAACCGGCGGCAGTAGTGCTCGACCCTATTACCAATTTGATCACGGTAGGATCGGTAAGCGAGGTAAAGGCCATGCTGATACGCCTGATAGATTTTTTACAGGAAGAGCAAATTACCGTAATGTTTACCGCGCTTACCTTAAATACCATTATCAGCGATCAAACCGACGAAGGCGTATCATCATTGGTAGATGCCTGGCTTTTGGTGAGGGATATTGAATACAACGGCGAACGTAACCGCGGTATGTATATCATGAAATCGCGCGGGATGAAACACTCAAACCAGGTACGGGAATTTGTAATAACCGATAAAGGCCTCGACCTGGTGGATGTTTACCTGGGCCCTGATGGGGTGCTCACAGGATCGGCAAGGGAGGCACAGATATTGCAGGAACAAACCGGCGAAGTGCTGCGTGATTATGCCGTTACCCGTAAAGACAGGGAGATAATCCGCAAACGCAAAGTGCTGGAGG
>Ga0302315_10000187_pt1 | contig 77779 bp, 61 predicted proteins | sample III_Palsa_N3_1_FD_200532 | JGI IMG/M metagenome (GOLD analysis project Ga0302315, IMG submission 200532) | Peat permafrost microbial communities from Stordalen Mire near Abisko, Sweden - III_Palsa_N3_1 | ecosystem: Environmental > Terrestrial > Soil > Palsa > Peat permafrost | place: Sweden...
TTTCTATAACATCGTCAACAGATGGCTTGGTGAAATAGTCGCCGTCTGAGCCGTAGGGCGGCCGGTGTGCTTTTGCAGTCAGCGTTTTTGGCGGGGCATCCAGCGAGTAATAGCCGTTTTGTAACTCTAGTATATTTTGCAAAATATAGGCCGACGCTGCGCCGGGCAAATCTTCATCAACTACCAGCAGTTTGCTGGTTTTGCTTAAAGAATTACCGCAAATATTATCCATATCAAACGGGTACAGGGTTTGCGGGTCTATCACTTCAATGTTAATACCCATTTTTTCCAACTGATTTGCTGCTTCCATTACAATACGCAGGGTTGAGCCGTAGGATACAATGGTCATATCATTGCCGGTCCTTAATATCTCGGCCTTGCCCAGCGGCACCGTAAATTCGCCTACGTTATTGGGTAGTTTCTCCTTTAAGCGATAGCCGTTAAGACATTCAATTACCAAAGCGGGTTCATCGCCACGGAACAAGGTATTATACATCCCGGCAGCTTGGGTCATATCGCGCGGCACGCAAATATGCAGGCCCCGCATTGAGTTTAGTATCAAACCTAACGGCGACCCCGAATGCCATATACCCTCTAAACGGTGTCCGCGTGTACGCACAATAAGCGGTGCTTTTTGACCGCCGCGGGTGCGATAGCTTAGCGTAGCCAAATCATCACTTAAAACGTTTATAGAATATAATAAATAATCAAGGTATTGTATCTCGGCAATCGGCCTCAGGCCGCGCATAGCCAGCCCAATTCCCTGGCCTATAATGGTGGCTTCGCGTATACCGGTATCGGTTATCCGCAAATCGCCAAACTTGCCTTGTAATCCGGCAAATCCCTGGTTTACGTCGCCAATAGCACCAACGTCCTCGCCAAATGCTACTAAGGTTCTGTCGCGTTCAAAGTTAGCTTCAAAGCAGGCGTTCAATACTTCGCGCCCGTCTAAAATACGCGGGTCAGCGTTAAATACAGCGGGTACAACCCTTACCTTTAGCGGCGAATAAGGTGTATCGCCAAACAGCTTTGAATTAAAGCGGTCCTTGTTTTTTATATTCTCGGCGTTTAACCAGTTGGTTAACCCCTGCCTTTCAGATGTAATTTCTCTTACCGTCAAACGTAATGCTTTACGGGCGGCAGAGGCAACATCCTTACGGCCCGGGTCGACGCATGCACGCAACTCTTCGGCAACAGCCATAAGTTGGTCTTTAACTTCAGATGCCCGCGCCATTTTTGTAACCAGGTCAATCGCCCTGTCCATTTCGGCCTTTATCTCGGCTTCCAGGTCGCTCCAGGCATCACGCTGGCAGGTACGTACATATTTTTTAGCGGTAGCTTCCAGTTCGTCCAGTTCTTCGTCTGTCGCTATAGCCGATTCCACTATCCATTTGCGCATTTTTACTAAGCAATCATGCTCGTTTTCCCACTCCAGCCTATCCTTTGTCTTATACCGCTCATGCGAGCCTGATGTAGAATGGCCTTGTGGCTGCGTCATTTCAATAACGTGTATCAATACAGGCACATGCTCATCGCGGCATAGCCTAATGGCACGTTCATAAGTTTCGCAAAGGGCTACATAGTCCCAGCCGCGTACTTTAAATATCTCGTAACCGTTGCTGTTACCATCGCGCTGAAAGCCTTTTAATATTTCAGAAATATCTTCCTTGGTTGTTTGCAGCCTGGCGGGAACGGATATCGCGTAAGCATCGTCCCAAACAGAAATAGCCATAGGCACCTGCATTACCCCGGCGGCGTTAAGCGCCTCAAAAAATAAACCTTCGGATGTTGAGCCATTGCCAATAGTGCCAAAAGCTACCTCGTTGCCGTTGATAGAAAATTTATCAAATTGATGGAGGTCGGGGTTTTGCCTGTACAGCTTTGAGGCATAGGCCAGCCCTAACAAACGCGGCATATGGCCGCCTGTTGTTGAAATATCAGCCGAGCAGTTTTTAACCTCAACCTGGTTTTTCCAGTTTCCGTCGGGATGAACAAAACGGGTAGCATAATGACAGTTCATTTGCCTGCCTGCCGATGCCGGGTCTTTTTCTATATCGGGATAAGCGTAAAGCTGGGCAAAAAACTCTTTAAGGTTGCTCATGCCCGTGGCAAACATAAACGTTTGATCGCGGTAATAGCCCGCGCGCCAGTCGCCGTTTTGAAAAGCTTTGGCCATAGCCAGTTGGGCCACTTCCTTGCCATCGCCAAATATCCCGAACTTTGCCTTACCCGTAAGTACTTCACGGCGACCAATCAAACTGGCCTGCCTGCTTTCAAAACCTATGCGGTAATCGTTTAAAACCACCACTTTAAAGGCTTCAAAACTTAATTCAGCAACATCATGTTTACCAGTTTCGGCAATAGCGGTTTCGGGCATATTTATTATCAGGTTTAAAATGTAAAATTAGAAATTATTTTTATTAGTTGATTAGGTTGATTAAGTGAAAGGTTGTTTAGTTTAATAATTTATAAATACTTGTATAGTGAACAAATTGATACCATAAAAGTTGAGATTTTTTATAACTTATTCCATGCTTACAACGTTTAACCACTTTATTAACTAATCAACTTAATCTAAATTAACTAATCAACTTAATCTAACTCAATCAACCAACAATATTAATTTTGAATTTACCTTAAACGTTTTATATTTGTAACAATCAAACAACTGATATGAAAAAATTAATGATATTATGCGCTGTGGTATTAGGTTTCGCCTTCACAGCATCTGCACAAACCGACACGAAAGCGGAAATTAAATTTACCGAAGAAAAACACGATTTTGGTAAAATACCACAGGGATTACCCGTAACAACCAAATTTGAGTACACCAATATTGGCGAAGATCCGCTTATTTTAACCAATGTTCAGCCCACATGTGGTTGTACTATTGCCGATTATACTAAGACACCGGTAAAAAAAGGCGATAAAGGGATAATAACTATTACCTATAATGCTGCCGTTATAGCGCCGTTCAACAAAACAATTGTGGTTACCTCAAACGCCAGGATACCCACAAAATATTTAAATATTGTTGGCGAAGTTGTAGCTAAACCCGTAGCGGGCGCATCAGGTACTGAAAGATAGAGGTGCACAGATACTGCCAGGTCTCTATCATGTTTAGGGATCTGTTAAAAAAACGATCCTAACTTTTAGGATCGTTTTTTGTTTACACGGTATTGTGTTTATGTAACAATACCCATATACTACTTTTAAAATATGCCAACTATTTCTAAAAAAGGGCAGCGAATGCCTGAGTCGCCTATCCGTAAATTAACACCCTTTGCCGAAAAAGCTAAACGCGCCGGTAAACATGTTTATCACTTAAATATCGGTCAGCCGGATATTGAAACACCCGCAGGGATGCTTGATGCGGTTAAAAACATCGACTTTAGGGTTTGGGCCTATACCGATTCGGAAGGGACTTTACCTTACCGTACCAAACTTGCATCATATTATAACAAAGCAGGATATAATATTACCACTGATGATATTATAGTTACTACAGGAGGATCAGAAGCAATATCCATCACCTTTATGACCTGCCTTGATGCCGGTGATGAGGTAATAGTGCCCGAACCGTTTTATGCCAATTATAATGGGTTTGCCAATCAAAGCGATATTGTAGTGGTGCCCATTATGTCGACTATTGATAGTGGTTTCGCGCTGCCGCCCATCAGCGATTTTGAAAAGGTGATCACCCCTAAAACCAAAGCCGTTTTTATTTGCAGCCCCAATAACCCCACCGGCTATTTATACTCGCGCGAAGAAATGGAGGCCCTTAAAACGCTGGTTTTAAAGCACGACCTGTTTTTATTTGCCGATGAGGCCTACCGCGAGTTTTGCTATGACGGGCAGACATTTGTATCCCCCATGCATTTGGACGGGTTGAATGAAAACGTCGTTATCATTGATACCGTAAGCAAGCGGTACAGCGCCTGCGGTGCCCGCCTGGGTTGTATGATAACAAAGAATAAAGAGGTATGGCATAATGCCCTGAAATTTGCCCAGGCACGCCTCAGCGCAGGGATGGTTGAGCAGTTGGCAGGCACGGCGGCCATTGATACCCCTGATGAATATTTTGAAAAGGTACATGCCGAATACAGCAACCGCCGCGATACGGTAGTTAGCGCTTTAAATAAAATGGAAGGTGTTTATTGCCCCAATCCCGGCGGAGCATTTTATGTAATGGCGCGGCTGCCCATTGACAACAGCGATAAGTTTTGCCGCTGGATGCTGGAAGAATTCAGCTACCAAAACCAAACCGTAATGATGGCCCCCGCCACGGGGTTTTATACCACCAAAGGGGCTGGACTAAATGAGGTACGTATAGCCTATGTTTTAAATAACGATGACCTTAGAAAAGCGATGGTGTGTTTGGAGATGGGCTTGCGCGCTTATCCAGGACGAGTTTTGAGTAGATAGTTTTAAGTTTTAAGTAATATTACTCAAAACTTAAAACTATCTACTCAAAACTAAAATTGTATATTTGTAGTCTACTATCCGACTCAAGACTTAAAACTCAAGACTCAGAACTCAAAAAAGGGCTCGACCGGAATTGACAGGATGGAGATAAGTAGGTAAGCATGCAGCGCGTTGAATGAATTAGCGCTTTAATCTGAACATTCAAAACCACAAATGGCGAAAATAACTACGCCTTAGCTGCTTAATTTAGAATTAAGTGAGCTTTTGTCCCGCCGGTGTTCTGTTTTGTTGAACCGGCGCCAGGGGCATCGAAAAACGAAACTGGCCCGCTTAAGGTGCGCATAGCGGGCGAGATAAAGCACCTACGGAAGACGGTACAGGTAAGCGGCTGACCTTCCCCTTCCCTACAATCAAACAGCAGATAAGCATGTAGAAAGCTTACCTTATACCATGTTTGGACGAGGGTTCGAATCCCTCCGGGTCCACGAAATCACTTACCGTAAGTTGAACGTATGTTTGACTTACGGTTTTTTTGTTATAACCAAAGGTGAAAAGACATTAAATCAGATACATACCTCCACCAAACTAATGATAAACTAAATACCCCGTTCTTTTTAAAAGTTTGATTTTATTAATTTTGCGTTATGTCCGTCAAAATGCTTTCTGAAATTCCGGGATTAAATATGGAAGACCTAAAACTGACAGGTTTCAAAGTCCACGAACTGCCCGCTTTCGTAGATATCCCGGTATCCCGTGGCAGGCGTGATTTTTACAAAATGGGTCTGGTCACCGGTGAAATGACTATTCGTTATGGCGATCAGATTGTAGAACTCCATGATACAGTCCTCTTTTTCGTCAATCCCAACGTAACCCGTTCTGTTGTGCGCCGTTCTGCAAACACCACCGGCTATGCCTGTATTTTTACCGAAACTTTTATGACAGGCCGGGAACTGGCCGAGGTATTAAAAAACTCCCCCCTATTCCAGGTCGGCGATACGCCCGTAATTCAACTGAACAAGGAACAGGCCACGTTTATGACCAGCATTTTTAAAAAGATGCTGGCAGTGCATAACGGTGATTATCCTTACAAAGGCGAACTGATCAGGAACTGCATAGCACTGGTCCTTCATGAAGCCTTACGGATACAGCCATCGCAAAATGTACCGACATTCAAAAATGCGGCTACCAGGATCAGCCATTTATTTATGGACCTGCTGGAAAGACAATTCCCCATCGAGCGCAGTGCTGAACCCCTGAGACTAAGGACCGCACAGGATTTTGCCGCCGGCCTCGCCGTACATATCAACTACCTTAACCGCTCAGTAAAGGAAGTTACCGGCAAGCCTACATCTGTACACATTGCAGGGCGCATAACCGCCGAAGCAAAAGCCCTTTTGCAGCACACCGAATGGAGCGTGGCAGAGATTGCCTATGCCCTCGGCTTCGAATATCCCACCTACTTCAACAACTATTTCAAGCGGGTGACCGGTACTACCCCAAAATCTCTTAGAAAAGAAAAGGTTTGAAAATCATACTTATTGGTTTGATTATTGTTAGCGGCTTGCAAGTTTTAATGGGAGCTTTGCATTATCAATGTTAAATAATAACCATATGAAGATTTTAGTCACAGGTGCCACCGGAAAGGTAGGTAGTCGGCTCGTTCCACGCCTGTTAGCAAAAGGATATGATGTTAGCATCCTCGTGCGTGATGCCGCCAAAGCATCGGCGTTAGCCGAACTCGGCGCAAGAGTTGTTACCGGCGATTTATATAATACAGATACATTACCGCCCGCAGTGGAAGGTATGGATGCCGTGATCCACCTGGCTGCACTTTTCCGAACCTTTACGGATAATGAGGGTATTATAAAGACCAATCATGCCGGAACGGTAGCGCTTGCAGATGCATCAATTACAGCAGGTGTAAAACGCTTTATTTTTGTAAGCACCGGCATTGTATATGGATCAGGCTATAAACATCCTGCGAAGGAAGATGACTTAGTTAACACTAATGATTCCAGGGCATACGCGTCAAGCAAAATTGCGGCGGAACAAGAACTCATTTCGCTTTATAAAAGCAAAGAGCTTGATGTACGTGTACTGCGTTTGGGTTTTGTGTATGGGGATAAAGACCCTCATATAGAAGAAATAATACCGCTGCTGAAAAAAATGAAACGTCACTCCGGGTCGAGAATGCACATGGTCCATCATCTGGATGTTGCCCAGGCGTTAACTTTATTGCTACATGCCGCGGGGCTAAATGGAGAAATATTCAACATTGCAGACGATGCGCCTATTACCTTATATGAACTTGCTGATTCTGTTGGCAAGGCCGCAGACGCTTTTGATCCTGCTGAAGGGCCATTAAACGATCCGTTTGAAGGCATCATGGATATTTCCAAACTGAGGAGCAAGACCAGCTTTAGGCCATTGGTGCCAAGTTATTATGTAGCGCGCGATTTGGACATTCTTTAACTATTATTACATGACTTTGGCTTAGTACTCATAAACCATAAAGTCAACAGGTTGAATTATGATAATGCATCGTTATTTTTACCGGATTTTTCCATTGCCTCAATCACATCAAGTAAATCTTTAATCAGAGGCAATAAATACTCGTTTGCAAGGAATGAAGGCCTATTGTGTTCTATTTCACTCCCCTTGCGTCCACAAAATCTCCTCATCGCAGGGTCTCTTCGGAGATCCTGCGGGGACGGAAAAAACTTAGTCTGTTAAATATTTACAGTTATGATAAAAACAATTGTAACACCTAAAAATAACAACATTCATTTATCTATACCCAATAGCTATATTGGTAAAGAGATAGAAGTGTTGCTTTATGCAAAAGAAGAACTGGCAGAAGAAAAGGCAACCCCTAAAAAAACCATGGCCGATTTTTGCGGCGTACTATCCGAAAATGACTATCAGTCGTTAAAAGAACATACTGAGCAAGCCCGCAAAGAATGGAACCGGCCGATTTAATTGACACTAATGTTATCATTGATAACTTTGGGAATAAACTGCCTGCAAAAGCAAAAGAATTTCCCCCGGTCTGGCGAGTATCCGCGTGGGGTTGTGAAATGGGCTACTCGTGTGTTCTATGATTTGGTCCTAAAATATATTTAACCTACAGCTTAATACATAGCTCGTTATTGGTTATTACCCCGGTCTCGCACGAGTATCCGCTTGAGGTTGTGAAATGGGCTACTCGTGTGTTCTATGATCGAAGTTTGCGATTTGGTCCTAAAATATATTTAACCTACAGCTTAATGCCTAATTCGTTATTGGGTTATTACACCCAAAAACCTCGCATAGAGGTTATGTCACAGTAAACACCACAGTAAACACCAAAGTAAACACCACACCAAACGACATGGTAAAACATTTGCGGAATAGAATTACCTATTCAAATTACTCTTTATCATATCATCCAAAACATCCAAAATACTTGATAGGTGTTCTAATAGATTTTCATCCCCTCCACTACTATCCAACTCGCAGGGTCCCTTCGGTGACCCTCAATGCTATTAAGTTAAGGGATTTAAGCCCCATCGGGGTTAAATGTCTATAGAAAAAATATTGAATTGTTCATTCGGTGCCGTAGGTACCTAACTTAGGTTGCGTACCTACGGCACGCCAAATCCCCTGTTTTTATTTTTCTATAGACATTTTGCTCCTGACGGAGCATTTTATATATCTTAACTTAATAGCATTGCGGTGACCCTGCGACGACGGAAATTTCCTTTTTTAATAAGATCCGATGAACCAGGAAAACCTTGCGGTCAGCCCCTTCCTGGCCGTAAGCCACAAGGCGCATTTCAGACTTCTATGCACCAAAATAATGCTTGCGGGATTGGTAAATAAAAACCCTAACTTGCATAACATTCGCCGAATAAATCATTTAATCTTACCGCTATGGATGTCGCCGGTGCTGCGTTGGCTTTGATACTCATTATTGGTTTGGTCCTTTATTTCCGGCTAAGGAAACAGCGGCGAAGCCGGGAAAACAGTTCTGAAGATTATAAGCGCTTGTTCGACGGCATTCCCACCCCGATGTATATCTATGACAACCGAACTTTGCGGTTCCTGGCGGTCAACGATGCCGCCATTGAACAATACGGCTATACGCGGGAAGAATTCCTGAACCTGAAGATCACCGATATCCGGCCGCCGGAAGAGGTGCCCGGCCTGCTGAAGTTCCACGAAGCGATGTCGGAAGAACCGGTGGACGCGGGCCGCTGGCTGCACCGGAACAAGGAAGGCCAGCCCTTTTATGTACGGGTATACACCTATTATACCCGCTTTGAAGGCAGGGCCGCCCGGCAGGTGCTGATCGTGCATGTGGATGAGAAAGTGAAAGCAGAAATGATTGTGAGCGAGAAATCCGCCGAGCTGGAGAATATATTGGATAGCATCACGGATGGATTTTATGCGCTGAACAGCAACTGGGAGGTGACCTTTATCAATAAGGCCGCTGAACAGGCGCTGTCCTGCACAAGGGAAGAGATAACCGGCAAAAACCTGTGGGACTTTTTCCCGCGTTCCCGGGAAGGCCGCTTCTTTGCCGAATATGAGCGGGCCATGACCGAACGGGTCAGCGTGCATTTTGAAGAATTGTATGCGCCGCTGGGGGTTTGGGGTTCGATGAATGTATACCCGACAAAAGACGGCATCGCGGTCTATTTCGTCGATATCACCGAACAAAAAAAGATACAGGAAAAGATATACAATGACGGGCAGAACCTCCGGGCGATCATTAATAATACCCGGGACCTGATCTGGTCGGTGGACAGGCAATCCCGTATCATCGCCGGCAACCAGGCTTTCTGGGACCGGGTACAAGAGCTGACCGGAAAAAATGAGGTCGAGGTGACCAATGCCGATTTTGAACAGGAAAGGGTGAAACTTTTTTTTGACAGCTATGAGCGGGCATTCCAGGGCGAAGCTTTTAGTGTCGTACGGCAGCGCGGGTCAGGCAGCCGGTTACTTTACGAGGAACTGAGTTTTAACCCAATCTATGACCTGAAGGAACAGGTCATCGGCGTAAACTGTTTTCTGAGCGACATCACCCAGCCGCAAGAGTACCTGCAAAGGATCGAAAAACAAAACGCGCGCCTGCGGGAGATTGCCTGGATACATTCACACCTTGTCCGTGCACCCGTAGCCAGTATTCTGGGACTTGCCCAACTTTGTAATCTGGACGATTCACCAAACGCCGAGATCATCCCAATGCTAAAAAAAACGGCAGAGGAGCTGGACAAAGCGATCATGAACATCACCGCGTTGACGGACGATCTGATCGAGCCTTAGGAAATCAGCGAAGGCAGCCGCCGTCAAACAATCCGAAAAGATGGCCTTTGCGTCCCTGCATTTCCTGTGGCTTTATTTTTTGGTCAGGCTCATATTTGTCTTCCTTGTCTTTTTTGAAATGCAGCCGCGCCTGTTTCAGCCCGTAGCAATCGCTTCGCCTTGATTGTCAGTGGTCTTTAAAACTTTGTTAGCGATCTTAGTGATTTTCTTTCATTTGCTGATTTCATAATTTCCTCAACAACATCCAGCATACCTTGAATCTTTAACAGAAAATCTTCGTTTTCAATCAATGAAACCTCATTTGATTCAATCTGAATCTCATTGCCTCCACCAGGCTATCCAAACCGCAGGGTCCCTTCGGAAGTACTGCGGGGACGGATGAGCCCCTGCTTTATCTGAACAATACCCGTTGGTCGTAAGTATAAGGCATTGTTTTCTTTATGCTGATCAGGGAAATATCCTTATGAAGTGGGTTAATAATCACGTTACGGGCAAATGGATCAACTGCGCTCGGAACGATCAATAATGCTGAGGACCTGGCCCTCAGCCAGGCATTTCCTATTTGTTTTAATATTGGAGGTCCTGGAATCTCGTTCCAATTCAATGGTAATTGGGGCGCTGTTAGTATCTCAGAGGAGATATTGTCTGGTGCTTCCATAACAATCATGTGAAGATCGTGATGGATTTCTTCCGCCTGGACATGGACAAGTGTTTCTAAAATACAAGTTGAAGAGGTAAGGGAAGAATAGATCACCAGCATATGATCATGCCATTGGGCAGATGAAATGAGCCCGCCGTTACCGCTCAGGTCACTGGCATGCTTCTCTCTTGCAATACGGTAAAGAATCATGAATAAAAACCATATTCAATACGAGAGAGCAAATCGTTGACCATCCTGAACCCTTCAGTTGTGTCCAGCAAGCTAAGCGACGATTTCATCCCCAACGCTGGTTGTGCACGAAGCAGCCAGCTTTCAAAGGTCTTTTTATCCCCGAATGTATCCAAACCACGAACGTAAAGACGGCTCAATTCATATACGAACCCGGATTGCTCTGCAGGAAGAACATCTTCGTTTGAATACCTGTTCATTTGCCGGAGACTTAAGTGCAGGATATTAGAAAGGTCTTTGCGGGACACGCAGGTGGTATTCAGGATTTGATGAACAGTAGTATAAGGGAAACCCCATCCCTGATATAATCAATAACATCCATGCTATGCGCACATTTTAAACGGGAGTATTGCGACTTATCATTTATAAAAAAAAGAAAAGCACGGCAGCTGTCATCCTGTGCTATCTCCAATTTACTGATATCTAAAACTTTTGAATTTTCCATAAATAAGCCTTATGTCTTCAACAAAAAGACAAATGTCCGAAAATCAAAATTTGTTTCAATTGTAATTAGCAGTTACCACTAAATATCCTCTTAGCTATTTCGTTTATGAATAGTAACAAATTTAATTATCATTTTGGGGTGAAACAACACCAACAAGACACGGAAACTTCGTCCTTCGCATTTTGTTGCTATTGTCACTATTGACAGATTGCTTTACTACTTAGCAGACTTAATTCCTGTTTGAACAACCATTTGAATAGTGCCGTCAGGATTAAAATACAGTTTATCCACACAGATAGAGCGAAGGTTTCCGCGTCCTGAAAGTACATCATTATGATAAAATGCATACCATTGCCCTTTGTATTCCACCACCGAACCATGGCTTGTATCACAACCTGTTGAATCCAGGTAAACACCGCCGTAAGTCCAGGGGCCCAAGGGGCTTTTACTGGTTGCATAATTCAACCGGTTAGCTCCTTTTCCATTCTCTTTATGGTTATCGGCATAGGTAAGATAATACAATCCATCCCTTTTAAACACCCAGGTAGCTTCATGAAAATCCTTTAAGCCCTCCATAGGTGCCAATGGCTGGGCCAATTCAGTCATATTATCCTTCAGTCTGGCACCTACACAGCGGTCTCCGCCGCCATAATAGAAATAGGCTTGTCCGTCGTCATCAATAAAGACATTCGGGTCAATCATCGCGCGACTGTCATTACCTAATTCAAGGTATCCTTGTACAACGAAATCACTGGCTGGCTTTTTACTGGTAGCGATCCCGACTTTCCACGTTTTATTCCAGTCCGTTCCGCTGGGATGAGGGAAATAAAAATAATAGGTGCCATTTTTATAAATACAATCAGGTGCCCACATAAAGCCACCCTCCTTGCGCCCCCACGATACCTGGCTGGCATTTACTATTTCACCGTGATCTTTCCAGTTCACCATGTCATCAGTCGAAAAAACGTGGTATTTATCCATTAAGTCGCACCCGCGCGGTGGATCCACGTCATGTGAAGGATACACGTATAACCGGCCATCTGCAAATACTCTTGCGGAGGGGTCTGCGGTGTATATGTCCCTGATGAATGGATTTTCTGCAGTTTTTGAAATTAATTTTCGCGACTTACAGCCTAAAAATATAGTTGTTATGGCTAATAAAAGAATAAAAGTTTTTTTCAAAGAAACGGTAATGGTGTCTCTGAAGGAAAAATTTCGGATGTACATAATTTTATATTAACTATTTGGATTTATAAGCAGAGGTTTAGCAAAACCTTTGTTTTAGGATATGGTTGCTAATTTAGCTTTGCAGAATAACAAATGCTTAATAAAACCTTAACACCAATACTATTTCTGATACTTATTTGCGGCAGGCGATACTATACTATGCTTGCCGGAAGGTCAACTATTTTTATAAGTTTAACTTTGATAAAGTCCGGTTTTTTTTGTATATTAAATATTGGTTCTAAGTCGTAAGTTAGCCCGGGTATGAGTTCTTTTATAATTCTCAAATTATAGTTTTTATTATAGTTATTTTTTGTTAATTATATGATAATGAATCGTTTAATAGATTGTAACGCTGCGTTTTAATGCGTTTATAAGCGGGGATATGAGGTAATGGCGGGTTTCACTTCACTAATATGTGGTAATATCGGTTAATGATGGGAAATTCAGTATGACCGGCTGGTTTTTAATGCGTTTGCCTTGTTATCTAATCCATAATTATTTTTTTTTATAATAAAATAGATATATTTACTGTCAATTATTACCTAATTCATGCACAAAGCCTTTTTGTTTAAGATCAATCTAAGCCTTCTTTTACTTTTTGTTTGCGTAGGGTTAAAAGCTCAGGACAGCCAAATAAAACCGGCATTTGAATTTCCGACCAAAGAAATATATAACCTGCTTGTAGACAAACATGGCTTTTTATGGATTGCCAGCGACTTTGGCGTAGCCCGGTATGATGGTATCAACTGCGTTCATTTTAGCAGTCCGCGTCAAGTTTCTTTAGGGTGTACTAATTTAGTGGAAGACAACTATGGCCGGATATGGTTCACTAATTTTAACGGACAGATATTTTATATCGATCATGAAACCGTAACGCTGGCTGAAAGCTATAACTATAAAAATGAAAGCAATTTTCCAAGGTTGGCCTTGTTTCACGACCAGCTTTTGATAACATCAGACAAAGGCCTTTTTGTGCTGAATACCAAAAACTTAACCGGTAAATATATCAGTAATAACACCTATACAACAAGCCTGGCGGTATTAAAAGACCAGGTATTGGTTCACGGTAATAACACCTGGTATTCGTATAAAGAAACAACCGGCCTAAAAAAGATAAATTATACCGGCGATGCCGAAATTAGGGGCAATCCTTACCTGTTGGCCAATAACACCTACAATGATACCGTGTACATGATGTCTAATCCTTCGGGTATAGTTAAAAAGTTGGTGGTGCAAAATGACACGGTGAAACAGTGCCAGCAAATGAAGTTTAACAGCTATATAAACACACTCTCTATATCACCAGGCAACCAATGGGTAAACACTAACGATTGCAGCTACTCATTAAAAAATGGCGAACAAATAAAAGGGTATAACTTATCTGACATAGTAACTGATCTTGAAGGTAACAAATGGTTGAGCAGTTTGTACAAAGGGCTATTGATACAACCCAAAAAAGATATAGTTAATAAAACAATAATACCGGCTTTGGATAGTGACGACCTAATAGTAAGTACAACAAGTTATAAAGACAAGTTATTGCTTGGCACTCAGCAGGGCTTTTTGATGCTTTATGACCCTGCTGCAAAAAATACAATTTTTAAGATCAGGGTACCACCTAACCCGGATGCAGTATATAAAATCACTGCTATTGATGAGGATGACTATATTTTGGCGAGTTTCTCTACCTATAAGATTAATATACCCACCAAAAAGGTTACAGAGCTGGTTGACATTAAAACAGTAAAGCAGCTATGTTATGACGATAAAGCCACTTATATAGCATCGGCAACCGGCCTGTTTGTAATACCACATGAAAAATCTGACCGGTTAAACCAGCAGATTATGGATACATTTGGCCATGTGTTTAAATACAACCCTGTTGATAATTATTTTTACCTGAAGGTGCGAAGCCGCGCAATTTCCTATTTCCCGGACCAGGCAGCGTTATTTGTTACTTTTAAAAACGGCTTATTCAAAATTGACAAAAACGGTATGAAACCGTTTTTGTTTAACAACGAGCAGGTTTACGCCGCCTCGTTAGCATACATTGATCACCGCCTCTACATAGGTACCATCACTAACGGCATGTTGATAGTCGAAAAAAACAGTATCAAACATATCTCTGTTCAAGACGGCCTGTTTTCAAAGTCGATATTCAAGATCAAACCTGTCGGGAAAAATTTATGGATAGTTGGATCAGGGCCTTTACAGATTTTTAACACGCAAAAAATGGCGTTAGTTGACGACTACCAGTTTCCTGACCGAAATGCATCGCAGGTGTTTGATCTTGACGGATTGGGCCAAACTATTTATTTAGCTACCTCTTCCGGACTGGATAATTTCCCTCTTGTCAAAAACTCAGTTGATAAGAAATTGAAGAACTTTGTGTTATATGTTAAGGTAAACAATGAAATAGCAACCGGAAATAGCAGCCGCAAATTGTCTTACGCAGAAAACAATGTATCGTTTAACATCGGCATTCCGGCTTATTTAAAAGCCAAAGACATTTACATAAAATATTGCCTGGCGACAAAAACAGACACCACCTGGTTAACAACCGAGCCTGGCGAGCGGACCATCCGCTTCTCGTCATTAATGCCGGGAACCTATACGTTAAAAGCCATTGCCGTTGACCCCCGGTTGGGAATGGCAGACACCATGATAAAATATGATTTTACAATTGCCGAACCCTGGTGGGGCGGATTAGGCTTTAAAATAATTGTAGGTTTTGTGCTGCTGCTCATCGTTTTTTACGGTTACGTAGTAATGCTGTATAAAAGATTAGCCTTAAAAAAAGCATTTGATACCCAAGAGCAATTGATTTTGGCCGAAAGACAAAGAATAAGCGCCGAAATGCATGACGATATCGGGTCAGGAGTATTTGCTATTCAGTCGTTGGCTGATGCGGCCAGCAAAAACGAAAATGCGGGCCCCGAGATAGGCCAGATAAAAAATATGGTAAGCGACCTGTCTGTAAAAATAAGAGAGGTTATTTGGAGTACCAGTGTGGGTAATGACAACCTGGAAAACTTGCTTTATTACACTTATTACCAAGTTAATAAACTATTTGAACATTCTGAGATAGATTTCGTTTCGGAGTTGCCTGATGATATTATTGATCTGAAAATCACTGTGTTAAGCCGCAGAAATATCTATTTGTTAGTTAAAGAGTTGGTGCACAATGCTATTAAGCACTCAAAAGCAACCACCATAGAATTAAAAATGTTCACAGACGAGCAAACGCTGTATCTCTCCGTTGATGATAACGGCGTAGGGATAAATCCAAATAATGCCCGGCCAAATGGTATGGGACTTGGAAACATCAGATCAAGAGTTGAAAAATTAAATGGTAACCTTTTGATAGAGAACAATGACGGTGCTCATATAAGCATTAAGATACCGCTTAGTGCACTACAGGTCGTTGAATTTGATAAAAAGCTAAACAAATGGCAGTTATTTATTACAAGCTTTTTAAAAATTCCAACAGATCCACAACAGGTAAATAAAAATTGAAATGACCGGATTTTTTTCTTTGTAAAAGTTTGGCAGAAAGATTAGTTGTGCTGATTCACCGGCTACGACTTTGTTGGTGTCATCATTACCGGTGTACGGATGTTTGCGTTTTTATACCTGTGCCTGTTACTTGCTTTAATACATAAATTATCCCGGCTGAATAGGATGCAGGCTCAAACGAATCGAAGTCTACTTTTAGGTTGGGCACGGTAATTTCATGAGCCTTTTGCTCAAAGTAAGTTATTTTTTCCCCTTGTTTAATTTTCAAAGGAGCTTCCTTGTCTTTGTTTTCAACGATCTCTTTTAGTAAACCGGCGCTTTTTGACAGTTCTTTAACCGTTATGCCCTTAATTGGTGTATCGCCCGGGTTTAAAATGCGCTTTGCGGGTTCATTCATAAACAATATCTCCTCATGTTCATTTATCCCGATGATCATATCATGTGCGTCCTCTATCAGCGTTTTTATCCTGGCTTCTTCTGCTAAAATTTTAGTGCGGTTTGTATTGTCCGATGCGCCAAGCTTTGCTGCCATGGTATTAAATGCACCGGCCAACCGGGCAAACTCATTGCTTGTTTTAAGATCCAGCCGGGTATTGTAATTTTGATCACTGATACCCTCCATGGCCTCTGTGAATTTTTCGAGCGGGTTAAGTATAAAACCCGGAAAATTAGCGATTAAAATAAAAAGAATACAAAAGGTAATAAATGCCATGCCACCAAGATAAAGGGTGGCCGTGGTCACCGTTGAATGGGTTTCGTTATTTTTCAGCACGATTGCACGCATGTTTAACCCATCGATCCTTGTCAGCAGCGAACGGATATTTTTTTCGGCTTCCCGCTGCCGGACCAAGTCGGGTGAAGCGCCTGTAAGTAAACCAAAGTACCGGCGCACACCACCGGTTGCTTCGCGCTCCCCAGGTTCTGTGATATTGTTTTCCTGTTTTTTAAGAGCCCGTTCAAATGTTTCAACTGCCGGGGAAGGCAACGGCAGATCATTCTCATCTAATACCGAGCGCATTTCCCTGGTAAAAGTTAAGGTTTGATAGTTGTTCTTTAACGTAACGTTTGAAGCATTGGATATTACCTCTATATAATACAGGGACACTCCCCCAAAAACCAGGGTTATTATAAATAATAAGCCAAATCCTATAAAAAGTTTCTTTTTTATTTTCATGATGGTACAACACTTGAGCTAAAAAACTGTTTGCACGGTCCCGTATTTCAAAGCGTAAAAAAACAAGGCAGCTTTGGCATCCATGCAAAGGTAAGTCATGGCTTAAAGCGCGCGTTTTAATGCTTTTCAAAAAAAAATGTAAATTCTTTAAACAAACTGCCTCTTTGTTTAGTTATCATTCATGCTGCCACTTTCTGTGGTAGTCCTTGCTGTTCCGCGACGATTTAGCCATTCATTTTTATGCCCCGACAGTTGTGGCCTGTTGGTACCGCCACTATTTTACTTAACGGAAGAGCTATGGACATCAAAAAATTGCCTTTAAACACAAATATAGCCCGTTTGCTGAGCATTGAGTTCGGTAATTCGGGCATTGTCACCTGTCCCTGTGGCCAGGTAACAATGGTTATGAGCAGGAGTAACTGTGAAAGAAATTTCGGAAACATCCTACTACAGGTCCACCGGCTCATTGACGAATGTTACCCCGAACGAAGTGAACATATCTTTATCGTATTACAGGATGAGTCGGGCACCTTTCAGAGTACGCTAAAAATTTGGAAATCGGTTTGAAGGATACGCTTATGAAACTCGAAGAAAAACTAAGACGCGGCTGGAGCGAATTAATTTTCTGGGTTAGACGGGAAATGGGCCTCACCCTGATCTTTTGGTTGGCTGTTTTCGTTCTGGTACTACTCCGGATTTGGCTATAAAAATAAAAAACCATATCGTCCATAAATTAGAGTTGTAGCGGTAATGGGTTATCTGTTAAATGATTTCCCGGGCCCAAAGTCCCTGCACTAATTTAACTTTTCCTAAACATATTTCTTGTATCTTCGTTAAACTACGCGAACCCTTGATAATTTAAACAGCCTTATCCACCCGGCCAATATATATGGTCGCTTTTAATCGTTGCAATGTCAGGAATTAATAAAGTAATCTTAGTCGGCCACCTGGGCAAAGACCCGCAGTTGAGGTACCTGGAAGACAATGTGCCTGTTGCGAGCTTTCCGCTGGCGACCAGTGAGTTCATTACCAAAAACGGTACAAAAGAAGAGCAAACGGAATGGCATAATATCGTCATGTGGCGCAGTCTTGCCGAGGCAGCGGCCAAAGTGCTCAGAAAAGGCCGGCTTATTTACCTGGAAGGCAAATGCCGTACGCGCTCATTTGAAGATAAAAACGGCGTTAAGCGTTATACCACAGAGATCATGACTGATTCCTTTACCATGCTGGGCAGAAGCAGTGATTTTGATGAGGAAAGTTTAGCCGTTAAGTTTTCCGCCGGTCAGCAGCAAGACAGGGGATAAATTATTTATCAGGCGCGCCATGATTACGACCCAGCTAAACTACCCTTACCCGGAAGATATTAAGAGCTATAGTCTTCCTTTACCCGAAACGTTCAAAACCAAAGGGGTGTGTGTCCTGCTGTTTAATGATATCACGGAATATTATGATTACCTCGGTCGGCTGTGCGACCTGGTGGATGAACTTGAATTTAACCTCCCGGGCGCATACACCCGGCAAAAAGCAGACAAACTTGAATTTTGTAAACGTTACCTTATTGTTTTGGCCAGTGCCCGGCTGGCCGTTTATTAATTGTTTAACAAAAAAACCGGCTGGCGGCCGGTTTTTTTCTGTTCAGGAGAAAAAGGGTTTTCCTTTCTTTGGTTTCCGCCCCAACAGGGCCTTCAATGCTATTAAGTTAAGAGATTTAATCCCCATCGGGGTCATTCGGTGGCGTAGGTACCTAACTTAGGTTGCCTACCTACGGCACACCAAATCCCCCTGTTTTTATTTTTCTATAGGCATTTTGCTCCTGACGGAGCATTTTATATATCTTAACTTAATAGTATTGAGGGTCTTCGCAGGGACGCTGTATTGCTAAATTAGGCTCCGGCCAACATATCCGGCAGTTTATTGTTACCTTTTTTGTGAAGTCGAAGCTGTTTCTTTATATCTCGCTTTTTGCCGACCTGGCCATCGCGTCGGCCAAATTTGCCGGCGCTGCGTTCACCGGAAGTGCATCGATGGTCTCGGAGGGTGTACATTCAGTAATAGATACACTGAGCCAGGTGCTGCTGATTTGGGGAGTAAGGAACAGCAGAAAGGCACCGGATGCGAGCCATCCTTTCGGTTACGGCCGCGAACTGTACTTTTGGTCGTTCATAGTCTCGTTGGTGCTGTTCTCCCTGGGTGGTTGCATCTCCCTTTACGAAGGATGGAGCCGTTTTCGCCGGCCTGTGTTCGACGGTAACGCCGGATGGAACTACGCCATCCTGGGTATTGCCTTTGTTTTTAACAGTATTTCTTTTCTCAGTGCGCGGAAAGAATTCAACAAGCATCGCTTGTCGCGCTCATTTTTGAAAGCGGTGATCCGGACGAAAGATCCATCCACCATCATTGTCCTGTTAGGGGATATCGCCGACCTGCTGGGGCTGGTGGTAGCGTTTTTGGGGATCTTTTTAGGACGACTGTACCAAAACCAGTATTTTGACGGTGCCGCCTCAATGATCATCGGGCTGATCCTGATATTTATCTCTGCGCTGCTCATCCGGGAAAGCCAAAGCCTGCTGATGGGCGAAACGATAGCGCTGGAGCATTTGAAGGTGATAATCGCCATAGCCGAGGAAGACCCTGCTATTGTGCAGGTGAAAAAACATTTTTCCATCTACCGCTCGCCCGAAGATATTTTATTGCAGTTGACGGCGGTATTCCACGCCGGGCTCACTACCCGGCAGATCACTGATGCCATCGAAAATGTGATCCGTAACATTCAAACCAAATACCCGCATATCCGGCAAATCTTTATCGAGCCGGTTAAGAAATGAGTCTCGGGGCATTTTTTTGCCGAATAGTTATTTATTATCCAAACATTTAATAAACGCCACCAGTTCTTTCTTTTCAATTATCGAAAGGTTCAGTGGTTCAGCCGACAGCGTTTGGTTATTTATTTTTATGCCCATGCCTGCACCGCCGCCCTTGTCGTAAAAGTCGATCACTTCTTCCAGGCTGGCAAAAACGCCGTTGTACATATAAGGCGCTGTGCGGGCGGCATTGCGGATAGTAGGCGTTTTAAAGGCATGGTCGTCCGGGCCTGCGTGGCTGATTGAATATCTGCCCCGGTCGCCGTCAATGATGTTGCCATTTGGTGCCGCAGGCACACCGATAACCTCCGCATCCATTATTTTAAACAAAGGCGGCAGTGCTCCGTTAAACAGGGGCATGTAATGGCAGGTGCCGCATTTGGCCTTGCCCATAAACAGGTTAAAGCCGTTCACTTCATCCGCATCCATCGCCGACGGGTCGCCGCGCATATAAGTATCAAACCGGCTGTTTAATACGCTCAGCGTCCTTACGTAAGCGGTTATTGCGCCGGTTATTTCCCTTTGGCCTATCCCGGTGACTTCGGTTTTGGGATACGCCGCTGCAAAAAGCTGCTTATAAACGGCATCATTCGACAGTTTTTCGCCGGTCAGTTTTATTGAACCGTGCATCTCGTCTTTGCTTTCTATAACATCTTTAGACTGGCCTTCAAGGGTATTTTCGCGCAGGTCGGCAAACTGTGCAGGCTGAAAAGCGACATTAAACAGGGTAGGGGTGTTTCTTTTGAGCAGTCCGCTGCCATCTATTATGGTGTTTTTTGCCATGCCGTCGGTAAAAGCCATTTGGGGCTTGTGGCACGAGGCGCAACTACGTGTACCTGTGCCCGATAACGAAGCATCGTTAAACAGTTTTTTGCCCAGGGCTATTTTGTCTGCCGTCGGCACATCATCAGGGTAAGCCGAATAGGCAAACGCATCAAAGGCATCAGCATCAAAAAGGGTGGCAGCGTTTGGTCTTAACAGTCGTTTATAATGATTATCGGGCAAATTAAACTGTTGCTGTACCTGGTTTATACAGGTAGTTAACGGGTTGCTGTAAGTAGTAATAAATACAGCCCGGTTAAAATTATCAAAACCGGTATTCGCTTCCAGGTAAAGGATAGCCTTGCGGAACGCCGGCATTAAATTGTCCTTACCATCCGGGGCGGGATAGTGCGCCAATACCTGGCCCATGCTAAGCAGGCTGCTTGCCGATTCGTTGAGGCCGCTTTTAGCAAGCGGGGCATCAAAGCCCGTTATGCCGAGGGTGAGCACCCGGAAAACCTCCAGTTTGGTGGCATCCCATACCTGCCAGCTTGAAATATTAGCCTGCTGGTAGTAAGTTTTGTAGATGGTGCAGTCTTCGGCGAGTGTCTTTAACTGGCGTACAATTTCTTGCCGCTTACTGGGGTCATACCGGGGATAAAGATCGCTTTCTATCACCTGTAGCCCGGCGGGTGGCCGGATAAATCCGTCACGGTCCACTTCGGGTACCGGCGGGCCGTTTACGTTAAGCGTAGTGGGCGCGTTAAAATACTCGGCGGCCCATTCAAATTTTTTATAAGCTAAACGGCTTTCAAGGAACAATTGCCGCAGCGTTTGGGCATCGGCATCGCGGCTTTGGGCAGCAGGCAGCAAACGGTTAGTTATTAATGCCGAAAAACTGTCAATTTGAATAACGATATGATCTGTAATTGTCCGTTCAGGGGTTTGCGGCCCGGGCAGGCTTGTATAAACAGCACACCCGGCCATGATCATCAACAACACACCGATCAGCAAGGCTTTCTTCATCTGAGTATTAAATTCCAAATCGTAGGGTCCCTTCGGAGACCTTGCGGGGACGGATTTATAAATAGCAGTTAAATATAAATAGAATTATCAGGATACCTCAAAACGATGCAATAACATTTATTATTGTTACTTGGCTTTGAGTTAGTCCGGATTTATAATACCGGACTTTGATAACAGCGGATTTGCAATCCGCGTATAAAATGCTTTATGTTTAAAATATGGTTTGATACTGATTGCGGATCGGTGTACGGGGATTACAAATCCCCGGTAATTTAGTCCGGGATTATAAAACCGGACTAACGCAGGAGAATTGCCGGATATCTCAAAATTCATGGCAATAGCGTTTGATATTGTTGAAATATGCAAAATAGATTTTGCCTAAAAGCTCCAGGTATGCCGGGGCCAGTCGTAACTTCCCGGCTTTAGGGTTAAAAAAAGGTCTTCTTTATTTTCTACCTTCATCCTTATCACACCCATGCTAAATTCGTTTATCGGGTAAAATTGGTTAAAATTTAATTGTTTTATAATAGCCGCCGCTGTTGAGCCGCCTTCTATTAAAAGTTCCCTTATTACCACCTTTTGAAACACTTTTTCAACTACGCGGGCCATCTTTTCGCGCAGGCCAACCCCAGCCGATCCAATAATTGTATCCTCATTGATAGCCACAATAGCTTTTTGATATTGCTTTAACATGGAGGCCACTTCACCGGCCCATTCTTCAAAAAGACTTTCCGGAGGATTAGCTAAGTTAACAATATCTGCCGGCATATAACTTACCGGGCCGTTATTGTCTTTTACCTGTTTAACCAGGTTTTTGCTTTTATCAAAGGTGCTGCCGCAAACAAATAAGGAGGGTTGGTTAAGTTCAATATTGTTAATCCCCGGTTCAATAACCGGTTTTAAATTTAATGGGTCAAGCAGGGCATTAAACAGCCCCGCACCGCCTGCCATTAAAGTTTCCTTATCCGCCTTTTTTGCCCATAATACCAGGTCATGGTCATCGACACAATCACCGGCAACTATCCCGGTTGCGGGTAAGTCTTCATTAGCGGTTTGAAAATGTATTTCATCGTCTTTCGCCCGCAACATATCATAAACAGACGAACTGGTAATAGCAAATTCAGGGTCGTTGGCAAAGCTGGTTAAATGTATGGGCTGGCCATGAATAAGATATTGACCGTTGGCTATGGTACGCCCGAAGCCGGGGTTTGCCGAAACAAGTATGGCCCTTTTTAAACCTAACTCTTTTAAATGAACATTCAATTCGGCAATTACATGCCCGCGTAATACAGAATCAACCTTTTTATAGATCGGACCGGGTTTAAGCGGGGGAAGTTTTGCAGTAATGCCTGCCATTACCGTTAACGCTTCCTGTTGCGGCATCGAACGGGTATCTGTAGCGATAACCAGCAGGTCTTTTTGGGAAAGGTTATCAATATCCGTAACAATTTCAACGGTTAAACCATGCCGCAACCCCAAACCGCCAAGTTCGGCGGCACCGGTCAAATCATCTGCAATTACAACGATCATTAGCTAACAGCTTGTTTCCTGTACTTGCTTAATTGCACCGCCGATTCGATAGCCAATACCATAGCATCGGCGCTGGCGACACCCTTTCCGGCTATTTCAAAAGCCGTTCCATGATCTACGGATGTCCTGATGATAGGCAGCCCCATCGTGATATTAACGCCTTTTACGCTTTTCATTTGTTGTTTTTCCGCATCCCACTGAAAGCCGGTAAGCTTAAACGGTATATGCCCCTGGTCGTGGTACATGGCTACCACACCGCCATAAGCGCCGGTGGCCGCTTTTGCAAACAAAGTATCCGGCGGAACGGGACCCTCTACATCATAACCCCTGCGCCGGGCTTCTTCAACGGCGGGCAAAATCTCTTCATCATCCTCAGTACCAAACAGGCCGCTGTCGCCCGCATGTGGGTTAAGTCCGGCGATGCCAATTTTAAGGTTTGTTTCGCCTAAACTTATTAGTCCATTATGCAAAAGGTCGATCACCTCCAGTATCCTGTCTTTTTTCACCAGGTCGCAGGCCTGGCGCAACGACACATGGGTAGATACATGTATAACTTTCAATTTATCCTCAACCAGCAGCATAGCATATTTGCGTGTGCCGGTCAATTCGGCGTATATTTCTGTATGCCCGGCAAAATGGTGCCCGGCTTCGTTTATTGATTTTTTATTGATAGGCCCTGTAACGGTAGCGTCTATTTCGCCCGCCAGAGCCAATTCGATCACTTTTTTTACCGATTGAAAAGCAGCTTCGCCTGCCATTGCCGATATTTCGCCAAATACCAGTTGCGTTATATCCATAACATGCAGATCAAGCACATCTGGTTCGCCAAAGGTGAATTTAGCCTCATCAACATTTTTTATGATATTAACCGATGCAGGTAAGTTTAACTGTTTAATAATATGTTCAAATACTGCGGCATCGCCAACTAACAGGGGCTTGCAGATGGCGTATATATCTTTATTCAGTAATGCTTTTATAGCAATTTCGGGCCCTATGCTTGCAGGGTCGCCCATGGTTATACCTATTATTGGTTTATCAAACATTGGTGTTAGTTTTTATTAAATTCTTTTTCGTCCATTTTAACAAAGATACAATGAAAATTGCTGGCCCGGGCCCTGCGTAGACGGAAGATCGAGCATTGTCACATATATGCTCAATATCAGGAATTAAATCTGCATAAGGTGAGTTAATTACGTTAAATGCTTGTACACCTAAAATGTTAGATATATCTTAGAGTTTCATAAACCTCAATGAAACTCATCATACTGTTAAGCCTTTTTTGTTTATGTGCCATTTCAGCATTCTCACAAAATTCCTGTTCTATTAAGGGAAGTGTTACCGATACCGTTGAAAAAATTAAGCTAACCGGCGCTACTGTATCTGTTTTAAACGCCAGGGATTCTATCATGCAGGCATTTGTATGGACGGGTGCAGACGGTAATTTCGCGATCAATAAATTGCCAACAGGGAAATTCATCCTGCTGGTTACTTACCCCGGTTATGCGGATTATGTGGCCCCCTTCGGTTTGGATTCTGTAAATAAAACACGAGACTTTGGTGATATTAACCTTATCCTTAAATCGCGCTTATTGGCCGATGTGCTTATAAAAGGCAAGTTGGATGCTATAAAAATAAAAGGCGACACTACAGAATTTAACGCAAAAGCCTTTGTAATACAACCTAACGACAAGGTAGAAAACCTGTTAAGGCAATTGCCCGGTATACAGGTTGATGACAGAGGTGTGATAACCGCGCAGGGCCAAATAGTAAGTAAGGTGCTGCTTGATGGCGAGGAGTTTTTTGGAGATGACCCTACATTGGTTACCAGGAACATACGTGCCGATATGGTAGACAAGGTACAGCTATATGACAAGAAAAGCGACCAGGCCGCCTTTACCGGTGTTGATGACGGAAAAAGAACCAAAACTATAAATATTAAGCTGAGGGCAGATAAAAATAACGGCGAATTTGGAACCGAGGAGGGTAATATTGCAACGGCGGGTTATTATGAGGGACAGTTGCAGTTTAATAAGTTTAAACCCACTGAAAAGTTTGCTGTTTATGGAACGATGGCCAACGATGGCAGCACAGGAATTAATTACCAGGATAGCAATAGCATTGGCGGCGGTAACGATAATATACAATATGTTGATGGTGGCATAGTAATAACAGGCGGAAGTAGCAAATGCATTAGATACTTATAGTGGCAATTATAATGGAAAAGGCATACCTGTTGTAAAGGCGGCGGGTACACATTATGACAGTAAATGGAACGATGGTAAGGAGTCTATCAATGCCAATTATAAGATAGGGGCTATTGATGTAACCGGTATCACCAATACTACTACACAGCAAATTTTACCAACAGGTGTTATTAATACTTCCACCAATCAAACCTTTCATAATTATGCTTTTCACCAGAAGTTAGACGCTACCTATCGCGTAAAACTGGATACCACCTCCACGTTAAAAATAACCGCCGATGGTACCGATCAAAATTTCCGTGTAAATACTAATTACGTAACTTCAACGGACACCAACGGGACATTATTAAATCGTGCCAGCAGAATAATTACAAATCAAGGGACACAGGAGATATTTAATGCAGCCGCATTTTATACCAAAAAATTTAAGAAAGCTGGCCGTACATTATCATGGAGCTTAAGTGAAAGTTATAATGACAGTAAAGCCGATGGTTATTTAAATTCAACAATAAACTATTATGGTAAGTTAGGCGCAATTGATAGCTCGGTTGTTATTAACCAGCATAAAACAACGGATATTTTGAGTGCGGTATTAAACAGTAATATCACCTATTCTGAACCCATTACGGATAGGGTTGGCCTATTGGTTAATTATGGTTTTGCGGTAAACAACAGTACATCCAATAATAAGTCTTTCGATGAATCCGCCCCCGGAGTGTACGACATCTTAGACCCGCTTTACAGTAACGATTATAAATTTAACCAAACTACCAACCAGGTAGGTGCCATACTAAACTATAAGTACAAAAAGGCCATTATAAATTTTGGAACAAAACTGTCTGATGTGGTTTTTAGCCAAACAGACGAATTTACCGGCGATGTATTAAAGAGAGACTTTGTAAACTGGCTACCACAAGCTATGTTTCAATATAGGTTTTCGCAGCAACAGTCATTTACTTTTAATTATTATGGTAATACTACGCAGCCCACAATTAACCAGATACAACCGGTTTTAGTAAATACCGATCCGCTTAATATTACAATTGGCAACCCTGAGCTTAAACCGTCTTTTACGAACCGTTTTTCTATGAATTACAACTCATATCAGGCTATAAGCGGTCAGAATGTAAACTTTAGCGGTAGTTTCTCCAATACCTATAATGCAATTGTAAACAATACCTTAACCAGCGCGACGGGTGCAAATAAAACCCAATATGTTAATTTAACTAATGAAGTTCCATATAACTATTCTTTAAATGCCTATTTGTACAGAAAAATAAGCCCGATTGGTCTTGGTGCAAGTATTAGCTTAAATACTTCGGGAAGTATATCTTACAGTTACATTAATAGCGTACTTGATCGGTCGAAAATCTACGCTTATTCTATAAACCCCGGGTTCTCAGGGGCTGTTCAAAAAAAGTATGATTTTAGTCTAACAGGCGGCCCTTCCTACACATTTAGTTCCATGTCATTACAGCCCCAAAGCAATAACAATGCAGCCGGCTTCAATGTCAACGGGTACATCAACCTTTATCTGCCGTTAAATTTTGGCGCGGGGTCGGGTATGCATTACACTTATACAGCACAAACACAGACTTTCAGTGCCGGATACTTTGGAAGTTGGTATGCCTATGTTTTTAAAACATTTTTAAAAGATGATCAGCTTAAAATATCACTATCAGGAAATAACCTGTTGAATGAAAATCCAAATTTTAGCAGGGGGATAGCCGGTAACACCACCACACAAACCATCACCACAGGAATAGGAAGGTTTTTTATGCTTTCCGTTAACTGGGATTTTACAAAATTCAGTACGGTTAAAACACAAGACTAATACGATGAAAAAAATATTGTTAACACTCATCTGCCTGGTATTTATAGCCAACCCGATGCTTGCGCAAAATGTGCATTTCGTAACATCGGGAACAATCGAGTTTGATAAAACAGTTAATATGTATGCGCTGATGCAAAAGGAAATAAATAAGGAAAATTATATTTACAGGGAAAATTATTTCGAAGCCTATAAAAAAGACCATCCTCAGTTTAAGGTGTTAAAAAGCATGCTGAATTTTTCGGGTACAAAAACTTTGTTCACTCCTATAGATGATGCTCAGGCAGTTGACAATTATCCCTTTGCTACACCCATGGCATACCAAAATAATATTGTATTTAATGACCTTGGTACAAACCAAAGCATTATTCAGAAAAAGATATTAGGGGATATTTTTCTGCTAAAGGATACCACCCGGAAAATACACTGGAAAATCACCAGTGAAACCCGCGAAATTGCCGGCTACACCTGTCGCCGCGCAAATGCAATTATAATGGATTCTATTTATGTAGTCGCTTTTTTCACTGAAAAGATACACGTGTCAGCCGGCCCTGAAACCTTCACCGGTTTACCCGGCATGATCTTGGGTTTGGCCCTGCCACATGAAAACGTTACCTGGTTTGCCAGCAAAGTAACGGATATGACCATTGAGGACAAGGCGCTAACCCCACCAAAAAAAGGCAAGTCAGTAACTAATCAAACCATTCAAACTGAACTTCAACCCGCAATGAAACGCTTTGGCGATTTCAAGCAAACCTATTTGAAAGCCCTTATGCTATAATGCAGCACCAAACTTATTTTTGCTTTCTTCGCATCAATCATTAACTTGCTGCCCATATAATATCATAATGAAAAAGACTTTCTTATTTTCTGTGCTTGCATTATGTGCAGGTATTGCCTGCGCCCAAAAAAATAAAACAATTGACGGATATTACCCCGTTTTACGAAAAGCATTTGTTGAAGCTAACGCTTATAAAACAACAGGTTTTGTAGAAAGCCGCTGGCGCTGGCCCGGCAATAAAGGTTATAATGAAAGTATTTTTTATGTAGAAAATTTGTTAAAACAAGCCGGGTATGTAAAACAGGTAAATGGCGATGATGATGGCCCGCTAACCTATCGTGTTGAAACACGCCCTGCGCTCGTGCGAACCTGGGACCCCATAAGCGCAACCGTAACTATCGAGGGCGAGCAAAACCCATTGGAAACATTTGCTACCAACTTTAATATGATAGCGCAATTTTCGGGCAGTACACCTGCCGGCGGCGTTACCGCCGAAGTGGTTTACTTAACCCGCGCCGAAATGGCAAGTGCTACCCCGGATAAATTAAAAGGCAAAATACTTTTTAGCGATAGCCCTATAGGCCAGGTTTTTACTGCCGCGGCGAAGAACGGCGCGCTGGGCGCGTTCGGGTACGCGCTGCCGGCTTATACGCAGCCCGAAAAAAATGTAAACTCCATACAGTTCAGCCGGGTATCCAACCAGGATTCGACCAGCCAGGTGTTCGGGATATTATTGTCATATTCAGCTAAAGAACGTTTAAAGGCCGCGCTGGCAAAGGGACCCGTTAAGGTACATGTAGAAACCACCTCAAAAATATATCGCGCTAAGGAATATACGGTAATAGCCAATGTAAAAGGCACAGTTACGCCTTTTGAACGCTTTGTATTTAGCGCACATGTGCAGGAGCCGGGTGCTAATGACAATGCTACGGGTGTAGGCACCCTGGCGGAGATGGCAAGGGTTACCGCCAATTTGGTGCTGGCAAAAAAATTTGACCCTAAACGTTCTATTACTTTCATATTTGGTAATGAAATTGAGCAGACCAGGAATTATATTGCTGATAACCCCGAACGCGCCAAAGGTATTAAATGGGGCATGAGCCTGGATATGGTTGGCGAAGATGCCAGCAAAACAGGCGGAAGCTTCCTGATTGAGAAGATGCCGGACCCATCGGCGATATGGACACGCGGCAAGGACCACCATACAGAATGGGGCGGCCACGTGTTAAAAGAATCGGACATGGTACCGCATTATTTTAACGACCTGGTGCTTAACCGCTGCTATGAGCAGGGAAAAGACAACGGATGGGTAGTGAAAAGCAACCCGTTTGAAGGCGGAAGCGACCATACCCCATTTTTACAGGCCAAAATACCGGGCCTGCTGATGTGGCATTTTACCGACCAGTTTTATCATACCGACGGCGACCGATTGGATATGGTTTCGGCGCAGGAAATGAAAAATTGCGGGGTAAGCGCATTGGCTACGGCTTATACCTTAACCGCAGCAAATGAACCTACAACATTATTCCTGGTTAACGAACTGCAAAAAAACGCCACCGACAGGCTACAGGACGAATTTCAGCTAAGTGCCCAAGCTATAAAAGACGGCACGGCCGCTGATGTTGAAAAACATAAAATTGATGTTTGGGCTAAGTGGTATACTGATGCCATCGGCAAAATGACAGATATTAACGTCGGCGGAAGCACCTCAAAAATAGATAAGCAGATAGCATCGGCACAGCAGGCTGTAAAGGATTTGAATTTAAAGATGGATGGTGATCTTAAATAGCTATTTGCCCAAGCCTGGAATTCGGTTTTCCCTACAACTGCATAGCGAATGATAAGCCGGGTACGCCATTTTGGTAGGTTGGCATAGCCATTGTGCTTCTGCCTTTTTTATCGGTATGTGTTAATTTTTTGCGCAGATAGGGATAAACTATATAAGCCAGTTTAGTTGAAGCCATACCGAAACCGGCCCCGGCAACGCAATCGCTAAACCAATGCGCCCTGCCGTATAGCCTCAATACACCCGTAGCACTGGCAACCGTGTAGCCCAGTATACTATATAGAGGCGATTTGTCACCATATTCCTGTGCCAGGTATTCGGCAGCGAGGAAAGCAGCACCTGTGTGGCCTGACGGGAACGAGAGCGGGTCGGTACCATATGGTCGCGTACGATGCGCTACATATTTTAAGCCATCGGTAATAGTTAAAATCCCTCCTGATAGGGCCAGCAGCGCAGTGCGGTCCACAAACCTGTCCTTACCTTCATCGCCGGCAAGATTTAAAACATATACCAGCGCGGCGGGCGATAGTTGCAGGTAATCAGCCAATGTTGAATTATAATTGGGATCGCTTATTGCAATGCGCCCCCTGATGTAGTAATCAAAATTGCGTATAGGTTTCACCACGAACGACAATGCGCCATAGCCTACAAGTACCGCAGGAACCACAAAAGACTGTGGCTTGTTCTGTGAATTTTTTATTGTATCGGGGGAAACAGCAGCCCCTTTTTTTAAGGTGTCTGCAAATTTATTTTTATTGGTATCTATATCCCGGGCATCCGCCCTAACAGCCAATATGCATAATCCTATTAATATGAGCTTTTTCAAACGCTTGTATTTGCCTTTCTTAACAGCGTTTGATTGTTTTGGTTTCAATTGGTTTTCGTTTGGTTTGTAGACTGTATTTTAGTATCGAACAATATTGTTTGTTAGTATCGAACAATATTGTATTTTTGTATTTGATATTAAAAGATGATACTACAATCAGCTATAAAACAGGTTATTGACATCCAAAAGAAGAACCTGTCTCAAAAAGACGCGGGCCTGAAAAGAGATGCTTTGGCAACATTGCCAGATATGTCTGCTTTTGCTTTGATTGTTTCGGGGATAAGAAGGTGCGGAAAAAGTACGTTGCTTTTTCAGTTACTGAACCAAAAGTATCCCGACGCACTATACGTTAACTTTGAAGATCCGCGGCTTTACGAATTTAGCCCCGCTGACTTTTCCCGGCTTGATGAATCTATCAGGGCAAGTGGCAGTCGTGTGCTTTTTTTTGACGAGATACAAATCATACCTGAATGGGAACGGTATGTACGGCAAAAGCTGGATGAAGACTATAAACTGGTGATAACCGGTTCAAACGCATCTCTATTAAGCAGGGAACTGGGCACCAGGTTAACAGGTCGGCATATCACAAAAGAGCTTTTTCCTTTTTCTTATCATGAATTTTGTTCTTTTAAAGAGTTATCCTACAATAAAACCTCTTTATTAAACTACCTGGCAACAGGGGGCTTTCCTGAATACGTAAAGCAAGGGGTGCCTGAAATTTTAGGCCAATTATTTGAGGATATACTGATCAGGGATATTGCTGTACGTTACGGTGTCAGGGATATTAAGACTTTGCAACGGCTGGCATTTTACTTGTTATCAAATGTCGGCAAACTAATCACTGGTAACAGGCTTAAAATACTTTTTGAGATCGGGTCGACCAGTACTGTAATGGAGTACCTGTCGCATTTAGAATATTCTTATTTACTACATTTTGTACCAAAATTCAGCTATTCGTTAAGAAAACAGATCGCTAATCCAAGAAAGGTGTATGCTATAGATACTGGTTTGATCAATGTTAATTCAGGTTCATTTTCGGACGACAACGGGCGAAAATTCGAGAACTTAATTTACCTGCACCTTCGGCAAAAATACCGGGAGATATATTATTATGCTGAAAAAAACGAATGCGATTTTGTTATCATTACCAACAATGTATTAAAGGAAGCTGTCCAGGTTTGTTTTGAACTAAACCCGGATAATCTTGACAGGGAATTGGATGGTTTAATTGAAGCGCTTTCATTTTTCGGTGCCTCGGAGGGCATCATAGTCACACTTGACCAAACTGACCTGATAGAGAAAAATGGCAAAATTGTTCATGTAATGCCTGCATATCAATATTTACTGGAGTAGAATATCCTGCAATTACAATGCTTTCCTTATATATTCTTCGAGGTGGTCATAATGAAAATCGTTCATTTCGGCAGCATTATAAACTATTTTGCCCTGCCTGTCCACAAGAATATATAAAGGAATTGCATTTACGTCAAACTGTTTTGATATTTTGTCCTGACCAGCTTTGGCAAGTTCAGATACATTGATCCAGTCGAGCTTGTTTTTCTTAATATGCTCATGCCAGGTATCGGCGCTATTGTCCAGGTCGAAATAAACAACCTTTAATCCGGCCGACCTGTATTTATGGTATAAAGCCAGCAATTTTACCTGTGTAAACTGGCAGGGCCCGCACCAGGTGGCAGAAAAACCAATAACATAAGGACTGCCTTTAAGGCTGGCCGTATTAAAAAGTTGACCTTTGTCGGTATTTACGCTAAATTCGGACACCTTGCTGCCTGCCCTTGATAAATCATGTGCATTTCTTGAAGCCGTGGTTTCCCTAAAAAATTGCCTGCCCAAAGCGGAAGACTTTAACCCGGTGCTAAATGAATCAAAAATTTTTAATGGCACATCTTCGCGTTCATCTCTCATTCCATGCGAACTTGCAATTTGGTATAATCTCAATAGGCTGTAATATTCGTCCGGGTATTGGGCAAGTATCCTCATTTGTTCGGCAGTGTTGTTTCCTTTAACCGCAACCTGGATACTGTCGATCAGACGTTTGATATAATTGGCTTTTGAATTTAATATAAGGGCATGTGAAAGTTTGTTTTTAAAAAATTTATCATTTGGGTCAATGCCTGTGGCCACAAGTTGGTTAACCTTGGCTTCTAAAACTATATTCAAATGCCCGGTAAGTGCATTTGTTTTATTAAAAATATTGATCGCGGCTAATTCAGATGGTTTTTCCATTACGCCTGTTAACGAGAAGCTATTATCATGAATTACGGCTGAATATGATCTTTCCAGCTTGTCGTCTGAATAGTTTCCATATATCACCAGGTAAATTTTTTGCCCGTTGAGGCCTTGCGGAACTTTTCCTTTCAGGACAAAGTGGTATTGGCTATCATTTTTTTTCTCGCCTGTGCTATGTAAAACCGCATCCTGTACAGGTGGTTGTTGCGCGCGGGCGATGGCCGTGGCTGCTGTCATTATAGCAGCAGTTAGCAATAATTTGGTAATTATTTTCATGATGAAAGGAGCTATTGGTTATTGTTTTATAAAGTTACGATATTTTAACTAAATAAATCGTTTTCAAAAAAAACAATAATAATATTAAATATATGCAAAAGGCAGGAGCATTTGTTTAGTGTGTTCCCCACAGGCAAGGTTTCTTGAACTTATCATTTCTTCCTGATCCTTAGCAAGCCATTAACGGTAGCGGCATAGATATTGCCTTTTGAATCCTGGGCCATTTGATAAATATCAAAGCCGGGTACTGCCGAATTAATATTATTATAATTTTCCCAGCCATCCTTTAAATCAAATCTTACCAGACCAGATTCATGGGTGCTTATCCATAAAACGTGCTCCAGTTTATCATACAATAAGCTGTTGACATGGTTAGATGGCATACCCGAATTTTTATCATTATAATGGAACCATTTGCCGTCTTTTGTCAGCACCGCAATGCCTTCCGCGTCAATATCGCCGGGTGGTTTTTTGGGATCGAGCAGTGAAAAGTAGATATTACCTTTTTCATCCTCAACAGCATTATTAATGCATACATTATTAAGCGGCGTGTTGGAGCGGTTAAATGCAATGGATTTTTGTTTCTTATCAATCATAATACTGCCGCCGGCAGTGCCGATCCATAAGCGCTGCTGGGTATCATAATAGGCATAATATACATTATTTGACGGCAACTGGTCAAGTACCTGCTGATCTATCAGCCTTAACTTATCACCCCGCACAATAAGCAGGCCCTTGCTGTTGGTGAAAAAAAGCTCGCCGGTGGGGTTGGTAATGATACGGTAAGCACCGGATATTTTAAAATTTGTTGAATCAAATATCCGCCATCCGGCATTGTCATGCATATATATAGCCTTGTTGGCATACATCCAGGTGTTATTGTCTTTATCTACCGCTATTGCATGTACAACGGTGGTGGCAGTAAACGGCGAGTTGGTTTCATTAATTGACGTGAAATTTTTACCGTCAAACATGGTTAAACCCTGGGCTGTAGGATACCACAGCACATCCGTCTTATCTACAACACAATTCTGACTTATATTATCCGGGAGCGGAGAGTTGTATTTGGTCCATACAGTAAAATCATAAGTATTTAATGATGGATTGGTGTAAGCAAATTGTTTGTTATAGATGGTAGGATTGCCGGGAGGGCTTAACTCGGACAGGTCCATCCTTCTCATTTTGCCAGATATTTTTCCATTGGAAATTGTAAATACCACATTTACCGATGAGCGTACAGGTTTACCATCCACCATAGCGGGTTTCCACAGGCAGCCGTTCAGCTCCCTGATCAAATCCCATGTTAGCTGGCTGTTTGTAGGGTCGTTATAGCTAAGTACACAGCTAAAGCCATCATCGTCAACCAATATCTGAAACATTAGCGCTGCGAAGCTGCCGTTAAAACTGTACCTGTGGTTGACACGGTATGATATATCGTCAAGTGTAAACCGACTAACTGTAGCTTTGGGATTGCCGCAATCCATACAGTACTCCGAATTGGTGCAGATATCAATTTTTTGCGGGAAAAGATTTTGCGCGTTAAGCCCGGCGGGCAAAAAAAAGACGAACAAGTAGATAAGCAACAGTTTGCAAAATTTCATTAAGGTATATTTGGCGCTAAGATTGCATTTCTGTTTTTGATTTTAAAGCAAATTAGAAATATTTAACAGCAAACGGTTAAGGTACTTAATAATTGTGTACAGGGAGAAAAATATTAGGTATAGATTTATAACAATCTTATTACGTGGCTAAAATATCGCGATAGCCAATCGACCTGCTACCCTAACCCACAAAATCCAAATTCTCAGTAATACGTTTTCCTTCATTCATAAAGGCATCCACATATAGTTTGATGCGGTTTGTAGCTGTTTTAAGGTCGTTGTTATTCAGGTTGATATTGAGCAGGTCAATAAACCAGGGCATTTTTGCTTCGCTTAATACATATACATCTGCAATTTGGCGGGCTATGGGCAAGGTGGTGGTTTTTGAGGTGTCAAAAACATCCTTATTATTTGCCTTTAGCAGTTTGTCGTATTCTTCCTCAACTAATTTTTTATACAATTGTAAGGTAAAAGCATCTCCGGCTTTTGTATTTGTCGCTTCATCATCTTCGGTTAGGATGGCATTTTTATGCAGCCATTCCCATAATATACTGAGGCGGATCTCGCCTGTGGCCATGTCTTCCATCAGGTACAGGATGTCGTCGTTGCCAAAAAAGTCGGCGGCTTTTAATGCTGCCGCCTGCATACCCTGGCCAAAGGCGTTGCCATATTGAATGGCCACGCTCAACAGGTTACGCGCCCCGCGAATGGTAGTAGGGGCAGGTTCTATCAATATCAACCCGTTGGCATCGGCCACGGTGTAGGTAAGCGGGGCAAACTTACGGCCCAACTGGTTTTGTTCGCCAGCCTTTTCCCAAACCGGCCTTACTATATTTACCATTTTCCAGTGCGCCACCCACTTGCCACTGGCACCTTCGCGCTGTTCGCGCTGCGCCCCGGCAATGGCTTTTTCCATACTGGCGGCAACACCTTCCTCCGACCCGACCGGGATATTAGGCTCCATACCGCCTTGCCATAGGGCAAAATTACCATTGATGTCAGGCGTATTTACTGCCCGGCGCACCCTGTCTTCATAGTTGCGCATGTACCCGTAGGTCATGGTTACCGATTCGATATTGGGGTTGATAAATGTTTTATCCCAGGCCATGGCATCGGCCACGCTGTTGATATAATCCCAGCGCCCGGTATTGTAGCCCACAAAGTGTTTGCCCAGTACGGCCCTGATCTCCATTAACTGGTAGGTTGCTTCTAACTGTTCAACTAATAAATACACTTTAATTGTGCCAACTTCCAATCCTAAATGATCTTCAAGCGCAGTCAGCATTTCGTTCCATACCGCCGCTTCGCCGGCCTTTTGTATTTTAGGGAGATACAGCACAATGGACGACCCTGCCTTTTGTAGTTCCCGGTAATTGTTTACCACGTAAAGTGTCATATCAACAATAGAGGCGGCCATAGCCACGCCATTTGCATCACGGATGTGGCGGTCGTCCAAATGCAGACCACGTGCACGAAATATTTTTGTGGTGAAGTTGAGTTGTTCCTGCCAGTCGGTAATAACGCTGCGGTTTAAAAAGCCCATTGCCCATTGGTTCATTTCGGCAGCTACCTGTTCGGCAGCTTTTAAAAATACCGGGCTTTTATGGATAGCCAGCTTAAGGTTGCGCTGGTTATCGAGCGACATGGTAGCGGTTTGCCCCAGGGCATCCTCTCCGTCAAACATCCAGCCATCGGCACCCGAAAGCAGGGCATAGGCCACGTTACGGATGCTGTTTTCAACAGGCGCGTTAGGCTTGGCGGCAGGGCCGGTACCCTGTATCCATTGCCGTTGCAGATCGTGCGGAATAACAGAGCCTACAAACTTACCATCGCGGGCATCCTGCACTTTGATATTGGTGCGCGGGATATAGCTTTCAGGGGAAAGGAAGGTTATCCTTGTTTTATTTGCAGACCGTTCTGACCGTGTTTTAATTCGTTCGGCCATAACCTCTTTAATGACGGTATTAAAATGGGCAAGGGTCGACAGCGCGAAGAGGACTTCGGGGGTGTATACGTCGCTGTATATTTCGTGGAGGTTGTTTCTTATTTCGATGGCGGGCATGGCGTTTTATTTTAGTTGATGGGATTGATGGTTCAAAAATAGAATATAGAAAGAAACAAAACATGAATTTTAGGAATACAGCACGATTTTCTTTGTTAAAATAAGGAGGTCATCTACTTATACTAATCACGAAAGTTAATTTTTTGAATCTTTAAGGTCGTTTAGATATTCATCAAACGCATCTAAAATCAATCCCTTTAATGGATTGTCTTTTACGATTACCAAACAAGCGTATACCTTATTATCCTCAAAAGCAATAATCCTATTGCATTTTTCTATTTTATCGTTTAAATCTTTAAACCATTGATTGAAAACAATATTTCGATGCCTGGAATATCCATCATCGCCAAAGCAAAAATATATTAATGTTCTGTGATCATTCTTTTTGAAAAAATTATCAATGATTAGTGTAATGGTTGCCCTGATTTTGCCGTTATACACATGGGTAAATGGTTCGCATGAATGATCGCCATTACGGCTAAACCCCAAATTGTATACAATATGCGTATTGTTTTCCGAATCAGGGAGAGTTGATTCGGAAAAGTAAATTAAATAATTATGACCTTGTTCTGAAATGAAATTATAGGAACCGTCGGGATTGTGTTTTAGACTATAATGGGGAAACAATCTTAATTCCTTTTAATGTAGAAAGACTTTCGCCATTTTTGATAGCAGCAACAATTCGTTTCTTATCTTCAATCATTTGCAAAATTGGGTTTTTAAAAGATTTAGCTTCCGAAGCTTTCTCTTTTTTTTGCACCTGTTTCATGATTTGTGGTTTGTTTAACACAAATATAAGGAAATAAATTTAATTGAGAAAAACTGGGTAATTGAAAACTATATGGTATTTACCATTATCTATGCTTGTTCTTGTAAGTTAAGCGTTTTTTCTTTGAGTATCGTTATTTAAGTAGCTCCGTGTAATGTAAATGCACCACTCTCAGGGACTCCTTTTTATAACTGTATTTTGATAGACTATTACACCTTTGAGGTGGGAATATTATAACATCACATTAACAACTATGCTTTCACCACAAACACCGTCATCGTCAATGGTCCGTGTGCGCCCAGCACCAACGCCTGTTCAATATCGGCTGTTTTGGATGGACCGCCAATGAAACCACCAAAGCCATAATCGCTGATCCCTATTTCGGTATAGGCATCGTGCATGGAGGCAACAATATTTTTTTCGTCGATCAATACCACCAAATGCTGGCAGATATAGGGTATAATGCGCTGGCCCATAGCTTGCTCTGGCAACCATACTGCGCCGTTTTCGGCAACGGCAAGTGGGGCTTTGACGATGGCCAGTTCCACATCATCAAAAGAATGTGGCATGGCTGTAGTTGAATATAATTCGGCTATATCGTTTAATTCGGGCAGGGTAGTAATTACGCGTTTATCAATATCGAAATTTTGATGGATCAATGCTTTGACCTCATCTAAATCACGCACGGAATATGCTTTGCCGTCAATAGACGTAAATATGTCCATATATTTCTTCACAATATCCTCAAATTCAACCTTAAAAATACCTATATCAGGCAATGGCGTTGATTCGGGCTGGTTGTGTAAAACGGCTTGTAGTATAGCTTCCCTGCTGTTCATTTTTTTGTTTATTAAATAATTTATCCCTCTTTTTTCTCCCCATTTTTCGCGTACCACTCGCCAAATGACTCTTTTGGGCCATCGGGCATGTCGCGCTGTTTATACCAGGGATTAAACTTGTTGTTTATCGCGAACGGCGCATAATTTAAAAACCAACGGCCTGTTTTTCCCGCAGCCTGGTAGGCAGTGGGCGATGATAATGTAAAGGCCATAGCTTTCATGCTTAACGCTTTTGAATTTGCCACATAGCCTTCTTTTACCACTACCTGCCGCCATTTATATAGCTGATCATGAATGTTTATTTTAACCGGGCAAACATTTGAGCATGAGCCGCATAGCGTTGACGCAAACGGCAGGTCGGCATGTTTTTCCATATCCAGGTTGGGTGCCAAAATAGCGCCTATCGGACCTGTTATAGTGTTATGGTAGCTTAAGCCGCTGCCTTTGCGGTAAACCGGGCAGGTATTCATGCATGCCCCGCATTTGATGCATTTAAGCGAGGCGCGAAAATCTTCACGGCCTAATAAACGGCTTCGCCCGGCATCAACCAAAATAAGGTGCATTTCCTGCCCGGGCCGGGGTTTTTTATAATGGCTGGAATAGATGGTTATAGGTTGCCCCGTAGCGCTGCGTGCCAGCAGGCGCAGGAAAACCCCCAGATGTTTCTTTTCAGGAACCAGTTTTTCCAAACCCATCGAACATATCTGCACATCGGACAGGTGCGCGCCCATGTCGGCATTGCCTTCGTTGGTGCAAACCACGTATTCGCCGGTTTCGGCTACCGCGAAGTTAGCGCCGGTGAGTGCTGCGCGGCGGGTAAGGAACACATTGCGCAGGTGTTTACGGGCAACACGGGTTAGGGCGGTAGGGTCGGATAATCCCTCTTCCGTACCTAAATGAATATGGAACAAGGCCCCTATTTCTTCTTTTCTTTTATGGATGCAGGGCAATACAATATGGCTCGGCGGCTCGTTGTCAATTTGCTGAATATACTCGCCCAGGTCGGAATTGATGACATCAATGCCGCGTTCATTCAGGTACTCGTTCAGATGGCATTCTTCGGTAAGCATTGATTTGCTTTTAACCATTTCGGTTATGTTTTTTGCCTTCAGTATGGAATAGATGATCTGGTTATGTTCTTCGGCATTTGCGGCCCAATAAACATTGACACCATTTTTTTTAAGGTTAGCTTCAAATTGCAGCAGGTAGGTGTGCAGGTTGGAGATAACGTTGCTTTTAATGGCCGATGCAGCCTCGCGCAACTCCTCCCACTGCGGCGTGACGTTTGCCTGCATATCGCGCTTTTGTCTTATCCACCATAAAGCGCCATCATGCCAGTCGGCCTTCTCCCTGTCCTGGATAAATGCTTCGGCCAAAGCCGCGTGCTTTTTTGTTCCGGTATCTTTCATAACGCCGAGTTTAAAATTTCTGCAATGTGTATGATCTTGATATGGCTATGGTCGCGGTGCAATATCCCTTCCAGGTGCATCAGGCAGGAAAGGTCGGGCGAGGTGATATATTCCGCTCCGTTTTTTGTATGATCGGTTACCCTGTCTTTACCCATTTTTACGGATACTGCCTCTTCGGCAACGCAAAACGTTCCACCAAATCCGCAGCATTCATCCTTGCGGTCAAGGGTGACTAATTCCAATCCATCAACCATGTTTAGCAATTGTTCGGGTTTTGAAAATGCCGGGCCAACCAGTTCGCTCATCTTAGCCAGGTGCAGCCCCCGCAAACCGTGGCAGCTTTGGTGTATGCCTACTTTATGGGGGAAACGCGCTTGCAATCTGTCTACCTTTAATATATCAGTCATAAACTCTACCAGCTCATATATCCGCTCACGTATCAACAGGGCTTCTTCGGGCGCGGTATCCGAATGTAAATGATCTTTAATATGTAACACGCAGCTGGCAGATGGTGCTACGATATAATCAAAGCCCGAAAAATTCTCTACAAAAAGATCATCGCATCCCTGCGAAAGATGCTCAAAGCCCGAATTGGCCATAGGTTGCCCGCAACACGTTTGTTTAACAGGATATACCACTTCCACCCCTAATTTTTGCAATAGCTGTAAAGTAGCTATCGCTGCATTGGGGTAAAGCTGGTTTACATAACAGGGTATAAAAAGGCCAACAGTCATTGTTTTATGTTTAAATTTTATTTCACTACTAAATTCATAAACGGCATAACATACGCCTGTAGCGTAACCAATAACCCAACCAGCGCTGCCAAAACCAGGCTATGGAAAAACACATAACGTAATATGCTGCCTTCGTGGCCGTACCAGTTGGTAGCGGTACTGGCAACTACAATGCTTTGCGCATCAACCATTTTACCCATTACGCCGCCCGAACTATTGGCCGCCGCCATTAAAATAGGGCTTACGTGCGTTTGTTTTGCCGTGATCACCTGCAGGCTGCCGAACAGCACGTTTGACGATGTGTCAGATCCGGTTAGGGCCACACCCAGCCATCCTAACATGGTACCGAAAAACGGGTACATCACACCCGTCCGCGCCAGGGCGAGGCCCAGCGTAGCATCGCCACCGGAATATTTGGTAACATACCCTAACGCCAGCATCGCCGCAATAGTAATCAATGAAAAACGGACGCGCCATAAGGTTTGTATATAAATTTTAGCTGTTTCTTTGATGGAATAGCCCATGATGAAGCTGGCAATAATGGCCGCCAGCAATATCCCGCTACCTGTTGCCGAAAGGTAGTTTAATTTAAATATCGCTTCTTCGGGTTTGATGGGGTGTGCTAATGTTGCGGCCGGGACGATAGGTGGGGTGCGCGACACCGCGTTATGCAGGTAAGCGAATTTATATTCGGGGGCCGAAATTTTGTTAAGTGCGCCCTTAATGGCGGGCAGGCCCCAGGCAAAAATAAAAAGCGTAAGCAATATCCAGGGCAGCCAGGCCTGCATCATTTTTTTGCCGGTGATGGAAGTTGCATCCGGTTCAATATCTATTGTGCCGTCGGTTGCGGGCAATTTCCAAATGGTTTTTGGCTGCCAGAATTTGAGCAGGACAATGATAGCGATCATGGAAGAAATAGACGCTACAATATCAACCAGCCAGGGGCCGTGAAAATTTGAGATCAAAAACTGGGGTACAGCAAAAAACAACCCGGCGACGAGCGCCGCAGGCCAAACACCCAGCATACCACGGAAACCCGACATGGCCCAAACTACCCAAAATGGAACGATAAACGAAAACAGCGGCAACTGACGACCGATCATTGCCGAAAGGTGCATTAAGTCCATCCCGGTTACGGATGACAGGGCCACAACCGGCGTGCCCAGCGCCCCGAACGCCACCGGAGCAGTATTGGCAATGAGCGATAAACCGCAAGCAGCAAGCGGCTTAAAACGTAACTGTATTAAAATTGCAGCAGTAATAGCAACAGGCGTACCAAAGCCAGCGGCCCCTTCAAAAAATGCGCCGAATGAAAAGGCGATTAAAATTACCTGTATGCGCGGATCGGGGGCGATGGTGGCCAGGTTTTGGCGGATTATGGCAAACAAACCTTTATTTACCGTTAGCTGGTAAAGAAAAATGAGGTTAAGAATGATCCAACCTATGGGGAACAAGCCATTAAACGCACCAAAAATTGTTGTAGCTGTAGCTATTTTAACCGGCATACGGTACATCAAAACCGCAACTAAAAACGCAGCGCCTAAACCCAAAACAGCAGCAAAGTGTATGCGGACGCTAAAAATAGCGATCATGCTCAGCAACAGGATAATAGGAAGGGCGGCAATTAGGGTTGATAAAAAAATATTGTGCAGCGGATCGTAATTTTGTAGCCAGGTAGTTTCCATACAAATATTTATAAAAGGTTAATAATGGTTCTGTATTTCAAAATTCCTGCGCCGTCCGCAGCACATATCCCGCTTATTTATTTACCACGTTTACCGGGCTTCCGTTAAGAAACGCGGATAAGTTTGCCGCCACGCTATCCATCAGCCTAACCCGCGCTTCTTTGGTTGCCCAGGCAATATGCGGGGTAATGATACAATTTTTTGCTTTGAATAACGGGTTATCCGCCTGGGGCGGTTCTGCTGATAATACATCAATGCCCGCACCGGCAATAATACCGTTGTTTAACGCATCAGCCAAATCCTCGTCGACAATAATAGGCCCTCTTGATGTATTCAGCAAGTAGGCCGTGCTTTTCATCCGCTTTAAATTTTCCGAGTTAATAAGGCCCCTGGTTTCCGGAAACAGCGGGCAATGGATACTTACTACATCCGATTGTTCCAGCAGTTCGGGAATATCCGCCCACCTGAAATTTTTACGCTCTGATTGGTCTGTGCGCGTCCGGCTGTTGCCAATAATGTTCATGCCAAAAGCAGTTGCCACATCGCCAACCTTTTGCCCGATACTGCCATAGCCGATTATACCAATGGTTTTCCCGGCAAGCTCAACTAATGGGTAATTCCAATAACAAAAATCGGCCGACCGTGCCCAATCGCCGTTCATTACCGAATCGCTGTGCCGTTGTACACGCTGCGTAAGCTCGAGCAACAAGGCGAACGTTAGCTGCACTACAGAGGTGGTGCCGTAACCCGGCACATTAGTCACTATAATACCTTTTTTATTGGCGGCCTCTACATCAATAACATTATAACCGGTGGCTAACACACCTATATATTTTAGATCGGGAAGCTGGTTAATAACCGCAGCGCTAATGGGTGTTTTGTTGGAGAGTAAAACGTCTGCCCCTTTTGAACGTTCCAATACCTGGTCGGCAGGTGTCCTGTCGTACAGGCGGACATCGCCTAATTTTTGTAAGCTGTCCCAGCTAATATCTCCTGGGTTCAGGGCGTAAGCGTCCAATACTACGATCTTCATTTCTTATCAATACCATTATAAAAACAGCATTACAAGTATAAACGATATTTTGAATTTTAAGTATAAAAACAAAATATTTTGCGGTATGAAATCGTAAAATTACTGATATGCTTTAAAGAAGAACCAAACGGTTAAAAGAAAGCCCGTAATAACTACAAAACGGTTTAACACAACCGGCGAAATTGATTTGCCAATATGCGCGCCCAAAATACCCCCTATTGAACCGCCAATTACCATTACTATAGCGATATGCCAAACCACCTGCGACGTGAGGGTAAAAACAATTACTGCCGCGCCGTTGATAACAGTGGCTAGCAATGTTTTTAGGGCATTCATCTGCACCATGTTTGAAAAACCCATCAGGTTAAAGGTTGCCAGCATTAAAATGCCTATTCCGCCGCCAAAATATCCGCCGTAAATGGCTATAATAAACTGGAGTAACAGCACCAGGTAAAACCTTGAAGCAATGCCCTTTGACAGTTTGCTGTTAGCTATTTTATTTTTAAAAAACAGTATCAGCGTTGAAACAAGCAACAGGTAGGGAAGAAGAAGTTTTAAAGTATCGGAGGGCGTACGCAATAAAAGCCAGGTACCAATAATGCTGCCTGCAATACTCAGCAGGCTAAATTGTATTAAATGCTCTTTTTTTATGGATAGTTGCTTTTTATAAGCAACGGTACTTGCTATAGAACCCGGCCATAGCGCAACCGTACTGGTTGCATTAGCCTTAATAATGGGCACACCCGCAAAAATAAGCGTGGGGAAAGTAAAAAAGCTGCCGCCCCCGGCAACAGCATTGATGGCACCCCCAAGCATCGAGGTGAAAAACAGCAGGATAAGTATATAAATACTCATTAAGTTGAACTTTTGTATGCGGGGTTAAGGTAGGAATATTATTTTTTTACACAAACGGATTTAGGAGAATAATATGATTGGCATTAATTGAGCAGGTATTTATCATACGATGAGTTTGAAACCCATCGCTATATGAGAATATTCATTAACCAGGCAAATCTATTCTACTATTATTTCCTTACTTTAGATTATGAAAAAACACGCCCTGTTAGTTTTCCTGTTTTTCGCCGGATTGATCATTTCGGCCATTAACCCGCACGATTACTTTACCTGGATACTGGAAGTTTTTCCGGCAATTATAGGGTTTATAGTGCTGGCAATTACCTATAAACAGTTTAAGTTTACCACTTTAACCTACGTAATGATATTGCTTCATTGCTGGGTTTTATTTATCGGCGGGCATTACACCTATGCTATGGTACCCGCGTTTAACTGGGTTAGGGATGTGCTGCACCAGTCGCGCAATAATTATGATAAGGTGGGTCATTTTATGCAGGGGTTTGTGCCCGCCATGATCACAAGGGAACTGTTTATTCGTTTGGATGTTATCCGGCGGAAAAACTGGATACCGTTTTTAACCATCTGCGTTTGCGGCACCATCAGTTTATTATATGAACTGCTGGAGTGGTTTGTTTCGGTAACTTCGGGCTCATCCGGCGACTCGTTTTTAGGTACGCAGGGCGATGTTTGGGATACCCAATCTGATATGCTTTTCGCCATCATCGGCGCAAGCTGTATGGTGTTTTTATTTGCTAAATTGCAGGATAGGGTGATTGGGAAGATAGGGGATTAATTAATATAAAAAACCAAACAACCAAAGCGGGGCTTTATCTCCCAACCCGGTTTCAATATCATCGGCTGCTATAAGGTACTTATCAGCAGTTTTTACCTGTTTAGCAGTTTTTGATTTGCCTCCAACTTCTATTGTTAATCCTGAAGTTAAAAAATCACCTTGGGCGGGGGCATAAACATTAGCCCCTGAATTGATTAACTGGTTCAATAAGAATGTTTCCCTTGTATTGCCTTTATCAGGGTTGGGATTTATAGCGTAAGAAAGATTGGTATTCTCCAGGAAAATTTTATCCGGTTTCTGTAACCTTGAAACACCCTTACCTTCTGCTGAAAGAATATTTAATAGCCTTGCATCCTTTAGCTGATAAATGTATTCATAAATACTCTCGCGGTGTATTTCCATTTTACGGGCCAGCGCTGACATGTTGGGCTTAAAAGGAGCCGACTCTGCTATTACTCCTAACAGCCGCTTTACTTTTACAGCCGTACCGGCATTGTAACCTGCAATATAAGCAAGGTCGGTGTCTACAATGGCATTAATTACCTGTTCAAGCCGGGGCAGATATTCTGCCTCACCTTCGGCTATTATGGGCAGGTAGCCATTTTTAAGATATTTATTAAATGCGGGAAGTGGTTGTATTTTATCCAGTACATTCATACTTAATTCTCTATGATGGGAGTGAATAGCTTCTAAACTAACAGGCTCAAAAATAATTTTTTCAGTAAAGGCAAGATACTCTCTAAAGGATAACCCTGCAAGGGTATAGCTGATCACCCTGCGGCTTAAATCTGATTCTCCACGGTAAATATCCAATGCTGATGACGCGGAAAATATTACGCGCATCTCGGGCAGGCCATCATAGATGTTTTTTAACTCCCGTGACCAGTGGGGATATTTATGAACTTCATCAATAAACAAAACCCTGCCACCTTGCTTATACCAATCCATGGCCGTATCCAATAGCGTATGGTTATAAAACCAGGTATGATCGGCAGTAATATATAATGCTTTTGAGGTCGTTTCTCCCAGGTCGAATTTAAGATGCTGTAGCATCAGCGTGGTTTTGCCGGCCCCTCTGGGCCCTTTAATGCCAATCATTCTCTGGTTCCAGTTTATGTTTGGATGCAGGTAGCGCCGGAAAGAATTGTTAATAACTCTTAATAAAATATCCTGGTATTGTATAAGCGGCTCCATAAATATATTTTTGCTGGTTTAAACATACAAAAAATATATTAAATTGTCGATTTAAACCAGCAAAATAATATTATCTGCAAATACCTAAGCTTAATTTGCGCGCGCGACCGGGATTCTCTTACTTTCCGCAGAGCGGGGCCTCATTGTATAAACAGGGGCAAGTTTTTTTATAGTACATTCTTCATAGACATATTTTTTTAACTCTTTCTGTAAATTTTGAGCTTTTTCAAGTAATGTCTTATCTTTTATAAAGGGATCAATATCAATTACCCTGCTCAGCAGGTTTTCTTTGAAGATTTTTTTAAAATCATAATATTTTAAACTGAAGTTCCATGTGTTTTTTAGCTTGCTAAAAATATATTTATCATCCTCATAAAGTTTCTGATGATCAACAACCATAAATCTATCGTCCGGAAGATTTTGAATGTTTTTTAATAATTCCTCGTTATAAGTAATCCACACATTCAAATAATATTCTGATTGCTCCAGGTAAAATTTTCGCAATTTTTTACCTCTTCTCAGGTTTTTCCAAATACCCTTTAATAACCAGTTCCTGGTTAAATATTTGCTTTCATAACACTTAAAATCCCTGCTGATCAATGAGCTTACAGTTGATTTATAATCGCGTATAATGTTCAGGTAATAGGCATCAGGTATCAGCTCGCGATAATGGGCCAGGAACAAACATATTCGCGGATCTTTCCAACCCCATTGCCGGTTCATTTTATTTTTAAAGCTGATTATACTTTTCAGCTTTTCTTTTTGGTACGTTGAGAGTTCGGGCACGGTACTGGCAATTAGTCCCGACTTGGGTAAATGATTAGATTCCAGTGTATCTTCGTGGAACCTGTAAAAGTCAACATCTTCAAAATGACCTTCAATGTTTCCAATATTGGCACCTAATAATTGTTCCCCTAAATTTAAGCCGCACCGGTTAAGCCATTGACTTAATAACGATGTTTCTGAACGGTGCATACCTGCTATTATCAAAATATTATTGTTCATAACGTTTTGGCAATTAAGGGTTCGCAATTTCTTATTATAAAATCAAACAGGATATCCGTACACTCGGTAACTGTTTGGTTACCTGAGTTTATATACAGGTCAGGGTGTTCAACAACGTCAAAAGGATCATTGATACCGGTAAGGTTATATAATTTATGCGGATGTCCATCCGGCAGCAATGCTTTTGCGTAAAGCCCCTTGGTATCTCTTTTTATTAAAATGTCAATAGGGCAATATATCATTACCGTTTTAACATCCTTATAATTTTCCACAATCTCCTGCCTCACCTCATGGTATGGATTAATGGCGCTAACCATCGTAATAATACCGTGTTTTGAAAATTTACCGGCAATAAAACTTAACCTCCGTATGTTTTCCATACGGTCATCCTGCGAGTAAGAAAGTTCTTTAAAAAGCATTTTCCTGTATTCGTCGCCATCAACTATTTCGGCGCTTTTACCATATGCTTCTAATTTACTTTTTACATTTTGAGATAAAGTTGTTTTACCGGCACCCGAAAGCCCGCATAATAATACAATCATTTAGTAGATATAGTAAAATTGATTAATTAATTAGGGAGGGACCGGAATGCTGATTAGCGTTACAGATGATTTTTAGACCAGCGTATTTATTAATGGTTTAACAGACATTTAATTTTTTTAAATTTTAATTATTTTGTTTTGGCAGAGAAGCATTTTCGGTCGCCAATGCCTGCGAGCCAGGTACGTATACCGTCCACAAGTGGGATGCTTGCGATAATAATATGCTTGTTATAAAGTGCTAACAAGCGCCAAATCAAGCATTATTTGCACATAGGTGCATTATAAACATAATTAACACCCGGCGATGAGGAATATAATTTACCAGGTTCTTTTCTTGCTCAGCACTTTTACATCGCCACCTTTACCTTGATTTGCCCGGTAGACAGGGTGCGGATGATGAGCTTTTCGCTTGTTGGGTAAATGTCCTGTATATCCAAATCCTGTATGGCTACGTCCGAGCGGATGCCGTTGCCCATATCGCGGCTTAGTTCGGTTTGCAGGCGGGTTTTGCTGTCTTTAATAAACTGGGTAAAGTTATAGGTTGCCTTTTGGCGTATCATGTCGGTTATTTTTTTGTCGAACATCCATTTGGCTACTTTAAGCATCCATGCCTTTGTTTGCAGGTCGAAGGTAAGATCGGGGAAGCTTAGTTCGTGTGTAACGGTGTTATAGGTTGGTGTGCCAACCAGGTAAATGGTGCCGGTGTTTGATCCTTTAAAATCAACCTGTAGCACTATCTGCTTGCCAATGCCATAGACTTTGGTGTTATCAACAATAAACTCTTTACCTGCCACGTCGGCTTTTTGGCCAACTACCTGCTGGTTTACGATATTGGTAAGATGGTCGTAATTCTCTAAAAGGTCTAAATAGATGCTAAATCCGCTTGCAGGGGCATAGGTGGTTAAATTAGGCAATGGTTTTGGCGGCGGCGGCGTACTTACCGTAGTTACTACTGGTTTTGCCGACAGGCCCACCGAAAAATTAAGCAATGAGCCGGTTAAGTTAAAGCTGCTTAACCTCACGGTTTGCGGGTTGATAGAAAGATAGCCTACATCGCCGATTTTAGTTTCGGAAGCCAGGTTTTTCCATAGCTGTTCTATCATCGGCTTAACGTTATAGGCGGCAATTTTCGCGTCAACCTGTTTGCCCAGGTCGTTTAGCGGGTTGCTGATGTATTGTATCAGCTTGTCGGTAACGTCAATGTTTCCCATAAACACGCTGCACCTGTCTATGGGGTTGGGGGCCGGGTATAAAACTGTTTTAGATTGCAAGTGGAAGTCGGGCGTAACGTTAATAGTCGACTGGTAGGATATTTCCATTCTGCGCGGCGGCTCGTTACCCCAGCCGCATTGCGCGGATATAGTGGGTACCAAACATCGCGGCGCTAAGCCCAATAACGTTGCGCACTTGGCGCAATAAGAGGCGCTAAAGCCATAAGCGCCTACAAATTTAAGGTTAACTACATTATTGCTGCCAGTAATGGTAAATGGTGTGCGCGTAAAAGTGTATGAGTAGCTGATACCCTCGCATTGCTGCTGGTTGTCGGCATATTTGGTTGGGGCAGCGTTTTCGGCCTGTACAAAATAATTTTTCAGGTCGACCGTAACCGGTACTTCGATATTTGAAATGGGCTGAACCAGCTTTGGAATATCAACCTGGGTTTTGGCCGGCGCAGTGGGTTTTGTTACTGAACAGGAATAAAGTATAACCGGCAGTATTAATATAACGAAGAATGGCTTTTGATGAAGTTTCATGTTAAGGTAAATTAACCTTTAAAGTGGTAAATGGACTGATAGTTTTATCGCTTGCAAAAATAATAAAGGTTTCCGGGTTTTATTTTGAATATTTTGGTTTTAATATTGATTAAAACGATATACTGGAGAAATTTTATTGTATAGCGATGGGTTTGAAACCCATCGCTATGAAAAGCCGCCAAAATTATTTTAATGCATTTACCCTGGTTTTATCCCCCTGAATTTTTATAGCCTCCTCTTATCACACTCAACCTGCCCGCCATATTCCGTGCGCCTTCTGCCACAAAAACCGAATCGGCACCGCAGGCCAACATTCTTATGCCCAAATCATAATACCTGTTGTAATCATCGGGCGTAAATAAAAGTATCCCGGTTGCCTTGCCTGCATTTTGAGCGGCTTTAATGGTAGCCTTAACGGCATTCTTATACAAGTCATTATCAAACTGCCCGAAAATCCCTAAAGCCGCCGTAAGGTCTGAGGGGCCGATAAACAGCACATCAATGCCATCCACTGCCGCTATTTCATCCAGGTTATCAAGCGCTTCAACGCTTTCAATTTGGGCTATGCCTACTATGTTTTCGTCAGCAGTATTCATGTATTGGTCAAAGTTGCTTCCGAACCCGGCGGCACGGGTCATTTTGGCAATTCCCCGGCTGCCTCCGGGAGGATATCGCAAACCGTCGACAACCATTTTAGCTTCTTCCACATTGCTGATATGCGGGCACATCACGCCTTCGGCACCAAAATCAAGCACCCTCAATATCCGCTGCCTTTCGGCGCTTTCAACCCTTACTATGCCTGTTGTACCTGTATTTTTAATGGCCTGTAATTGCGAAATTACATCGTGTTCAGATCCTGCCCCGTGCTCCAGGTCAATCAGCGCCCAGTCAAACCCGGCTGTGCCTACAATTTCGGCAGTTAATGCGTTTCCCAGGTTTAACCAGCAACCGTTTACCGCTTCGCCATTCTTTATCTTGCTTTTTAAATTTTCCATTTAGCCTGGTTGTTATTGATCCTTATTGCAGATCGCCTAATTTATGAACAATATAGATAAGGTTAAAAAAGCAGCTATTAATTATTACATTTACTGTAATTATAGACTTTGCCATTTTATGAATTTCATGAAAAGCTATGCCGGCGTGTTGTTGCTGGCTATAATTTTTATCCCCGGTGTTTCGCCGGTTAAAGGGCAATCAAATGCTAACCCGGTGCCGCAATTAGGGCATAATACCATACAGGAAGTCATAGCTGCTATGACCCTTGAGGAAAAAGCAACCCTGGTGGTTGGGGCTGGACGCGCACCAGCGCCACGAAATTTACCCGGCGTTACAATACCAGGACAAACAGAAATTAAAGTACCGGGAGCCGCCGGCAATACTGCTGCTATTCCGCGGTTGGGGATACCATCTATGGTGTTGAGCGACGGGCCTGCCGGGTTGCGGATATCTCCAATTCGCAACGGCGACAGCACTATTATGTATTATGCAACCGGGTTCCCGGTAGGCACGCTGCTGGCCTCAACCTGGGACCCGGCGTTAGTAGAACAGGTGGGCAAGGCGTTTGGCAACGAGGTAAAAGAGTATGGGGTAGATATTTTATTGGCCCCCGGCATAAACATCCATCGCAACCCGCTAAACGGGCGCAATTTTGAATATTATTCTGAAGACCCGTTAATAGCTGGCAAAATGGCAGCGGCTATTATTAACGGCGTACAATCAAACGGGGTTGGTACCGCTGTTAAACATTTTGCAGCCAATAACCAGGAAACCAGCCGCAACTCTATAAATACGATTGTAAGCGAACGGGCTTTGCGCGAGTTATATTTAAGGAATTTTCGTATTGCCATAAATGAATCTAATCCGTGGACCGTAATGTCGTCCTACAACAAAATAAATGGCACCTATACTGCCGAACGAAAAGATTTGATAACGACTGTTTTGCGGGATGAATGGAACTATAAGGGTTTTGTTATGACCGATTGGGGCGGCGGTCGCGACTGGACAGCAGAAATGAACGCAGGCAATGACCTTATTATGCCGGGCAGTCCCCGCCAGGTACAGGCTATTATTTCGGCAGTTAAGCATGATTCAATAAGCGTAAAACAGTTGGATATGAATGTGGAACATATTTTGAATGTTGTACTTAAATCGCCGTCCTTTTTGAAATACAGATACTCAAACAAACCTGATTTGAAAGCACACGCAGAAGTAGCACACAAGGCTGCTACCGAAGGCATGGTACTTTTAAAAAATGAAGCCAATACTTTACCCTTTAGTAAAAACATAAAAGTAATAGCCGCTTTTGGGAATGCTTCTTATAATACGATTGCTGGTGGCACCGGCAGTGGCGATGTAAATAAGGCTTATATTATCTCGGTTTATAAAGGATTGGCCAACGCAGGCTATGCACCAGATGCCGGATTGGAAACTATATATACCCAATATTTTCAGCAAGCAAAGGCCCAGGCCCTGGCTGCCGCCCCGGTAAACGGACGCAGGCAGCAAGGGCCGCCGCCCGAAATGATGGCGACCGACGATCAAATAACTCAAAAGTCAAAAGATTGCGATATAGCACTCATAACCATTGGCCGCAATGCCGGCGAGGGTGCCGACCGCAAACTGGAAACTAATTATAATCTTACTGCCGATGAAAAGCAGCAGATCAGGAAGATTGCCGAAAGCTTTCATAGCAAAGGTAAAAAGGTGGTAGCGGTATTGAATATAGGCGGCGTTATTGATATGAATGAATGGAAGGATAACATTGATGCTATTTTATTGGCCTGGCAACCGGGGCAGGAAGCGGGCTATGCCATTGCCGATATATTGAGCGGCAAGGTTAACCCTTCTGGCAAGCTGGCTACAACTTTCCCGGTACAGTATACGGATGTGCCCTCCGCCAAAAACTTTCCTGGTACACCGGCGGACAAGCCAGCGCAGGTTATATACCAGGAAGGCATTTATATTGGCTACCGTTATTATGACAGCTTTAATATTAAGCCGATGTATGAGTTTGGGTATGGGTTATCCTATACGGATTTTTCAATTACAGATATTAAACTAAGTTCAGACAAATTTAAAGGTATGGTTACCGCTACTGTAAACGTAAAAAACATTGGGCATGTTGCGGGTAAACAGGTAGTGCAGCTTTACATAAGCGCACCTGCAAAAACAATAGACAAGCCCGCTCAGGAGTTAAAGGGCTTTAGCAAAACCAGGCTACTACAGCCCGGCGAATCGCAACCGGTTACATTCTCTATCCGCGAAGCCGACCTGGTATCTTATCATACCGATAAATCAGAATGGATAGCTGATGAAGGTCAATATATGGTAAAGATCGGCGCATCGTCACGGGATATCAAACAAACCGCTACCTTTAAAGTGGGCAGCAAGATAGTTACCGAAACGGATCATAAAGTATTACAACCACTGATAGCTATTGACGAATATAAACCTGGTACTAATAAATGAAGAAACAATTAATATCGAATGCCGAATATTGAACGCCGAAGTTACTTCATCATTCGATGTTCAAGATTGGTGTTCGATATTCAGTCCATAACACAGCAATATTATCTTTAAACTTAAAAATACATATTATGAAAAAATTAACTTTATTATTCCTGATGCTGGCTTTTGCCGGCACAACAGTTTACGCGCAGTTTACACAATCAGAAATGGTTGCCGAGTGGAAACGAGCCAAAGTTTACACCAAAGAATACCTGGATGCTATGCCTGCGGATGGTTATGGGTTTAAACCAACACCCGAGATACGCTCCTTCGCCCAGCAAATGTTGCATTTAGCTGATGCAAACTATTTCTTTATCTCAACCGCAAGCGGCAGATCAAACCCACTTGGAAAAAACTCTGCCGAGAAAACCGTAGCCCCAACAAAAGAGGCCACCACCAAAGCGGTAATGGAAAGCTACGATTTTGTGGTAAGTGCCCTTGAAGCCATGACACCCACCCAAATGCAGGAAAAAGTTAAACTGGAAGGCAGCGAGGTAACCAAATCTGGTGCGTTTGGTAAGGCGTTTGAGCACCAAACACATCATCGTGGGCAATGTACCATTTACCTGCGGTTGAAAGGGGTTACGCCGCCGGGGGAAAGGTTGTTTTAAATGATTGTTCATCGCAGGGTCCTCTATTGAGAAACCCTGTGGGGCGAAACTATTATTAAAAAATGTATTACTTTTAAACAGTAATACCGGGCTACTTAGCAAACGGGGCACGGGTACGCCGCGCTTTTGGCCTTTGCGCTGCATACCCGCGCCAGACTCGGAGATATAATAAGAAGTAAAACTGAAACCCGGGCTAACGGCATTATTTTAATAGTTGTAAATTATGGAACTAATTATCAAAGAAGAGGATATCGTTTATCCCGATTATGTGATTGAAGGAGTAAAAGAATCTTTAATGCAAGCGGAGGAAGGGCAGTTAACCCCATATACAGGCATAAAAGATATGTTGGCGTAGTTTTCAATTTATTATATTAGAAGAGAAAAGGTGAACACAAAATTGGATATCTCAATTTGTGATATCCAATTCTATCACAAATGAAACAGGTATCACAATTTGTGATACCTTTGGTATATCGGTTTTAAGATCACAGTTTGTGATCTTAAAGGGCACAAAATATTAACACACGGCAAAAAAGTAAACACTCTGCTTAACCCTGTAAACACTCTCACCCAACTAAAAATAAACTAATAACGTATTAGTATAATCCGTAAGTTTATTCATAATTTATCCCCCGATTAATTGAACTATAATTATACCCCAAATGAAGATAAAACAACACCAGTTTTTAAACAATGCGTGGAAGGAATTTCCATCAGAATTAGTTGCCGAAAAATGCCAGTTAGTGCTGGTATTTGCGTCATCCGAAAAAATTACCGACCCTAAAGTTTATAAATATTTAAAAGGGCTATACCCATCGGCCTGTTTGGTTTTTTCGTCAACTGCAGGCGAGATCATGAACGATTCTGTTTATGATAACAGCGTGGTTGTCACCGCCATTGAACTGGAAAAGACAACCGTTAAATGTGTAAAAACCAATATCAAACAACATAGCAACAGCTTTAAAACCGGCGAATATTTAATGAACCAACTGGCGGGCGATGAGTTGAACTGCATATTCATCGTATCTGACGGGACATTTATAAACGGCAGCGAACTGGTTGACGGCTTTAATGAGGTCAATAAAAAGCACGTACTATTAACAGGCGGATTAGCCGGGGATGCCGCCAGGTTTGAAAAAACGTTTACCGGAATGAATGAGGTACCCACGCAGGGAAATGTTATAGCTATCGGGTTTTACGGAAAAGATATGGTAGTTGGTCACGGATCATTTGGCGGCTGGGATGAATTTGGACAGGAGCGGCTAATAACCAAATCAGATAAAAATGTTTTATACGAAATAGATAATAAAAACGCACTCGACCTGTACAAGCAATACCTTGGCGATTACGTAAATGAACTGCCTGGCTCGGCATTGCTTTTCCCGCTGTCTATCCGTATTAACGGATCGGACAAAAACCTGGTAAGGACAATACTAAGCGTAAATGAAGAAGAAAAATCAATGACATTTGCAGGCAATTTGCCCGAAGGAAGTACAGTAAGGTTAATGAAGGCTAATTTTGATAAGTTGATCGAGGCTTCATCAACAGCCGCTGCAAATTCATTTGCAGGGATTAAAAACGGCAAGCCCGATTTAGCAATACTGATAAGTTGTGTTGGCCGTAAACTGATATTACAGGAACGTACAGACGAAGAAGTAGAATCGGCCCGCGAAGTATTGGGTAAGGATACCGCCATAACCGGTTTTTACTCGTACGGCGAAATTTCTCCCTTTAACGATAGCACGCAATGTGAACTGCATAATCAAACAATGACCATTACTACCTTTACCGAAGTATAAGCCGCATGGATTATCACAGCATACTAAATAAGCAGATAAAGAAGCTACTGCCGGAGCAGTATACCGACGATGAAATTATAAAGACTTTTTTAACAAGCATCAGTAATTCGTATTATACTTTTGAACGGGCAAATAAGGTAACGGAGCATGCCTTTACCATTAGTGAGCGCGAATACCAGGAGGTGAACGCCTACCTGCAGCGCGAGAATGAAATTAAACAGCAATCCATATCCGAAATAAAAAAGGCCATAAGGTCCCTGGCCCCGGATTCTGTACCCGACCTGGAAAGCTCAAATGATGACCTGATCCATATTATACAGTTTTTGCAGGAACAGATAGAAAAGGCCAAGGAATTGGAAACCCAGCTCATCGTATCAAAAGAACTTGCCGAAAGGGCCGCGATGACAAAATCGCAGTTCCTGTCGACAATGAGCCATGAGATAAGGACACCGATGAATGCCGTAATTGGCTTTACGCATTTGCTGTTGCAACTTGATCCACGTCCCGAACAGGTTGAGTATTTGAAGTTGTTAAAATTCTCGGCCGAAAACTTATTGGTGCTGATCAATGATATTTTAGACTTCAGTAAAATAGAGGCAGGTAAAATTGAATTTGAAGAAGCGGATTTTAGCATTAAGGACCTGGTAGGGAATATCAGGCTGGCGATGCTTCAAAAAGCAAATGAAAAAAATATCCAGCTAAAGTTAATGATCGACCAGGATTTGCCTGATGCAGTAAAAGGCGACCCGGTAAGATTAGGGCAGATACTAACTAACCTGATAAGCAATGCGGTAAAATTTACAAGCAAAGGCAAAGTAACCATCACAGCCTCACTTAGTCAAAAAGATAAAGATCATACCATAATTGATTTTGAAGTGGAAGATACAGGTATTGGGATAGCTGCTGATATACAGGAGCATATTTTTGAAAGCTTTGCACAGGCTGCGGCGGACACTACCCGTAAGTTTGGAGGCACCGGTTTAGGGCTGACCATTACCAAGCGACTGCTTAACCTGATGGGCAGCGAAATTAATTTGAGAAGCGAATTAGGGGCGGGATCAACATTTTACTTTAGCTTGAAGCTAAAAAATAGTTCGGTAATATTTTCGGGTAAGGCTAATGATCAGCTTCGTGTAGAAACGCAAAGTTTAAAGGGGGTTAAAGTTTTAATTGTTGAAGATAACCTGATTAATGTAATATTGGCTAAACAATACATGAAATTATGGGATATTGAATGCGATGTAGCTGAAAACGGCGAGATTGCATTCACCCTGGTTCAAACCAATAATTATGACCTTGTATTAATGGATTTGCAAATGCCGGTAATGGATGGTTATCAAACTACAACAGCTATAAGAAAACTGGCAGGCGATAAATATAAAAACCTGCCTATTATAGCGCTTACCGCTTCGGCCATGCTGGATATTAAGGACCAGGCTTTTGTAGTTGGAATGAACGATTATGTAAGTAAACCCTTTAACCCCGGCGAATTATATAAAAAGATAGCCCAGTATTCAAAGCTGAACAGCCAGGCATCCGTTAATTAAAAACCGCTAATTTCGTGTTACTAATAATACAAGGGCATTAATCATGTAAAATAATGTTAACCCAAGTTTTGTATGAAAATTATATAATTAACTGTCTGTTAGATATTTGCATATATATATTAACCTTTGTTAACTCTTCAATTGCATGACCCCAAAAAGGTCAGTTACTTCACCATTTGCGCAACCGGGACTATTGAACTTTATGCGCATGGAAACAACAATGACGACAAAATACTGCTTTATCAGCCGATTATAAATTTTATCGCTGTTTTGTTTAAATGGTATTAAATTGTACTAACCGTCACCAATACCCATACTATTTCAACTCCGGCAGTTTCACAGCGTCAAAAATGCTTTTCTCGGCTATTGTTTTTTCTACGTCCTGCCATTTGCGCGGTGCGTCAATAGATAACCAGGTTCCTTCGGTTTTACCGATTAAAATATCATCTTCAATACGCACGCCAATGTTCCACCATTTTTTATCGCATGGGCTGCCCGCAGGTATGTAAAGCCCCGGCTCGTTAGTCAATACCATTCCTGCCTTTAAGTCGCTGCCGCGCACCCCTTTATCATGCACATCCAAACCTAACTGATGTGTTACACTATGCCCATAATAGGTGCGCAGTTCTGTAGCGTTTTTTATAATACCTAATTTGATCAGCCCTGCCGCAAGCACCTCGCTTGCTTTAGCATTTAAAGCAGCTGATTTTGTCCCTTCATGGCATAGCTTAAAAACTTCTTCCTGTGCGTCATAAACTATCTGGTAAATGGCCTTTTGCTCTTCAGTAAATTTGCCGTTAGCCGGAAAAGTGCGGGTAACGTCAGCCGAATAACCGTGATACTCCGCGCCAACGTCCATTAAAACCAGTTGATTTTTTATCTCGGTCGAATTGTTTTCTTCGTAATGTAAAATGCAACCGTTTGCGCCCGCGCCCACAATAGGCGGATAACCCTCATCTTCCGCGCCATATTTTTTATGCACATAAAGCATTATACCTTCCAACTCGCGCTCAGACATTTTGGGATTTACCGCGCGCATTGCTTCGGCGTGGGCAATGCTTGATATCTCTACCGACTTCTTCAATAACACCAATTCTTCAGGTGTTTTTACGCCTCTTAATATGTTGGTGAAATTAGCGAAATCTGCAGTATTTGTGGTCCCCATTTTACCTTTAAAATTGGCAACCAGTGTTTTCAGGTCGCCACCGGCATCTTCAGGCAAACGGTCCGTAACTACTTCGCTGAATTTTTTAAAGTCGATCAGGAATTTGTCAACCTCATTGCTATTGTAAACACGCGTAAAACCAAGTTTGCTTTTTACGCCCTCAACACCAAGACGGCGCCCAGTCCAACTTTCTCTTGCAGCATCCCTGTGCCTAACAAACATCACTTCGTTATAACTACCTTCCGCATCAGTTTGCATTTCCTTAAAAATAAGCAAACAGGCATCGGGCTCTTTATAACCCGAGAAATAATACATATCCGGGTTTGGATGATATACGTAATTCACATCTTTAGAAAAAACACGCTCGGGGTAGGCAAACACAACCGTTACGGAATTTGCAGGCATCAAATCACGAAGCGCCTGCCTGCGGCCGGCATGAAATTCTTTAGTGAGGTAATCGGTGGGCTGGCTTTCCGGCTCTGTGCCTTGTGCAGTTACGTTTAATGAGGCTAAAAAGGCAACCATTGCGGCCAATAAGGCTTGTTTCAGTATTTTCATAATGTAAGAGATCAGTTAACGGTTCTAAATATAAAAAAATCTCCAAACAACTAATCACTAAAAATTACTATTTTTGCCCAAATCCACCCAAACGATGCAAAATCTTACGCTGCTCGACGGACAAAAGTTTCAAATTACTATTCAACGTTTATGTCGTCAGTTAATTGAAAATCATAATGATTTTTCGGGATCAGTATTAATTGGCATACAGCCCAGGGGTATCTATTTAGCCAAACGGGTAGCCGAAGAATTAAGAAAGATATTACCGGAAAGTAAAATTGAGCAAGGCGACCTGGATATTACCTTTTACCGCGATGATTTCCGCAGGCGCGAATCGCAGCTGGTACCCAATCAAACCAAAATAGATTTTATTATCGAAGGCAAAAAAGTTATCATGATGGATGATGTGCTGTGGACGGGCCGCACCATACGTGCTGCGATGGATGCCATGATCGATTTTGGCCGCCCGGAAAAGGTGGAGTTACTGGCATTGGTTGATCGCAGGTACTCGCGTCACATACCGGTTGCGCCCGATTATGTGGGTATCGAGGTAGACTCCATCGCATCACAAAAAGTAGTGGTAAGCTGGAAAGAAACGGATGGAGAAGACAGGATATTGCTGGTATCAGAAAAATAAATAATGTCGGATTTCGGAATTTTGATTTCTGATTTGCAATAAATAAATTGAAGTTATAAATAAAAATAAATCCGAAACGGCGAAGCCCTCTTGAGCACCATTAAAATAAAAATTAACAACAGCGAAAAATCGAACATTCGAAATCCGATATATAAAATGGCAGGACTTAGTACACGACATTTGTTAGGAATAAAAGACTTAAACCGGCAGGATATCGAGCTGATATTTGAAACAGCCGATAACTTTAAAACTGTTTTAAACCGGCCGATAAAAAAAGTTCCTTCTCTCCGTGATGTTACTATTGCCAACATATTCTTTGAAAATTCAACCCGTACCCGACTGTCATTTGAACTGGCAGAAAAACGCTTATCGGCAGATGTGGTTAATTTCGCGGCTTCTTCCTCATCGGTAAGCAAGGGCGAAACTTTGATAGATACCGTTAACAATATCCTTGCCATGAAAGTGGATATGGTGGTGATGCGCCATCCATATGCGGGTGCAGGCATATTTTTATCCAAACACGTAAAGGCCCAGATAGTAAATGCAGGCGATGGCGCGCATGAACATCCTACACAAGCACTGCTGGACGCTTTTTCCATCCGCGAAAAATATGGCGATGTGGCTGGTAAAAAAGTGGTTATTGTAGGTGATATACTGCATTCGCGCGTTGCGCTTTCAAATATCTTATGCCTTAAACATCTTGGTGCCGAGGTTATGGTTTGCGGGCCAACCACATTGATACCTAAATACATTGGCTCGTTAGGTGTACAGGTTGAACATAACCTTGTGAAGGCTCTTAACTGGTGCGATGTTGCCAATATGCTGCGCATACAGTTAGAAAGGCAGGATATTAAGTATTTCCCGTCATTACGGGAATACACCATGCTCTATGGCCTCAACAAGCAGATACTCGATTCATTGGACAAAGAAATAACCGTAATGCATCCGGGCCCGATAAACCGTGGTGTGGAAATTACCAGTGATGTGGCCGACAGCAAACAATCTATCATACTCGATCAGGTAGAAAACGGGGTTGCTATACGTATGGCAGTGCTGTATTTATTGGCGGGGCAAACACCTGCCTGATATACTAAACCTGTCTTTTTTTGAGTTATATTCTATACATTCAAATATGCGGTTAAAGTTCATTTTTCTTATCCTGGTTGTTTTTTCAATTGCAATGACATCGAAAAATAGTATGGCCCAAAGCCGGCAGCAGCAAAAAACCGATTCTATTTTTATACTGATAAGCTCGCATTTAAAGGATAAAAATGCCGACGCGATCTATGCGCTAACCGGCGAACAATTTAGAAAGGCTCTACCCCTCGACGCATTCAAGTCAGTTGCTAACCAGCAACTCTTTCCCTTAGGCGAAATAAGACAGGCTTCGCTGACAAGCTTTATAAATAATAAAACCGCAACTTATAAGGTGCAGTTTGAATTGCTTACGATGGAGGTACTATTAAGCCTGGACGAAAACGACAAGCTTGATCTGTTTTATTTTCGTCCGTTTAAATTAGAACCTATAGATAAATTGGTTATTGCTGCAACTTCAAATCCCATGAGATCTGCGCAGGACAAAAAGGTAGATTCGGCAGCAAGGGCCTATATACAAAAAATCAATACGGTTGGTTTAAGCATCGGCATTATTAAAAACGGGCAGGTAAGCTTATACAATTATGGCGAAACAACCAAAGGAAGCGGGCAGTTGCCTACCGCTGAAACGTTGTTCGAGATAGGTTCGATAACTAAAACCTTTACCGCTGCAATTTTGGCGACTTATGTCAATGCCGGGAAATTGAAGTTGACAGACCCAATCATAAAATACTTGCCTGATTCGGTAGCGACAAATCCAGCGCTTAAGGATATTACTATTGTGAATTTAAGTAATCACACATCGGGCCTGCCTGTATTGCCCGATAATTTCACCGACCAAAAGCCGTATGATAAATTAAACCCTTACGCTAATTATACGAAACAGTTGCTGTTTACCTATCTTAAAACCTGTAGCCTAAATACCAAACCTGGCGAAAAGTATGTGTACTCAAACCTGGCAGTAGGATTGCTGGGGACTATTTTAGAAAAGATAAGCGGAAAATCATTTGAAGAAATGGCGCTGGCAACTGTATGTAATCCCTTGGGTATGAAAAACACCGTGCAGCATTTATACCCGCTATTAACCACGCGTTTTGCGCCTGTTTACAATGATGACGGCAAACAAACCCTTCCGTGGGATTTTGATGTGCTGGCATCATGCGGGTCATTACGGTCATCCGTTAATGACCTGGCGTTGTATGCTAAAGCTAACCTGGATGACAATGGTGCGGGCCCGCTTGCTAAAGCCTTTAAACTAACGCACGGAATAACATTTAACAAGGAACCTAAACTGGGTTTGGCCTGGCATATTATACTGGTGGATGGCGTTAGCTATTACTTCCACAATGGCGGCACTTACGGCAGCAGCAGTTTTTTAGCTTTTAATAGGCAAAAGAATTTGGCAGTTATTGTATTATCAAACGCCAGTCCAAGTACCGATGCAACCGGCGTGGGTATTATAAAGATGCTGCAATAGCTACGGTTTCTTAGTAGCAGCACTATCGGCCTTACCTGCCGGTTTGTCACCCGCTTCGGTATCCTTTACAGGTGAGCCATCTCTTATTTCATCCGTTGCTTTTTTAACCACTTTATCGCCGGGCATTAATTTGCCATAAACCTCCATTTCATCGCCCGACTGAAATCCTTTTTGTACGTCTACCCATTCAGCATGGTGATTAACTATCCGTATCACAAACACCTTTTCGGTTGATGTTACTACAGCTGTTTTGGGTACGATAAAGGTGCTGTCGCGGGCCGGTAAGGGTACACTTACATCGGCATACATGTTCGGAAGTAAGCGGTTGTCTTTATTATATACATCCATTTCTAAGCGTTCAGATCTTAATTTCTCGTCTATCGCGCCAGCCAAACGTTTAATTTGTGCATGAAAAACCTGGCTGGGTATTGATCGTACAGTAAAACTGATCTCATCTTTATCTTTTAATGCCGCAGTGTAATTTTCAGGTATCGATGAAACCAAACGTAAATGTTTTTGATCCTGCAGGATAAGTAATGGGTCGGTACTTTTACCCCCGGGCCCCACATAGGCACCTAAATTAATATTGCGCGTAGTTATAACACCGTCAAATGGAGCTTTGATCTGCAAATAATCAAGGTTGTCCTCCACTTCTTTATAAGCAGATTGTGCAGCCTCTACGTTAGCCAGATCCGAATTTTTTTTAGCTTCAGCCTGTTCCAGGTCATTTTGTGAAACTGTTCCAGGAGTTTTACTTGTGTTAAATAAGCGGTCGTAAGTTGCTTTGCTGGCATAATAAACGGCCTGCTGCTGTTTTATTCTTGATTGGGCCTCTAATAGTTGTGAGTTAATTTCAGGAGCTTCTAAAGTTACCAGCAATTGTCCCTGGTGTACTTCTGAGCCAATATCAACCCAAAGCTTTTTTACATAACTGTTTATTTTTGCAAAAAGATCAACTTCCTGGTAGGCCATAAGTTCGCCCGGAACGGAAATAGATGTGCTAAGCTTGCCCTTTTGAGCAGTTATTACTTCAACAGCCGGATCCTCTATAGCCGCTTCTTCTTTTTGCTCCTGTTGTTTTTCGGCTTTTTCCTGTTTGCTGGGGCCGCAGGCAACCATCAAGCTTAAGCTTAGTGTCACAATTGCCAGGGCTGTAATCGGTTTAATTTTTATCATGTTCATGGTGGTGCAATGGAACGTAGAATTTACTTTCTTTATCTTCAGGGTCTAATGAAACAGAATCTGTAGTGGTTTTTTCTTGTACCCAGGCAAAAACCAAAGGTAATATTAACAGCGCTGCAAAGGTAGAGGCTAAAAGGCCCCCGATAACGGCGCGTCCTAATGGCGAGGTTTGATCACCGCCTTCACCTAAACCCGAAGCCATGGGGATCATACCTACAATCATCGCCAAACTGGTCATTAATATAGGGCGCAACCGCAGGGAAACTGCTTCGCGGGCTGACTTTAGCGCATTACCATTATGCTTGCGTAATTCTTCCGCGTTGGTTATCAGCAGTACTGCATTTGATATGGATACACCTACAGACATGATCATGCCCATGTACGATTGCAGGTTTAAAGTAGAACCACATAACTTAACCAGCATTAAAGAACCGAATAGCACGGCAGGTACCGTTGAAAGTACAACAAACGACATTTTGAACGACTGGAAGTTTGCAGCCAGCATTAAAAATATTACCAGTACGGCTACCAGCAAGCCTGTTTGCAAGCTATCTAACGTATCAGTTAGTGTTTGGCTTAGCCCGCGCGTAGTTACCGTTAATCCGCGCGGTAGTTTACCTAATGATTGAAGCGCTTTTTCAACATCATTCGTTGCTGTGCCTAAATCTTTATTATTCAGGTTAGCGGTAACCGAAAGCATTGGGATGGCACCAATATCATCATCTTCGCCATTGGTAAGGCCCGGTTTAATATCTGCCACATCGCTAAGTACCGGGCGCGGCTTATCGGCCAGTACAGGAATGTTACGCATATCATTTAAGCTTGCCATTTGATATTCGGGGATTTCAACCTGCACATTATAACTTAAATTTATTTTGTTATCAAGCCATAAATTTTTTTCTGTGAATCTTGACGATGATGTAGAAGCAGTTAATGAACGTGATATATCATTTACGGTAACGCCAAGTTCGGCGGCCCTAACCCTGTCAATCTTGATATCGATGGTAGGATATTTATAAGATTGGCCTATTTGTACATCACGCAGATATGGTATTTTATTTAATTTATCCAAAACTTTAGAAGCAAAAACAATATTTTGCTTTTTATCTTTACCTGATACCGCTACTTCGATGGGCGTTGGAGAACCCTGGCTTAAAATTTTGTCGGTTAACTCAATCGGTTCAAATGAAAGCAACACACCCGGCTCTGCTTTTTTCATTCCTGCTCTGAAACGCTCTTTCAATTCATCCAGGTTTACCTTATAACCTTCAGCAAGGTTTACCTGTAAAACGGCCTCCTGCGTACCCGCCATAAATAAATAGATCGGACTGGTTGAGAAAGCGCCGGGATGCTGGCCTACCATAGCCGAAGTTACTTCAATGTTTTCTTTGCCAACTAAGCTTTCCAATACTTTTAATGCGTGTAGTGTTATTGCTTCGGTACGCTCTAAACGTGTACCGTCTGCGGCCCTTAAGCGTACCTGGAATGTGCCCGAGTTTACTTTAGGCAGTACATCACGGCCAATAATATTAAATAACAAAAATGCCAAACCAAACGCTGCTATTACGTAAATACATACAATAAGCTTCCGGTTGGGTATCATCTTATCCATTAATTGAAGAAACCACAACCTGAATTTATCAAACCTGTTTAATTTCCCTTCGGGATGTAAGGCATGTTCGGCTGCTTTTTCTTTTTGCGCGTCCGGATCAAGCTCATCATCCATAGAATAGCCTTTTTTCTCGTGCTCATTTTTCATGATCCAGTTAGCCATAATGGGCACAAAAGTTTGTGCCAGCAAATAAGATGTGATCATAGAAAAACCAATAGCTAAAGCTAACGGAAGGAACAATGCCCCCGGAATACCGGTCATGGTAAACGCCGGCGCAAACACCGCCAGGATACAAAACAGGATGAGTAATTTAGGAAAAGCGATCTCTTTACAAGCATCCCAAATGGCCAGCGCTTTGGGTTTGCCCATATCAAAGTGCTGGTGAATATTCTCAATGGTAACCGTAGATTCGTCTACCAAAATACCAATAGCCAGCGAGAGCCCGCTAAGCGTCATGATATTGATGGTTTGATGGAAAAGCGACAGGAAGAAAATGCCCGCTATAATACAGGTTGGAATGGTTAATATTACAATTAATGCCCCGCGCTTGTCGCCCAAAAACAGCAGTACCATTAAACCTGTGAGTACAGCGCCAATAGTACCTTCCTCGGCCAAACTTTTTACTGCGTTTATCACATATACCGATTGGTCAAACACATACAATAGTTTAACGTCAGGCGGTAATAAAGCCTGGAAACGTGGGATAGCTTTTTTTAAGTTTTGTACTACTTCCCATGTGGAAGCATCAGCTGATTTTGTGATAGGCAGGTAAACAGATCGTTTGCCGTTTATCAACGCATAACTGCTGGTAATATCCGCTCCATCCTCAATAGAAGCCACATCTTTTAAAAATACAGTTTGAACATTGTTTTTGTATAACGGGATGTCGCCAAATTCTTTAATTTTATCAATAGTGATATTTGCCGGGGTTAAATAGTTATAGTCGCCAATGCGTACGTTACCTGCCGGTGTATTTTGATTATTGTCGCGCATGGCAGCAACAACCTGGTCGGATGTTAAGTTATGCGCCCTCAGCAACTGCGGATCAACTTTTATAACTACAGTACGGGTATTGCCACCGAATGGTGCCGGAGATACTAAGCCCGGTACCGAGGTAAATGACGACCGTATGTAAACGTTGGCCATATCAAGCAACTCGTTATTTGACCGGGTAGGGCTGGTAAGCACTAATTGCCCAACCGGCAAGGTTGATGCGTCAAAGCGCAAAATAAACGGTGGATTGGAACCGGGCGGAAAACCGGACTGTGCCCTGTTGGTATAAGCCGTAACCTCCGATGCGGCCTGTGCCATGTTGGTGCCCTGGTAAAAAGTAAGCTTAATTAGTGTTAAGCCCGCTATGTTACGGGTTTCAATACTTTTAACACCTGATACATATAACAATAAATTAACATACGGTTTACCAAAATAACCTTCCATTTGGTCTGGTGTAAAACCGCCATAAGGGTGGGATATATAAATAACCGGTAAATTAAGATCAGGAAAAATATCAATCTTGATGCTTCGTATTGCATTAATACCAAAGAAAAATAATCCTGCTACTATAACCAATATAGTAATTGGCCTTTGGAGCGCGCCTTTGATCAATCCCATTTTACGCTATATCTTGTTGTTAAAAATTATTTATAAATATGCCAAAATCGCCTGATGCGGCTGATTTTGATAACAGGGCCTGCCATACCGTATTTAGGGTTATGTCCAAATCGATATCGGCCCGGTTTAAAGTATATAAGGCTTGGGTAAGGTCAACAATGTTGGCCAGTCCGTTTTTATACAAGGCTGATTTTTGATTATAAGCATCGGTAGCGGCTTTTACTTCAACAGGTGCCTCGTGATAGTTTTTCAAGGCATTGTTTATGCGTGTTACTGCCAATATCTCCTGGTCCTTTAATTGCTCGCTGATAAGATCGTACTCATCATGATATTGCTGCGATATGTATTTTTGCGATTGTACCTGGAAATGCACTCTGAACGGGGTTGTAATATTCCATATCATACCTACACCAATTAAATAATTATACCGCGTAGGGTCAACACCGTACCCATAATTGGTGCTATAATAAGTTGAGCTTTGATTAGTGCTGTACGGAGCCTCAAAGCCGGACCCCCTGCCCTGGTAAATGCCGAACGCACTAAAGGTGGGGTAGCTGAAAGTATGAAGGTATTTTGCCTGCTCGTCACTTACGTTAATACGATTGCGCAGGAAATTTAATTCCGGATGGCTATCGAAATTGGTTGTAGGCTGCGGATCAGGAGTCGGCGGCGCTTTCTTAATAAATATACTATCTAATACAAAATCCTGCGGTGGTATCCCTAAGTATTGGGCTAATTGATTGCTTTGATCCTGTACAGTTTGCTGGGCACTGGTAAAAGCTATTCTTGCATTTGATACTTCAGCATTGGCCAAAGAGGAATCAACCCCCGGGTTTAGGCCATTTTTTACCCTTGCTACAACTACTGTTTGTACGTCAATCGTCCGGTTTAAGTTATCTTGCTGTGCTTTGCTTAACTGTTGCGCCGCCAATAAGTTTAAATAGGTGCTGGCAACGCGTACTTCATGCTCAAATTTTTCCTGTTCCAGGTCGCTGGCATCGCGGGTTACTACCTGGTTTTGTACTTTTATTTTTTCTCTGGCTTTACCAAATGAAAAGAAATCCCAGTTAACATTGCCCAAATATAAGGAACCAAAAGCGGCATTCCAGTTTTGCTGCGCCAACACGGGCCCCGACGAAGCTACCGATAGGCCCTTGTAGCCGTAAAGCGGGCCATTTTGCGCGTTTGCTGTACCATAGTCTTGTTGTGCCGAAAGGTTAACATCCGGTAATGATTCTGTACGTGTTTCGTTTAAATAGGCTTTTGACGCGTTAAGCTGGTTTGCTTTAGCCTTAATGGTGCCATAATTAGCAAGTGCCATTTGTTCGGCATCCTTTAAACTTAGCGACTTTTGTTGGGCCTGCGCCCCGAGTACGAAAAAAACACATAAAACACCTAAAAGCGTTCGTTTAGCGATTGTGTTCAACATTAAAAAGAATTATTTCGTTACAAAATTATAATATAATTTTATAACAGGTAACGAATACAAACGTTGTAACAACATTATCTTAATAAAATGACTAATAAGTAAGTGTTTTTGACGCTTAAGCAATCTATTAATCTTTTTATTGCAGTTTTATGACTTATGATAACCGAAAATTATAAATTTATTCTCTGGCCGATGGCGATTTTTGTTAAATAACTATACTGTCGCCGGGATTATACAGCTCGTGAAAAGCAATACCCTGTTTTTTAAAATGCCTGTTATAATTTTCATACCGCTGCTTAATAAAAAAGGTTTTGGCATAGCCATCATGTACGGGCAGTATTTGTTTGGGTTGTAGTTTATCGGCGAAGGCTGCTATCCTTAATTCGTTGGCAAAGGGTGCCATAGCAACCATTATAAGCAACTCAATTCCCTTACGGGCAAGCAGGCCATCTTCCATCGAGTCGACGGGGTGCAGTATTTTATCATTAATAATAAAACCCATCATTGGCGGGACAGGGTTATCCAGCAAAGGTTCATGAACTACCGAAATAACCTGTAGTTTAAACGGGCCTATATAATGCAAACCATCTTCCCAAATGGTGCATTTTATGTTTTCCTTTTCTAAAATCCCGCCTACCTGTGCATTAGTATAAATGGGCACTTTATTTATGGCGAGTATTTTTTTGATATTCTCTAAAAAGAAATGGTCGGGGTGAATATGTGTTATCACCATCCCATGCACACCGGCAAATGCTTCGGGTTTTACCAGGTTTTCAACAAAGGTAAAGTTACCCGGATCAAACAATAGCTTATAACCGTCAAGTTCAAAAACAAGACAGGAGTGCAGGTATTTAGAGATTTTCATAAAGAATATACGAATTTCACGAATTAAACCGAATTTAACTAATTCCTGTCTCGTGTTAAAAAATCAATTCGTGAAATTAGTGTTTATTTATAAAAGTTTGCTACAATAACTCTTTCAACTCGCTAAACTGCTGTATGGTAGCCGCCTGGTCTTCGCTCACTATGCCAAAACCATAAGCCGCGAAAATAAAGGGCACATTTGCTTTTTTAGCGGCTTCATAATCGCCCATGGTATCGCCAACGTAAACCGGCGCGATAAGGTGATGGTCGTTTATGATATCTTGAATGTTTTCCCATTTGGGCTGGCTTTTGGTACCATAACATTGGTGACCCATAAAATAATGCTCCAGTCCGCTTACCTTAAAAAAGGTTTCGATATAGCCGTTTTGACAATTGCTTACAATATACAGTTTGTAGTTTGCCTGCAGGTATTTAAGGGTTTCTTCAAGTTGTGGATAAAAATCACCACCGATAGAATTTAATGTTTCCAGTTCGTATTTGGCGCATAAGGCTTTAAATTCGTTGCGATTTTTTTCGTTTAAATACGGCACCAGCTTTTCAAATATGGCTTTATAAGTCATCCCGGTAATAGAACGAATAGTTGCTTGTGTAAAATCTTCCGGTACATAATCTACTTCCTCTTTAGCCTTTTGCCAGGCTTTGGCCACATTATTGGTACTATCCCAAAGCGTACCATCAAGATCAAAAATAATACTGTCGAATTTGTTTTTTAGTGTGTTATTCATTGGAGCAAAAGTAGGGCTTATTAGCGTACTTCAAACTTTCTTCAATATTCAATTACTATATTTATGCAAAATGAAACTCCTTATAATAGAAGACGAGCAAGGCCTGCGCGAAAATATTGAGCAATATTTTACCGAAGAAGGAATTATATGCGAAAGCTGTAGCGATTTACAAACAGCCATCAACAAAATAAGCTTGTATCAGTATGATTGCATATTGTTGGATATTGGCCTGCCTGATGGGGAAGGATTTACTTTATTAGAGCATTTAAAATCTACCGGTAAAAATGAATGTGTATTAATTATTTCGGCGCGAAACTCGCTGGATAACAAAATAAAAGGGCTAAACCTGGGCGCGGATGATTACCTTACCAAACCTTTTCATTTGGCCGAATTAAAAGCAAGGGTAGCAGCTATTTTCAGGAGAAAAGCGTTTAATACCAACAGTCTTCTGCGTTATGATGAGATTAGCGTAAACTTGCTGGCACGCGAGGTTGAGGTTAACGGTGCACAGATCATACTTACCCGGAAGGAATATGATATGCTGCTTTATTTTATCGCTAATAAAGGAAAAGTGATATCAAAAAACGCCATTGCCGAACATTTATGGGGCGATGAAATCGACCTGGTGGATAGCTTTGATTTTATTTACACGCATATTAAAAACATCCGCAAAAAATTGATGGATGCAGCTCATAAAGACTATATAAAGTCTGTTTATGGGGTTGGTTACAAATTTTTATAGAAATGAAGCTATCCGCCCAATACAGCAAAGCCAACCTGGTAATTACCTTATCTGTATTATTCATTACAGGAATTATATATTACTCTACTATAGCTTATATATTAAACATCCAACTTGACCGGGATTTAACAGAGGAAATTGAGGAGGTAACAAGGCACGTTAAATCGAAACAGCACCTGCCTAAGCAAGAAGATGAGGAACAAACCATTTTTATTAAAACAAACCAAAAAGCGATAAAAAGAATTTTTTTTGATACCCTATATTATAATCCAAAAGAAAAAAATACTATAGAAGGGCGAGCTGTAGCCGGACTAATTACATTAAAAGGGGAAAATTATAAAATAATAATATTAGAGTCAAAAAAAGCTACTGAGTACCTGATACAAGTAATAACTATTATTACCCTTGTGCTTGCAATTGTTCTACTGCTGATATTGGTTATTACAAACCGCTATATTTTAAATGGATTATGGAAGCCGTTCTATCATATTTTACAACAATTAAAAGCTTTTAATATTGCTGATGGTAATAACCTGATTTTGAAAAAAACCAACATTGATGAATTTGAGGAACTGAATAATGCCGTGTTAAACATGTCGTCAAAAGTAAAAAATGAATATCAAAACCTTAAAATCTTTACCGAAAACGCGTCGCATGAAATGATGACACCTATAGCCGTTATCACCTCAAAATTAGATACATTGATACAGGATGAAACATTACGGTCTGAACAATATACTCAGATCAATGACATATATACGGCTACTAATAAGCTAGCGCGCTTAAATCAGTCGCTTTTATTATTGGTGAAGATAGAAAATGACCTGGTGCAGGATAATTATGTTTTAGATTTGAAAGATATTATTGAAGAAAAGTTACGCCAATTCCAGGAACTTATACAAAACAAGCATATCGGTGTAATTCATACTTTGCAGGATAAAGAAATCACAGCAAGTAAATACCTGGTTGATATTTTGATCAATAACCTTTTTAGCAATGCCATAAAGCATAATAATGTTTACGGCACCATACGGATAAACCTTACCGGTAATACATTGGTTTTTCAAAACACAGGTGATGAGGAATCGCTAAACAGCGGGGAGATATTTGAACGCTTTAAAAAAAGCAAAACATCCGAAGGCACCGGGCTTGGGTTAACTATTGTAAAAAATATTTGCAGTCAGTATAATTATAAGCTCAGTTATTACTTTGAAGGGCCATTGCATACTTTCCAAATTGAGTTTTAACGATACTTAGTCACCAGCACCACTTCTACGATAGTTAATTCCTTTTCCCTTGTAGCTTTATTTAAAAAGGCGGGCTTCAACCGGCTAACCCAATAGCGCGGGAAAGTTTTAACAGTTTGTATATGCCAGCCTTTGGCGGCTAAGTTATTGGCAATTGGAATGGGGGTATATAATAAAAACGGGCCGTTGGGAAGCGGGCCCGTTCCATCAGGATTCATATAAATAATAGGGGCATTGCTGTAAAATTCCAGCGCCCAAACATTATCATCGCCGGTTTGAACTATTGGCAGTTTTTGAGAGTTGTTTTGATTCAGCCACATACCGATCTCGCTGCCCGCCTGGTAATGCATCAGGGCGGCGAAAAAAACGGTTGTAAGGTATAAGTTAACAATAAAGGTTGCCAGCAATGTCCTAAAGATAATTCCGGGAATGGTTGAATCCGCTATCGCCTGCGGTAAAAATAGCAGGGCGATAAATAAAATTGCCAATACCACCCCGGTAAATGCGCTGAAATATCCGGGTTGAAAAAAGTATTGCAAAGCACTTATCGTGGTCAGCATTAGCACAATAATTATAATTTGAGCTATGCGTATTGCCCTGATGCTTTTTTCAGACTGTATATAATAAAGGTATTGCGCTGTAATAATGGCGAAAAACGGAAATACAATATTCAGGTAATGCGGCAACTGAAACTTTGAGGCTGAGAACAGTAAAAACGTAAGCATTGATCCGCACAAGCAATACCATTCGTTGCCCTGCACATTTTTGATGCCCTTTTTAATTAATTGATAAATAGCCGCGAACAATAAAAGCGACCACGGCAAAAAGGCCCATAAGGTAGTATGTATAAAAAAGGTTGGATCGCCGCTGCCTTTGATAGGGCCAGTATTGAAGAACCGCCCAAACTGGCTGTCCCATAAAAACCATTTAACACCTGATACATTTTGTTTGTCAAATACCAGCTTTTCGGGATGTAAATCAAATTGCCGGCGCAGGCAATAAATTTCGGGGAGAATAAATATCACTATCAATATAGCAGCTATAAGCCAGCGCCAATTTAAAAGCTGTTTCCATTGCCCGGTAATTATAAAATGGCCGGCTATAGCGCCGCCAATAGGTATCAGCGCGAACATCCCCTTGGTCATGACAGCACATGCCGCGAAAATGCATCCCATTAGCAAATGGAAAAAACTATTGGGTGTATAAGATCTATAAAAATGATAAACTGAAGCGATAATGAGTCCGGTTAAATAAGGCTCGGCGCGCACATCATTGTTTGATAATAAGATATGCTGGGCCGTAAGCAATATCAATACCGCCCATAAGGCTATTTGCTTATTATACAAACTTTTGGCAAAGAGGTATGTATAATAAGCCCCCATCAGCAAAAACAATATGCCGGGCAGCTTATAAGCCCATGTTTTAAAGCCAAACAGTTTAAAAGAAAGCGCGGTTACCCAAAACGGAAAATGTGGCTTATCAAGCCAGTCGGTGCCAAAAGCAAACAGGTTAATATAATCATGATGTACCACCATTGTTTTGGCGATGCCGGCATACAGCGTACCATCGGGCCCGATAATAGGGACGAACAAACCGCTGAAATTTACAAATACGGCCACACCGGTAAACAGGTAAAGCCATTTGGTGTAATTTGCAGTTGCTTGATCCATAAATTGAGGTAAAGATAAATTTATCTTTTTGTCATTGGCAGCGATAGCGAAGAATCTTGAACTGATAGGTCGGTGTCGTACCTGTCGTGCACATACTTGCACTTCAAGATTCTTCACTGCGTTCAGAATGACAGAATGTTGGCTACTTCTTCGCGGTACCATTATTCAGCAACCTATAACCTACCAGTTCCGTCCACCGTGCAGTGGCGGGGTGGTAATAAACCAGCACCTGGTAGTCATTCTCGGTTTCAAAATAGTTGCCTTCCAGTAATGTATTATCTGGTGTCCTGGTTTTACGGTCGACCCAAACGTATTGGTAATCATATACGCCCTGCTTTAAAAACAGGTCGGTCATAAACCTGCCTTTAACAGATTCATACTCCAGCTTACTGCGGTCGTCAAGCTTATAATTGTTAAACTTGCCTACAATATAGGCAGTGCCCTCATCTGGCGTTTTATTGGCGGCAAGGCTAAAGTATACATGGGTGTAATCTGCGTCCCGTTTGGGGTCGCCGCCGCCATCTGTGTTCAGAATAAAGAAGCTGCCATCATTATCATATAAAAAGGAATAATTTGGTGCATTGCGCACCTGATCGGGCAATAAAACTACCGTATATGTGGTATCGTGATAGATATGCGAGATGCGGTCGGAATTTAATTTCAGGCTACGGGTATCAAAGTGCCTGAACTCGTTCCCGCCAGGAAAATCATTAATACTCAAATCATCATAGATCAGTTGCTGACCGCGGATATAAGTTGGCTGTAGGGTAAACAGTCCTGTTTCGCTTCGCGCGTTCTGCATAATAAAAACCCGGATATCTGAGTTTGGATTTTGCACAAGCAAATTGCCGTAATTGATCTGGAAGTTTATCTTTTGATTGGTTTGCCTTGCATTTGTACTCGGAACGATGCTGGCCACTAACGAAAGCTTTGTGCCAACCACATATAGCTTGCGGGTTAATATTAGTTTCGACTGGTCGCCATTTTCATAAACCTTTAAAATATAATTGCCTGATATTTTAGGGGCGATATTCTCATTGGGCAGCTTTAGCTCATAATGGGTATATTTTTGAACGGTGCCGGATGAATAAGTATAATTTTCTAAGTGGTCATCTGTAAAGCTTTGTAAATATTCGGCGGTAGAAAGATTAGACGAGTTCCAGTTTTCATCGCAATGCTCAATGGTATAATTATACGTGCGGTTGCCACCACGTATGTCATCAAATGCCAAAAGCACCTGGTCTTTTGATCCTAAGTTAATTGACGGGAACGATTCCTGTTTTGCTGTATTATAAAATTCAACGCTTTTAATGGCTGGATTAAACACGTCGTTATCATAAGGGGCCTGGGCAAATGTGTTTGTGGTGAATAATAATATAACACACACTGTAATTGCTAACGGAGACTTTAAAACTGAAATGACATGCGGTTTAAGACTTACGAAGTTTTGAAAACTTCGTAAGTCTGACAGGCTGTTCCTCGCAATGACGGTTTTCATGTTGAATAGTTTTACGCCTCCAACTCCAATATCTGTTCGGCCAAAGCTTCCCATTGCTGTTGAATTTGCTTTAGCTCAGTTTGCTTTTGGGTATAGACTGTATTAGTCTCTTTCAGTTTAACCTGGTCCGAATAAATTTTATCATCAGCCAGTTGACTTTCCAGCTGCTTTACAGTTTTATCCAGTTGGGCAATCTGTTCTTCCATTTTTGAAAGGTCCTGGTTTAGCTTTTTAAGCTGCTGGTGTTTATTTTCTGAATGGTGCTGTTGTTTTACAGGCTCTGGCTTTTTCTCTTCCTTTTTTGGTTGCGGTGCAGGGGCTGCCGCTTTTGGCTCCAGTTTACGTTTAGCCTGCCAAACATCATATTCGGCATAGTTGCCGGGGTAAACTTTTATTTTCTGATCTTCAATAAACCATATTTTATTGGCCACATTATCCAGGAAATACCGGTCGTGCGATACCACGATAATAGTGCCTTCATATTGTTGCAAGGCCTGTATCAATATATTAACCGATGCCATATCCAGGTGATTGGTAGGCTCATCCAGTACTAAAAAATTGGCATCGGCAGTCAGGGCTTTGGCTAAAGCTACACGCGATTTTTCACCGCCCGATAATACCTTTATCTTTTTAAACACATCATCCCCTGTAAACAAAAACGAACCCAAAATAGTGCGCAGTTCTGTTTCATTATGCTTTGGGGCAAATGATTGTAATTCCTGCAAAGATGTATTCTCTAAGTGCAATGCTTCTAACTGGTGCTGTGCAAAAAAGGTTTGGGTTACGTTATGCCCGGTTTCGCTTTTGCCGGTAAAATCGTGGTCGGCACCTGCAATGATGCGCAGCAGGGTTGATTTACCCTTACCGTTAGCGCCTATCAATGCTATTTTATCGCCCTTTTCAATAATGGCTTCGGCATGGTCTAAAATATCAATGGCCGGGTACTTTTTAGTCACATTCTCTAAAGTAACCACATGCCTGCCTGATTGCCTTGAAAAGCGGAAGCTAAAGTTTACGGTAGGGTTATCGTCATCTACATCGTCCACACGCTCCAGCTTATCCAACGCCTTAATACGCGATTGCGCCATTTTAGCCTTAGATGCCTTGGCGCGGAAACGTTCTATCAAACGTTCTTCCTGTTTTATTTTTGATTGCTGGTTTTTAAACTCGCCGCGCTGAATTTCTTCGCGCTGCGCTTTTTCTTCCAGGTAAAAAGAATAATTGCCGGCGTAAACGGTCAGCTTTCCTTTGCGTGTTTCAACCGTACGGTTGATCACTTTATCTAAAAACCACCTGTCGTGCGATACAATTACGATAGCCCCATCAAAGGCCTTCAGGTAATCTTCCAGCCATTGTATTGAAGGTAAGTCAAGGTGGTTGGTAGGCTCATCCAGCAGTAAAATATCGGGTGCCTGCAGCAGTATTTTGGCCAGCATTACCCGCATCCGCCATCCGCCCGAAAAGGTGCTTAGCTTACGATGGCAATCAGCCTCGCTAAAACCAAGTCCGGCTAAAATTTCGTGGGCTTTGTATTCAATATTATAACCGTCAAGGGCTTCAAACTCATGCTGCTTGTCGCTTAGCTTATGTAAAAGGTCCTCTGTATAATCTGTTTCCAGCTTTTGAAGCAGGGCTTCAATCTCATCATGCAACTGGTTTTGGCGCTCAAAGGCCTCCATAGCCACATGCACAATATTTTTATCGGACGAATAGGATAACAAGTCCTGGTTAAGGTAGCCCATGGTTAAATCCTTAGCCATTGATATGGTACCCGAAGTAGGCGTATATTCGCCGGTAATAATTTTTAAAAGGGTAGTTTTCCCGGTACCGTTGGCCCCAATAAGGCCTATTTTCTCACCGGGTTTAATATGCCAGTTGGCTTCATCGTATAATGCCCGCGCACCAAGCTCAAACGTTAAATTATTTATAGCTATCATTTCGGGCGCAAAGGTACGGTTTTAAGCGGAAATAGTGATTAGAGATTTGTGATTAGTTAATTAGTAGTTAGGAAGTTTACGATTTGCAGACGGCAGATTGGTCTAAATCATTAACAAATGCAAGTGATGAGAACTATACTTAACGATCTTTTGGTAACTCGAAATTTTCAAAGGCTTTATTCCATTTTTCATCGAAAGTTATCCCTAAAAAGGTTATTACAGGTTTGTCCTCATCTGTAATCAGCCAGTAGCCGTCTTCATTTTTAAAAAAATAGCGATAAAATTCTCTATACCCGTCATTTTTACCGACGTTTAGATAACCTTTCCAAAATATCGCTAAAAGTTCTATCGATCTGCTGCTTATTAATTTATGCATCCCATAATACAAATTGTTTTTATCCCCACAAAATCCGTTCGTGAAAAGTTTAAAGGTTTGAGGGTCAGCATCGGGTATTATTTCAAATAAACCATCAGGCAGGCTGCTAACATAGTAAACATGATTTTTATCTCTATAAGTATAATCTACATACTTGAGTGATGGTGCATCAACGCCCTTGACTTCGGTACCTTTAAAATAAAATTTTGAGTTTAAAAGATAAAATCCCTGGCCGTAATCGCTAACCGGTTCCTTTTCATAAGGCACAAATCGTTTACCGGTTTTTAATTTTGATATCTGATCATCGGAAACATTTGTATAAAGTTTTTTATCCGAGGGATTGTATACCTGGTGGTCATATATATAATAAAAGTCTGTGACCGACACCGTTTTTTTGTTTACCGGTTTCGAATATTGAAATGGAAATTTCTCATTAATAGTTTGATTTTCCTTTGCAAGGTATTTCTGTTGGTATATCCCGTTTTTATCATAGAAAAAATTCGAATTTGGGAATATGCCAAACGATTTAGCATCCAGATCAGGTTGTAGTTTGGTTCCATAATAAACACAGATTCCATCTGATATATAGGCCTTGTTAGACCCCTCCCATATTTTTATGTTATTAAAATTTTTTGGTACTATTGGCAATGCGGTTGTGTCGTAATAAACGTGATACTTATCCATTGAATAACTTGGTGATAACCCTTTAAGGGATGCTACATCCATTGTTTTTATTATCACTTTTGAATAAATTGGTGATAATTTTTTAAGGGATGCCTCATCCGTTGTTTTTAATATCACATTTTGTAACGGGCTCCAATTTGTTATTTGATAAGCATATTTTTTCGTTTTTACGAGGGCACCATTTACCGGCAAAAGCATTTCACCATCATCAGTATATATTGTATTTCCGGCAGCATAAATATTATTCTTATCATAATAAAGGTCGCTATTGAATGATTTGACGGCAGCAGAGTTGGATTGCTCAATTTTCTTATCATAATAATAGAGCGTGTTTTTGTCCTTAAAATAAGGGCCACTACCACCAAAAACTGCTTCAAAACTATGCGCATCTATT
>Ga0302315_10000189_pt1 | contig 77295 bp, 71 predicted proteins | sample III_Palsa_N3_1_FD_200532 | JGI IMG/M metagenome (GOLD analysis project Ga0302315, IMG submission 200532) | Peat permafrost microbial communities from Stordalen Mire near Abisko, Sweden - III_Palsa_N3_1 | ecosystem: Environmental > Terrestrial > Soil > Palsa > Peat permafrost | place: Sweden...
GAGGACGAGATTGCCGATTTCGTCGCCAGCAAGGGTGTGGACCGCGCCAAATTCATTAGCGCTTTTGAATCTTTCGGCGTGCAGGCAAAGGTCAAGCGGGTTGCGCAATTGCTCGCGATCTACGACGTCGACTCGGTTCCCACCATCGCGATCGATGGCCGCTTTATCACTTCGCCGTCGATTGCCGGTTCCAAGCTGGCAAATCATCCAGAGGAAGAACTCTTCGGCACGACATTGAAAGTCATGGATTGGCTGGTTGCCAAGGCCGCCAAAGAACACAAGCCGCAGGCTGCGGTTGCGCCGGTAGTGCCGGCAGCTGCGGCGAAGACCAGTATTGCGAAGAAGTAGGTTCGAACATTACACAAGCACGCTAGCCAATCGCGATTGACGTGAGGCGAGCTTCAATTGCACAGATCATAAGGGAAAGCACAATATGCGTTATTTGCAACGAACATTGGCCGCATTCAGCCTGAGCATAGTGACGGTAGCAGCAATGGCTTCAACCGCAGCGCCGGTCAACAACGTCGATTACCAAACGCTCGACAAAGCAGTGCCGACCGATTCCGGCAACAAAATCGAAGTGGATGAATTCTTTTCATATAGCTGCCCGCATTGCAATGCCTTCGACCCGGAATTGGCGGCTTGGGTCAAGGGCAAGGGCGATGCCATTGTATTCAAGCGGGTGCCGTTGAAGATCCATGACGGTGACGAATTGCTGCAGAAGTTGTATTACACCTTGGAAGCGATGGGGATTACCGAGCAATTGCATAGCAAGGTTTTCAACGCGATTCACGTTCAGCGCAAGCCATTCGGCGATGAGAACCAGATTGCCGATATCGTTGCCGGTCTCGGTGTAGATCGCGCCAAATTCCTTGGCGTATTCGAATCGTTTGGGGTGCAGACCAAGCTTCAGCGCGGCAATCAGCTGGCTGAACTCTATAAGGTCTCCGATGTTCCACAGTTGGAAATTGACGGGCGCTACAAGGCATCGATTGGAATCACCGCGGCCGCTATCGGAAACAAACCGCAACCCGAAGTGGCCGCTGCAGTTCTGAGTGTATCCGACTGGTTGGTCGCCAAAGCGGCTAAAGAGCATAAGCCGCAAGCCGCAACTGCGAAAAAATAGTATTGACGTAGACCTTGTCGTATAACCCCCGGCGGACCGACCCGGCCCGCCGCGCCTGAAAATCGTTCGCATCACCCCGACGGATAAACTATGCAACGCGTTTTCATTACCGGCGCTTCCAGCGGCATTGGCGCCGCACTGGCCCAACGATATGCCGAACAGGGCGCCAGTCTTGGCTTGGTGTCCCGGCGCCGTGAAACGCTGGAGCAATTGCGTACCAGCCTGCCGCACCCGGAGCGGCATCGCATTTATCCGCTCGACGTCACCGATCATGCGTTATTGGCGGAGGCCGCCGCCGATTTTATCGCCGCGCATGGCGGGGTCGACGTGGTGATTGCCAGTGCCGGGATTTCGCAGGGCACCTTGACCGAGCACGCGGAAGATTTGCCTGTGTTTGCGCAAATCATGGCGACCAATGTCTTGGCGACCGTAGCCAGTTTCACCCCGTTCATTGCGACGCTGAAAGCGCAAGCCAGGGCCGGCCTGCGCAGTGGCCGCCTGGTCGGCATCGCCAGCGTGGCCGGGATACGCGGCTTGCCGGGCGCCAGCGCCTATAGCGCGTCAAAAGCGGCGACCATCAGCTATTGTGAATCGTTGCGGGTGGAACTCAAAACCAGTGGCATCAAGGTGGTGACCATCGCTCCCGGCTATATCGATACGCCCATGACCCAGGGCAATTCCTATACGATGCCATTCCTGATGCCGGCCGACAAATTTGCTAGCGCTGCGGTGGCCGCGATCAACGCCGGCACCAGCTACGCGGTCATTCCGTGGCAGATGGGACTGGTTGCAAAGCTATTGCGCATCTTGCCGAATACAATCTACGATTGGGCATTCTCCAAGGCGCCGCACAAGGCGCGCAGCAGCCTCTAAGTCGCAGACAAGTCATGGCACAAAATCACCTAGGCGGAAACGATACCGAAGCGGTTTTGATTGACGCACTCGGGCATCGGCATGTTGCGGTCGATTTCCAACTTTCCAGCCCCCGCATCGTCTCCCTGGTGCCATCCATCACCGAATTGCTGTGCGATCTCGGCTTGGCCGCTTATCTGGTCGGGCGCACAGGTTTTTGCGTGCATCCGGCAGCTATCGTGGCGGAAATTCCCAAGGTAGGCGGCACCAAGGACGTCAATCTTGAAAAAATTCGCTCCTTGGCGCCAACTCATTTGATCGTCAATATCGATGAAAATGAGAAGCCAGCGGTTGAATTACTGGCGCAGTTCATACCGCATGTGATTGTCACCCATCCCCTGATCCCATCCGACAATCGGGCGCTATACCGCCTGCTGGGTGGAATTTTCGGGGTTGCCTCGCAAGCAGAAGTCTTGTGCGAGGCATTTGAGCGCGAAATGGACGCCTTGCGAGCATTGCCAGCAACACCACCAAGAACTGTCCTGTATTGCATCTGGAAAGATCCTTGGATGACGGTTTCGCGCAATACTTACATTGCGGCAATGTTGGCGTTGATCGGTTGGCAGCATTGGCCAGTGGAAAGCGACAGTCCTGCTGACCAGATACCTCGCTACCCTAAATTTGAATGGAATAGCGCATTGCTGGACAAGATCGACGAAGTCTTGCTATCGAGCGAGCCCTACCGCTTTACGGAGGCGCATGTTATTGCACTGGAGAAACAGATCGGCAAACCGGTCCGATTGGTAGACGGTGAAATGTTGTCTTGGTATGGCAGTCGAGCAATTCAAGGACTGCATTACTTGCAGGAAATGATGGGTGATTAATTAAAACTAGCTGGACTAAAAATGCGCGGAGCTTATTTTCGCGTGCCGGCGTTGATGCGCACCAGCATGCGGATAAACTCGCGCGCTACTTCCCGATATTGCTCATCCAATTGCTGCAAGTCTGCGATCAACTTGACATCGACGGTGTTGAAACGCGAATTTGCTTCTGAGACAGTGCCGTCATTTTGATGGTCGCCACCACCGAAGCGCAGCCATTCAGTGGCTACACCCAGCCATAGTGCTAGCGTGCGCAATTTCTCCTGAGTCGGGATAGCTTCGCCTACCAGCCATTTACGTGCAGCATGGACGGTAATAGGACGGCCCGAAAAACGGACATTGAATTCCCGCGCAAGCTGAGTTGGGCTTTCGGGGGAATATCCGTCGTTGCGCAGGGCTTGTTGCAAGCGCACGCTAAAGTCTTCACGTTCAATTGATGCTTTCATTGTTGCGAACTATTCCACGTCACGCCGTGACAGTCAGTCTCTATATGACAGCAACTATCTGTGATGGTTCGCACAATCCGACAATGCCTATTTACCTTTCATTTACAGTGAGGAAACGGATGACCCCATCGTCGTCGATGCGGCGTAGCAAGATGCCGTCGAACCACAATTTATGCAAATGCGCCAAGGCTTCGCCGATGGCAAATGTCAGTTGATGCGCGTCCAATGGCCGGGTAAACATAACCGGCACGATATCGGTGGCCGACTGCGGTATGCCACAGGCCTGGACTACTTCGGCCAAACGCTCCGCATGGTGCTGATTCAATTGCGTGATACGCGTATGCAAGCCGCGAAAGGGCTTGCCGTGTGACGGCAAGACCAGAGTATCATGGGGCAAGGGATGGTATTTGGCGAGCGAATCGAGATACAGTTGCACCGGATTGGCTTCGGGTTCGATCGCGAACACGGAAACATTGGTGGAAATGCGCGGCAGCACCATATCGCCCGAGATCAGCAGTTTCAATTTCGCACAATACAGCGACGCATGCTCGGGCGCGTGGCCGAAACCGGTGATGACGTGCCAAAGATGCGGGCCGATTTGCACGTCCTGGCCCTCGCGCATGCGGGCATAGGCTTGCGGCACCGAAGGCACCAGCGAAGCATAATAATTTTTGCGTGCTTGCAATTTTTCTAACATTGCCGGATCGCGCAATCCGTGGCGCTGGAAATGCGGAAACATGGCAGTGCCGTCGACGCCGGGCAGTGAAGCCGACATCATGCGCGCAAAGGTATATTCCCCGGCAGTCATCCACAACGGCGCCTTCCAGCGCTCGCATAGCCAGTCGGCCAGGCCGACATGATCGGGGTGGCAATGGGTGGCGATCACCCGCAAGATCGGCAAGCCGCGCAACTGCGTGGCGAAAATGGTTTCCCATGCATCGCGCGTCGCGTCGTTGGCGATGCCGCAATCGACCACGGTCCAGCCGCGCTCAAGGCCGTTGCCCCGATCCAGTTCATCTTCCAGCAACCACAGGTTGATGTGATTCAAGGCGAATGGCAAGGCCATGCGCAACCACAAAACGCCGGGGGCCAGCTCAAGCACAGTGCCGGGTTCCGGCAGCGTTTCGCCAAACGGATAGTCAAGTTGCGATTCAAGCGGATTCATCAATGCATCTCACGAAGATGGTGCGGTTGGGAGGGTGATTATCTTTTTTGTTGGCGAGGCCTGTAATTCGGTTTACGTTAACGTAAACTGGTTAGAATTCTAAACACTTATGCCGATTTTCGTTTAGCTCACTGAATTGCATGCCTAAATTACAAGTCTGAATTACATGCTTAACTACACCATCACGGAATTGGCGCGGGAATTCGATATTACACCGCGGGCCATTCGCTTTTATGAAGATCAGGGTTTGATCAGCCCCAAGCGTGAAGGCGCCGGCGGACGCACCCGTGTGTATACGGCACGGGAACGGACGCGCTTGAAATTGACCTTGCGCGGCAAGCGCCTGGGCCTGACCTTGTCCGAAATCAAGGACTTGGTCGATATGTACGAGTCGCCCAAGGACACAACTGCACAACTGCAACGCTTCATGGCAGTGTTGGCTCAGCATCGGGAAACGCTGGAGCGGCAACGTGAAGATATCGAAGTGACGCTGGCGGAAATCAGCGCGCACGAAGAAGATTGCCAGCGCTTGCTGGAAGATGGCAAAACGACAAAGAAGAAGGCGGCGCCCAAACCGGCAAGCCGCGCCAAAGTCGCAGCCTGATTGTGTATTGTGGTTATGATAAGTAAATATTTGAGCAAGGCGATTTGCTTTACGTTTACGTAAACGTCAGATCGCGGTATTATTTTGCATCCTGAGCTTATCGCTGATGGCCGCATTCACTGGCTGCACGATCTTTATGCATCCAGATTTGGTCCGCAGCATGCAGCTCTAAAATCAACGCAACGACAGACCTGAGGACATCATGATCCACCTACCCGGCTTGACCTTTGATCACGGCGAAGACATCGCCGCCTTGCGCGAAACCGTGCAGCAATTCGCGCAAGCTGAAATCGCGCCGCGAGCCGCCGAAATCGATCGCAGCGATCAATTCCCGATGGATTTATGGAAAAAAATGGGCGATTTGGGTGTGTTGGGGATTACGGTGGACGAGGAATACGGCGGCACGGCGATGGGTTACCTCGCCCATATTGTCGCGATGGAAGAAATTTCGCGCGCTTCGGCGTCGGTCGGCTTATCCTACGGCGCGCATTCCAATTTGTGCGTGAACCAGATCAAGCGTAATGGCACAGCAGAACAAAAGGCCCGCTATCTGCCGAAACTGGTATCTGGCGACTATGTCGGCGCATTGGCGATGTCCGAGCCGAATGCCGGCTCGGATGTGGTCAGCATGCGTTTGCGCGCCGACTGGAAGGGCGACCGCTGGGTACTAAACGGTACCAAGATGTGGATCACCAACGGTCCTGATGCCGACGTACTGGTGGTGTATGCGAAGAACGACCTCGATGCGGGCGCGCGCGGGATGAGTGCGTTCCTGATCGAAAAGAGCTTCAAGGGTTTCAGCGTGGCGCAAAAGCTGGATAAGCTCGGCATGCGCGGTTCGCATACCGGTGAATTGGTGTTCCAGGATTGCGAAGTGCCGGCAGAGAACATCCTGGGCGGGCTGGGCAAGGGCGTCAATGTATTGATGTCCGGTCTGGATTACGAGCGCACCGTGTTGTCCGGCGGACCGCTCGGCATCATGCAGGCTTGCATGGATGCAGTGGTGCCCTATGTGCATGACCGCAAGCAATTCGGCCAGCCGATCGGCGAGTTCCAATTGATGCAGGGTAAGCTGGCGGATATGTATTCGACCATGATGGCATGCAAAGCGTATGTGTACGCAGTAGGGCAGGCCTGTGATCGCGCCAAGACGCCGGAAGCAGTGCGGGCTCTGCGCAAGGACGCCGCCGGGGCAATCCTGTATTCCGCCGAGAAGGCTACGTGGATGGCCGGCGAAGCAATCCAGGCGCTGGGCGGCAATGGTTACATCAATGAATATCCGGTCGGGCGTTTGTGGCGTGATGCCAAGTTGTATGAAATCGGCGCCGGCACCAGCGAGATCCGCCGGATGCTGATCGGCCGTGAATTGTTTGCCGAAACCAGGTAGGTATTGACATGGGCGGCGCGATGAAAACGGTAAATCCGGATTTCAAATTATTGGTCGAGCGCTGCTTCAGCGAGGCCGCCTTTGTTGCCGACGTCGGCATCACCTATCTGGATTGCGGCCCCGGCTGGTGCGAGAGCCGCATGCCGATTACCGCGCGCCACTTGCAAAATACCGGCGTCGTGCATGCGGGAGCGCAAACCACGCTGGCGGATCACACCGCCGGTGCGGCTGGCGTTTCCTTGTTGGCGGCAGGTGACTTTGTCCTCACTGTGGAATTCAAGCTTAACTTGCTGCGGCCGGCAAGCGGCGAGTATCTGTGGTGTCGTGCGCAAGTCTTGAAGCCCGGGAAGACCCTGATCGTGGTTGAATCGGAAGTCTATGCGGTGAATGGCGATAGTCGCACCCTGGTCAGCAAATTGAATGCGACATTGGCGGTGGTCCAACAAAAATTGCCGAACTAATATTGTTGAACTGATCGCGCGACCCCAGATAACCATTACTCACCTAGTAAGGCACTGTCCTCCGATGACCGCATTGCACATCACCACGCCATTGTTGCCGCACGCTGCGCTGTCGCGCCAGCTGGATAAACAGGTGTTGCTCAAGATGGACAGCTTGCAACCATCCGGCTCGTTCAAGATTCGCGGTATCGGCAAGTTGTGTCAAAACGCTTACGCCAACGGCGCGCGTCATTTTGTCTGCCCATCCGGTGGCAACGCCGGATTGGCAGCGGCAGTGGCCGGTGCCGCGTTGGGTGTGCGCACCACCATCGTCGTTCCCCAGGTAACACCGCAGTCGGTACGCGACAAAATTCAAGCCATCGGTGCCGAAGTGGCGGTATTTGGCAATGTCTGGGACGAAGCGAATCAAGAAGCGCTGCGTCTGTGCGAATTGCCGGGAGCACTGTATGTGCCGCCCTTCGATCACCCCGACATCTGGGATGGCAACGCCAGCTTGATCGATGAAACGGTCGCCCAATTGGCGTCTGAGCCCTTGTTTGACGTGGTCATCTGCGCAGTCGGCGGTGGCGGTTTGTTTGCGGGCGTGGTGCAAGGCTTGCATCGCAATGGCTTGCAACACGTTCCGGTGATCGCCGCCGAAACCGAAGGTGCGGCCTCGTTCGCCGCCGCGATTCAGGCTGGTGAGCCGGTTACCTTGCCGGCCATCACCTCGATTGCCAATTCATTGGGTGCCAAACGCGTTGCACAACAAGCATTCGATTGGACCCGGCAACATGAGATTCATTCGGTGGTGGTATCCGATGCCGATGCCGTGGAGGCATGCCTGCGCTTTGCCGACGACATGCGGGTATTGGTCGAACCCGCTTGCGGTGCGGCACTGGCTGTCGCCTACCGGAATTTGCCGGTGTTGGCGTCGTTCCAGCGTCCGTTAATCGTCGTCTGCGGCGGGATCGGGGTAGACTTGGTGAAACTAGCCGCCTGGAAGACCCAATTCTCGCTCTGATATGCAACAAGCCGCCTTTCCCAAGATTCTCTCGTCCCAGATCGCGTTCGACACCGCGCGCACGATCCTGGACGGTTTCGACAAGCATTACCGCTTGTTCCGCGAAGCCAGCATGGCGGCAAAGCGTTACTTTGAAACCGGAGCATGGAAGACTGCACAGATTGCAGCGCGCGACCGAATCGGATTTTACGATGCGCGCGTGGACGAATGCGTGCGCATCCTGGAAGACGATTATGAGCAGGAAGATCTAAGCGACGAGGTCTGGCGCGAAGTCAAGCTGCACTATATCGGCCTGTTGACCGATCACAAGCAGCCGGAGCTGGCCGAAACCTTTTTCAACTCCGTGTGTTGCAAGATGTTGCACCGGGCCTACTTCCACAACGATTTCATTTTCGTGCGTCCGGCGGTATCCACTGAATACATCGAAAATGCCGAGGCGACGCCGATTTATCGCGTCTATTACCCTGCCAAGGATGGTTTGCGCTACACGCTCAAGCGTATCGTCACGAATTTCCAGCTGCAAGCCTCGTTTGCCGATCTGGACCGCGACGTCGGTTATGTCGAAGCGCGGCTCACCGAGATCTTCGGCCCCGACGCCATGGAGCCGAATCACCAGATCCAAGTGCTGGCTAGCTTGTTTTTCCGCAACAAGGGCGCCTATATCGTCGGCAAGCGAATTAATGGCAACCGGCAATATCCGTTCATTGTGCCGATCCTGCATAACCGCAAAGGTGAGTTGATCCTCGACACCGTGATCTTCGACGCAACCCTGATCACGGTCTTGTTTTCCTTTACGCGCGCGTATTTCATGGTCGACATGGAAGTGCCGTCGGCTTACGTGCAATTTTTGCGCGGCATGTTGCCCAACAAGCCGCGCAGTGAAATCTATACAATCATCGGTTTGCAAAAACTCGGCAAAACCCTGTTTTATCGCGATTTTCTCCATCATTTGCGGCATTCGTCGGACCGCTTCGAAAGCGCGCCCGGCATTCGCGGCCTGGTGATGGTGGTATTCGCATTGCCGTCGTTCCCGTATGTGTTCAAGGTTATCAAGGATTCTTTCCCGCCACCCAAGGAAACCACCAAGGCCATCGTCAAGGAAAAATACCTGTTGGTGAAAAATCACGATCGCGTCGGGCGCATGGCGGATACGCTCGAATATTCGGATGTGGCGTTTCCGCGCGCGCGCTTCGCCGATGAATTGCTGGCTGAACTGAAACTGGTGGCGCCATCCATCGTCGAAGAGGAAGGCGATCAAGTCATCATCAAGCATCTCTACATTGAACGCCGCATGGTGCCGCTGAACATTTGGTTGACCAATGCCGAGGCACGCGGCGACGTCGCGGCGGTCGAGCACGGCATACGCGAATACGGCAATGCGATCAAGGAATTGGTCGGAGCGAATATCTTTCCGGGCGATATGTTGTATAAGAATTTTGGTGTGACACGGCATGGCCGCGTGGTGTTCTACGACTATGACGAAATCGAGTACATCACCGATTGCAATTTCCGCACCATCCCCATTCCGCGCAATGAGGAAGACGAAATGGCTGCCGAGCCGTGGTATCCGGTAGCTAAAAACGATGTGTTCCCGGAGCAACTTGGCACTTTCCTTTTGGGCAACCTCAACGTCAAGAAATATTTTATGAAGCACCATGCCGATTTACTCACCGCAGAGTTTTGGCAGACCCGCAAAAAGCGGATAATGGAAGGTCTGATCGACGATGTCTTTCCTTATCCGCAAGAATTGCGATTTAGTTACCACAGCAGTCAATTGACCTCGACAGCGCAAGCTGCCTAATTTGGAGAAGCACCATGAATGATCCTATCGTTATCGTTGGCGCCGCGCGTACCCCCATGGGCGCGTTTCAAGGCGATTTTTCATCAATTTCCGCAGTTGATCTTGGCGCAGTCGCGATCCGCGCCGCCGTTGAGCGCGCTGGCGTTGCCCCAGATCAAATCAACGAAGTGTTGTTCGGCAACTGCCTGATGGCAGGCCTCGGGCAAGCGCCTGCGCGGCAAGCCGCAATCAAGGCCGGTGTGCCGGTTTCCGCTGGCGCCGTCACTCTGTCGAAAATGTGCGGCTCCGCCATGAAAGCAACCATGCTGGCATTCGATTCGATTGTCGCCGGTACCAATGAGGTGGTGGTCGCAGGCGGCATGGAGTCGATGACCAATGCGCCCTACCTGATTCCGAAAGCGCGTGGCGGCTATCGCATCGGCCACGCCATGATGTATGACCACATGATGCTCGACGGCCTGGAAGATGCCTACGAAAAAGGCCGTTCGATGGGCACCTTTGCCGAAGAGTGCGCCAGCAAATATGCATTCACCCGCGAAGCGCAGGATGCGTTTGCGATTGAATCGGTCAAGCGTGCGCAGACCGCCACCCAGGACGGTTCGTTCAAATGGGAAATCGCACCGGTCACCGTTTCCGGTCGTGGCGGCGATGTTGTGATCGACAAGGACGAAGGTCCGCTAAAGGCCAAGATCGACAAGATTCCCGCGCTGAAGCCTGCATTCAAGAAAGACGGCACCATCACGGCAGCATCGTCTTCCTCGATCAACGACGGCGCAGCGGCATTGGTCGTCATGCGCGAATCGACAGCGAAGAAACTCGGTTGCAAGCCAATTGCCCGCATCCTGGGTCATGCCACCCATTCGCAAGAGCCGAACTGGTTCACCACGGCACCGGTCGGCGCAATCGAAAAGTTGTTTAAGAAGACCGGCTGGACTGCCAAGAGCGTCGATCTGTTCGAAATCAATGAAGCGTTTGCCGCGGTGCCGATGGCCGCAATGCATGAACTGGACATCCCGCACAGCAAGGTCAATTTGCATGGCGGCGCCTGCGCACTCGGCCATCCAATCGGTGCATCCGGTGCCCGCATCATCGTTACGCTGATCGGCGCATTGCAAAAAACCGGCGGCAAGCGCGGTGTTGCTTCGCTGTGTATCGGTGGCGGCGAAGGCACTGCGATGGCGATCGAACTGGTGTAAGGCTGCGCGCGGCGGCAATTCCGATACATGTCGGGATTGCCGCCGCATTAGATCTGGTAGTGCTTTTAATCAGGGAGCGACATGCCTAGTGCATTGGTGATCGGCGCTTCGCGCGGCATCGGCAGGGAATTCGTACAGCAGCTCGTGCGGGACGGCTGGAAAGTGTATGCGACCGCGCGCGATACGGCAGCACTGGACGAATTGCGCTCTGCAGGCGCAGAGGCATTGAAGTTGGATGTCGCCAAGCCAGAGTCTTTGGCTGGCCTCGGATGGCAACTGGATGGCGTGAAGCTTGATCTGGCCCTGTATGTTGCTGGCGTCCTCGGCCCGCAACAAGGTGCGGACGAAGCCCCGACCGGCGCTGACTTTGACGCCGTCATGCATACCAATGTGTTGGGTGCGATGCAGGCCATGCCTTTGATTGCTCCGTTGGTGGAAGCGGCCAAAGGGAAATTCGTATTTATCACCAGCGGCATGGGCAGCATTGCCGAAGCGTCATCGAGCGGCGCCTGGTGGATTTATCGTGTGTCCAAGGCAGCGCTGAATATGGCGGTTAAAAGCGGAGCTTTCGATTATCCGAAGGCGACCTTTATTGCGATGTGTCCAGGTTGGGTGCGTACCGACATGGGTGGTCCGACCGCCGAGATTTCGGTTGAACAATGCGTGTCCGATATCCGCAAGGTATTGGGGAAGCTGAGCCTGAAGGATAGCGGCAGTTATCACAATCATGCCGGCCGCCACTTGCCGTGGTAGCCCGGACGAATGAAGAAGAATAATTAACAAGCAACCAGCGAGTTTCTACATGGTTTTATCTGAACAACACGAAATGATCCGCGATGCCTTGCGTGCATTTTCCCAAGAGCGTCTGGCGCCTAATGCTGCACGTTGGGACAAGGAACATCATTTCCCGCAGGAAGAATTGCATGGACTGGCCGCGCTGGGCGCGTACGGCGTCGCGGTGCCGGAAGAACTGGGCGGGGCCGGACTCGATTACGTATCGCTGGCACTGGTGCTGGAAGAAATCGCCGCCGGCGACGGCGGCACCTCGACTGTCATTTCAGTCAACAACTGCCCGGTGTGCAGCATCGCGATGATGTATGCCAACGATGCACAAAAAGAGCAGTGGTTGCGGCCTTTGGCGCAGGGCAAGATGCTCGGTGCGTTTTGTCTGACCGAGCCGCATGCCGGCAGCGATGCCTCGACCCTGCGCACCACTGCAGTCAAAGATGGCGATCACTATGTGCTGAATGGCGTCAAGCAATTCATCACCAGCGGCAAGTACGCCGATGTCGCCATCGTCATGGCGGTCACTGACAAGGCAGCCGGCAAGAAAGGCATCAGCGCATTCTGGGTGCCGACCAATACACCCGGCTATATCGTCGCGCGACTGGAAGAAAAGCTGGGGCAGCATTCGTCGGATACCGCGCAAATCCTGTTTGAGGATTGCCGCATTCCGGCGCAAAACCTGATTGGCGAAGAAGGGCAGGGCTACAAGATTGCGTTGTCCGGCCTCGAAGGTGGACGCATCGGCATTGCGTCGCAAGCGGTCGGCATGGCGCGCGCCGCGTTCGAGGCGGCGCTGGCGTATGCGAAAGAGCGCACCAGTTTCGGCCAGACTTTATTCGAACATCAAGCGGTGCAATTCAAGCTGGCCGACATGGCAACGCAGATCGAGGCGGCCCGCCAATTGATCATGCATGCTGCCAGCATGAAGGATGCCGGCAAGCCGTGCCTGAAGGAAGCTGCGATGGCGAAACTATTTGCCAGCGAAATGGCCGAGCGCGTGTGTTCAGACGCGATCCAAATTCACGGCGGCTACGGCTACGTGACCGATTTCCCGGTCGAGCGGATTTATCGTGATGTGCGGGTTTGCCAGATCTATGAAGGCACCAGCGATATCCAAAAGATCCTGATTGGGCGGGCGTTAGCCTGATCGCAGTGCAACGTCGAGCAAAGGATGATCATGACTAAAGAACTCGATTTTTATTTTGATTTTTCATCGCCTTACGGTTACTTTGCAGCGATGCGGATCGAGGCGCTGGCGGAAAAATATCAGCGCACGGTCAACTGGCGTCCGATCCTGCTTGGCGTGGTGTTCAAGACCAGCGGCAGCATGCCGCTGACGATGATTCCATTGAAGGGCGAGTATGCATTGATTGATTTCGAGCGCACCGCGCGTTTCAACGATATTCGTTTCAACCGGCCGCCGACTTTTCCGATTGCGACCCAATCGACCGCGCGCGCCATGATATGGCTGCAGCAGACTGCCGGTGCGGCGAGTGCAGTTGCTTTTGCCAAGGCGGCGTATCAAGCCTATTTTGTCGATGGCATCGACATTAACGATCCCGCGAATTTGCAGCAAATCGCCATGCAACTTGGATTAGATGCCGCCGCCATGCTGGAAGGCCTCAATAGCGCGCCGATCAAGGAATTATTGAAAAACAATGTCGAACAAGCGATCCAGCGCAAGGTATTCGGCTCGCCGTTCATCATTGTCGATGGCGAACCGTTCTGGGGTTTCGATCGCTTTGACCAGCTGGAAGCTTTCTTGAAAAACGGCGCAATTTAATATTCGGTTTGGTGAAATATCCGACATGAGGAGAACAGCATGGCAATGAAAAAAGGATACAAGGCGTTGATCGATGAAGCGGGGGCGCAGATCAAGACCTATTCCGTGGCCGAGGCGCAGGCAAAGTTGAACGATCCGAATGTGCAATTCGTCGATATTCGCGATATCCGAGAACTGGAGCGCGAAGGGATCATTCCCGGCGCTTTTCATGCACCGCGCGGCATGATCGAATTCTGGATCGATCCGGATTCACCGTATTTCAAGCCGGTGTTTGGCGAGAAAAAAGAATTCATTTTCTTTTGCGCTGCCGGCTGGCGCAGCGCGTTGACTACCAAGACCGTGCAGGATATGGGTTTGACTCCGGTTGCCGATATCGAAGGCGGTTTCGGTGCATGGAAAACAGCCGGCGCTCCGGTGGCTGAAAAAGCGAAGAAAGTTTAGGTTTGTTGAATGGGGAAGCACAAAGTTGCAGCAGATGATGCTTGTCCCTGTGGCGGCGGAAAATACGCAACATGTTGCGAACCGTATCATCGCGGCGCGGTAGCGGAGAATGCCGAGAAGTTGATGCGGGCGCGCTACAGCGCCTTCGTCAAAGGTGAACTGGAGTTCGTGCACCGCACCTGGGACGAACGCACTCGCCCGAGCCTGGCGGATTTGCAACGCGATGACGATGGCAAATGGCTGGGACTGGAAGTGCGGCGCCATGAGATGCAGCAAGGGCCGCAGCAGGACAAAGCAACCGTGGAATTTATCGCGCGCTACAAAGTGGAGGGGCGTGCGCAGCGCTTGCACGAAATCAGCCGCTTTGTGCGTGAGCAGGGACAGTGGTTTTATGTGGATGGCAGTTTTCCAGAAAGAAAATAAATAACATGACGATTCTCGATTCGAAACTCAATACGCGCGCCGACGACTTCAAGCTGAATGCCGCAGCAATGCAGACGCTGGTCGACGACTTGCGAGCCCGAGTGGAAAAAGTGGCGCTGGGCGGCGGTGACGACGCGCGCAAGAAACACACTTCGCGCGGCAAATTATTGCCGCGCGACCGCGTGCAAATGCTGCTCGATCCCGGCACGCCCTTCCTCGAATTTTCGCAACTGGCGGCGTACGAGATGTATCACAATGCCGCGCCTGCCGCCGGCATCATCACCGGCATCGGCCGGGTATCCGGCCAGGAATGCGTGATCGTTTGCAACGACGCCACGGTCAAGGGCGGCACCTATTATCCAATCACGGTAAAGAAGCATTTGCGCGCGCAGGAAATCGCCGAGCAAAATAATTTGCCGTGTATTTATCTGGTCGATAGCGGCGGCGCCAACCTGCCGAACCAGGACGATGTGTTCCCGGATCGCGATCACTTCGGGCGCATCTTTTACAACCAGGCCAATCTGTCGGCGCAAGGTATTCCGCAAATCGCGGTGGTCATGGGTTCCTGCACTGCCGGCGGTGCCTATGTGCCGGCGATGAGCGATGAATCGATCATCGTCAAGGATCAGGGCACGATTTTCCTCGGTGGCCCGCCGTTGGTGAAGGCGGCAACCGGCGAAGTAGTCAGTGCCGAAGACCTGGGCGGCGGTGACGTGCACACGCGCTTGTCCGGCGTGGTCGATCATCTGGCGCAAAACGACATGCATGCGCTGTCGCTGGCGCGCAGCATCGTGTCAAACCTGAACCGCCAGAAAAAACATGCGATGGTGGTGCGGGACCCAATCGAGCCGAAGTATGCGGCGCAGGAATTATATGGCGTGATTCCGGTCGATACCCGCAAACCGTTCGATGTGCGCGAAGTAATCGCCCGCATCGTCGACGGTAGTGAGTTCGATGAATTCAAGGCACGTTACGGCACCACGCTGATTTGCGGTTTTGCGCATATCTTCGGCATGCCGGTCGGTATCATCGCGAATAACGGCATCCTGTTTTCCGAATCGGCCCTGAAAGGCGCGCATTTCATCGAATTGTGCTGCCAGCGCAAGATACCCTTGGTATTCCTGCAAAACATCACCGGCTTCATGGTCGGTCGCAAGTATGAAAACGAAGGCATAGCACGTAACGGCGCCAAGATGGTGACGGCGGTGGCAACCGCTGCGGTGCCGAAATTTACCGTTATCATCGGCGGCAGTTTCGGCGCCGGCAATTACGGCATGTGCGGCCGGGCGTTTTCGCCGCGTTTCATGTGGATGTGGCCGAATGCGCGTATTTCCGTGATGGGTGGCGACCAAGCCGCTAGCGTGCTGGCGACCGTCAAGCGCGACGGCATCGAAGGCAAGGGCGGTAGCTGGAGCAAAGAAGAAGAAGAAAGCTTCAAGCAGCCGATCCGCGAACAATATGAACACCAGGGACATCCTTACTACGCCACTGCGCGCCTGTGGGATGACGGTGTGATCGACCCGGCCGATACCCGCATGGTGCTGGGATTGGGCTTGAGCGCATCGCTGAATGCGCCGATAGCTGATACCAAATTCGGCATATTCCGCATGTAATTTTGCTATCGTTTGGCGAGAAAATTATTTTAATGGCAATGCAATGACCTATTCAACCCTGACCTGCAGCCGCAATGGTGCGCTGGCCGTGATACATTTGAACCGCGCCGAGGTGCGTAACGCCTTCAATGAAACCACGATTGCGGAAATTACCGACGTATTTCGCGAGCTAGGTGCTTCCGCCGAAATACGGGCAATCGTGCTGGCTGCGCATGGCCCGGCCTTTTGCGCCGGCGCCGACCTGAACTGGATGAAGAAAATGGCCGGCTATACGCACGACGAAAATCGCGCCGACGCCGCGCAACTGGCAGAGATGCTGCGCACCATCTACACCTGTCCGAAACCGGTGGTGGCGAAAGTGCAGGGCGATTGTTATGCCGGTGGCATGGGTCTGGTAGCCGCGTGCGACGTCGCCGTGACGGTGGAAGAAGCGAATTTTTGCCTGTCGGAAGTCAAGCTCGGTTTGATTCCAGCCACCATTTCACCCTATGTGATCAAGGCAATGGGTGAAAATGCGGCGCGGCGCTATTTCCTGACGGCGGAACGTTTTTCGGCGCAAGAAGCGCACCGGATCGGCTTTGTCCACAGCGTGGTGAAGGCCGATGCACTGGATGAAACGGTGGATGATATCGTCAAGGCGCTGGTTTCGGCCAGCCCGAATGCAGTTAAGGAAGCGAAGACCTTGGTGCGCGATATTGCCGGCATGCCGGTGACTGCAGCGCTGATCGCCGACACGGCGGAACGCATCGCAGTGATACGGGCATCGGATGAAGGACGTGAGGGCGTGCGTTCGTTTCTGGAAAAGCGCAAGCCGAATTGGTTGAGTATTTGAGTGAAATTGGAGCAGGTTTGGAGTCGAATCAACAAGCTGATTGGGTGAAGCGTAGTTTGCATAGCGTTTGGCACCCATGCACCCAGATGCAGCATCACGAAAGTGTGCCGCTGGTGCCGGTATCGCATGGGCGCGGCGCCTGGTTGTACGACACCGACGGCCGGCGCTATCTAGACGCCATCAGTTCGTGGTGGGTCAATCTGTTCGGGCATGCAAATCCGCGCATCAATGCGGCCCTGAAGGATCAGCTGGACCGGCTGGAACATGCGATGCTGGCCGGATTTACGCATGAACCGGTGGTGCGCTTGTCCGAGCAACTGGCGGCCCGCACCGGTCACATCCTGGGCCATTGTTTTTATGCGTCGGACGGTGCATCGGCAGTAGAGATCGCGCTGAAGATGAGCTTTCATGCATGGCGCAACGCCGGTTTGACCGAGAAGCGTGAATTCGTTTGCCTGAAGGGCAGTTATCACGGCGAAACGATAGGTGCATTGGCAGTCACCGATGTGCCGCTGTTTCGCGATGCCTACGGGCCGATGCTGCAGCAGGTGCATGTGGTGAGTGCGCCCGATGCGCGTAATGCGCAGGAGGGCGAAACTGCTGCCGATGTTGCGCGCCGCGCCGCGCGTGATGTGGAGGCGTTGTTTGAACAGCGCGGCAACCAGATCGCAGCGATGATCGTCGAACCGCTGGTGCAATGCGCGGCCGGCATGGTGATGTACGACCCGGTTTATCTGGCTGAAGTGCGCGCTTTGTGCGACCGTTATCAGGTGCATCTGATCGCCGATGAAATTGCAGTCGGTTGCGGGCGTACCGGCACCTTTTTTGCGTGCGAGCAAGCTGGGATTTGGCCGGATTTCCTTTGCCTGTCGAAAGGCATTAGCGGCGGTTATCTGCCGTTGTCGCTGGTGATGACGCGCGATGCGATTTATCAGGCGTTTTACGATGCGGATGTGCGGCGCGGGTTTCTGCATTCGCATTCGTACACCGGCAATCCGCTGGCGTGCCGCGCGGCGTTGGCGACGCTGGAAATCTTCGATGAAGACAATGTGCTGGCCGGCAATCGCGTGCGGGCCGATAAACTGACCACCGCGTTGGTACCGTTGGCGCAACATGCGCAGGTGCGCAACTTCCGGCAGCGCGGCATGATCTGGGCTTTCGATGCCGTGATTGACGATGCGAATGCGGCAGCGACTTTCTCGCGCCGCTTCTTCAGCACAGCGCTGGAACATGAATTATTGCTGCGCCCGATAGGGCGCACCGTGTATATGATGCCGCCGTACATCCTGGACGATGCCGAAATCGCCGGACTCGCGGCCAGCGTACAGAAAGTATTTGAAAAAGTGATTGCAGCATGAGCCATTCCTTAATCGCGGGACTAGAACGCGACTTGCAGTTGCTTGACCGGCAGGCGCTACGCCGCCGTCGCCGCGTCGCGGAAACGCCGTGCGCGCCGCGTGTGCAAGTCGATGGCCGCAAGATGCTGGCGTTTTGCAGCAACGACTATCTGGGGCTGGCGTCGCATCCGCGCCTGATCGAAGCCTTGCGCGAAGGCGCGAGCCTGTATGGCGTCGGCAGCGGCGCTTCGCACCTGATCAGCGGACACACCCGCTCCCATGCCTTGCTGGAAGAGCGTTTGGCGGAATTCATTGCGCCGCACATGGAAGCGGCGCGCGCGCTGTATTTTTGCACCGGCTACATGGCCAATCTGGCGGTGCTGACGGCGCTCGCCACACCAGGCGCGGAGATATTTTCGGAAGCCTTGAATCATGCATCGCTGATCGATGGTGCCCGCTTGTCGCGTGCCAAGGTGCAGGTGTATCCGCATGCCGATCTGGAAAGCCTGGCAGCGATGTTGGCGGCCAGCAGTGCGCCGACCAAGATCGTGGTCACTGATAGCGTATTCAGCATGGATGGCGATCTGGCCGCGTTGCCGGCGTTGTTGGCTCTGTGTGAACGGCATGGTGCGTGGCTGGTGGTTGACGATGCGCACGGCTTCGGCGTGCTGGGTGAAAACGGACGCGGCGCGCTGGAGCACTTCAATCTGCGGTCGACCAACCTGGTTTACATGGGAACGCTCAGCAAAGCAGCCGGCGTTGGCGGCGCTTTCGTCGCCGCGCATACCAGCGTGATCGAATGGCTGCTGCAACGGGCGCGCTCGTATATTTATACAACAGCAGCAGCACCGGCATTGGCGCATGCATTGCTGACCAGTCTGGACATCATCGGTGGCGCAGAAGGCCGGCAACGCCGCGCGCATCTGCAAAGCCTGGTCACGCAATTGCGTAGCGGCCTGACTTTGCAGCGTTGGCAGCATCCGCAATCGGATACCGCGATTCAACCGCTAATCATCGGCGCCAACGACGAATCGATGGCGGCCGCCGCCGCCTTGTATGAACAGCGCCTGTGGGTGCCGGCGATCCGGCCACCGACGGTGCCGGCGGGAACCGCGCGGTTGCGGGTGACTTTATCCGCCGCGCATACGGCAGACGATGTTGCGCAGGTGGTGGCCGCCATCAATACATTAGAAAGGGCCTGCTGATATGCGCGCACAGTTTCAATGTTTTGTCACCGGCACCGACACCGAAATCGGCAAGACCCTGATTTCATCGGCTTTGCTGCACGCATTGGTGCAAACCGGCGTGCAAGCTGCCGGCATGAAGCCGATCGCTGCCGGAACGGAGTTGCGTAACGGTGTCATGCATAATGACGATGTGGATCGCTTGGCCGCCGCGTCGAACGTGAACCTGCCGCGGGAGCTCGCGGTGCCGTATCTGTTGCGTGAACCCGCTGCGCCGCATCGGGCGGCAGCGTTGGAGGGTGTACAGATCGATGGCGCGCATATACTGGCTTGTCATGCGCGTGTGATCGAACTGGCGGATGCGGTGGTCGTAGAGGGCGTGGGCGGATTTCGCGTGCCTTTGTCGGATGATTTTGACACCGCGGATCTGGCGCAGAAGTTGAACTTGCCAGTGGTGCTGGTAGTGGGTTTGCGGCTCGGTTGCATCAGCCATGCATTGCTGACGGCAGAAGCAATTGCGGCACGCGGTCTGACATTGGCAGGATGGGTCGCCAATCTGGTCGACCCGCAGATGCGCCATGTGGAGGCGAATTTGGAAGCGCTGAGCGCGCGCCTGGATGGGCCGCTGCTCGGTTATGTGCCGCACCTGCTGTCGGCGACCGCTGCCACGGCGGCGCGTTACCTGGATTTTTCGAAATTGCCGGATTGGCCGGCAAATCGTTTTCAACAAACAAATTAAAATTGATTTTTAGAGTGAGGAATTAGATCATGTCGTCGCAACCTGTAACGTTTCACCCTACTCCTGCCGCTACGCCGGTAATCGTCGCCAACACCTGGTCGGTGGAAGATATCGTCGCGCTGTTCGATCTGCCATTTAACGACTTGCTGTTCCGTGCACAGCAAGTGCATCGCGAAAATTTCGATCCGACTGAAGTCGAACTGGCGACACTGCTGTCGATCAAGACCGGCGGCTGCCCGGAAGACTGCGGCTATTGCCCGCAAGCGGCACGTTACGACACGGGTGTCACGGCACAGAAAATCCTGCCGCTGGCAACCGTGCTGGATGCTGCGCGCCAGGCCAAGGAACACGGCGCCACGCGTTTTTGCATGGGCGCCGCATGGCGCGAACCGAAAGACCGCGATCTGGAACATGTCGAAGAAATGGTGCGTGAAGTCAAGGCACTCGGCCTGGAAACCTGCGCCACGCTCGGCATGCTGGGTGAAGGCCAAGCCGAAAAATTGAAGCAGGCCGGCCTCGATTACTACAACCATAATCTCGACACCGCGCCCGAGTTTTACAACAACGTCATTTCGACCCGCGACTATCAGAACCGTATCGACACGCTGGGCCGCGTGCGCGGCGCTGGCATCAAGGTCTGCTGCGGCGGCATCGTCGGCATGGGCGAATCACGTCTGCAGCGCGCCGGCCTGGTTGCACAACTGGCAAACATGGATCCGTATCCGGAATCGGTGCCGGTGAATAACCTGGTGCAAGTGGAAGGCACGCCGCTTTACGGCACTGACCCGATCGACCTGCTGGAATTCGTGCGTACCGTAGCGGTTGCCCGCATCACGATGCCGAAGGCACGCGTGCGCTTGTCCGCGGGGCGTCGTCAAATGGGCGAGGCAGTGCAGGCATTGTGCTTCCTGGCTGGCGCCAATTCGATTTTCTACGGCGACAAATTGCTGACCACCGGCAACCCGGAAGTCGAGCAGGATCAGGCCTTGCTGACCAAGCTTGGCCTGCATGCGCGCGGCGCGGCGATTGATGCACGTTGCGACGTAACACCGCAGTAAAGAACAGAAAGTGACAATAAGCGATAGCGATTCGTTCAGGGACGCCAACGGGCATGCATGAATTATCTTGCGCACATTTATCTGGCAAGACAGAGCGATCATGCGATGCTCGGCGGCCTGTTGGGCGATTTCGTGAAAGCCGATATCACCGGCAAGTTTGGCAAGGAAATTGAAAGAGAAATCCTGATTCACCGCAAGATCGACACGTATACCGACAGTCATCCGTTGGTGAAGGCGGCGCGGCAATTATTTGACCCGGTGCGGCGGCGTTATGCAGGGATCGTGCTGGATGTGTTTTACGACCACGTGCTGGCAAAAAACTGGTCTAGTTATTGCGCCACGCCGTTGCCGGACTTTGTGCAGGATTTCTACCGCGTATTGCGCGAGAATAAATCGCTGTTGCCGGAGCGGTTGGCAAATGCCGTGCCGTACATGGTGGGGCAGGACTGGCTGGGCTCGTATCGGAACTATTCTGAAGTCGAAGTGGCGGTGAACAAAGTCTCCACCAGGCTGTCGCGCAACGGCGATTTGCTGCGCGATGGTTTGCTGGATGTGCAGGCGAATTACTCGTCTCTGAGTGACGGTTTTCTTGAATTTTTTCCAGACCTGATACGTTTCACCGAAACGTATCGGGCTTCTGTTATCGACAGACATTGATTAACGCAACATTGAACAATTTGCAGGCTGCAACACCAGGCGTCTTGCGATACCAAAAATCTGACCCTATGAAGGAAAGTACATGTTCACAAAAATCCTGATTGCCAATCGCGGCGAGATTGCCTGCCGAGTGGCCGCTACCGCGCGCCGGCTGGGAATCAAGACGGTTGCCGTTTATTCTGAAGCGGACGCATCCGCCAAGCACGTCGCGGTATGCGACGAGGCGGTGTTGATCGGCCCGCCGGCAGCCAAGGAAAGCTATCTGCGCGCGGACAAGATCATCGAAGTTGCGCTGGCAACCGGCGCCCAGGCGATTCATCCGGGTTACGGCTTCCTGTCGGAAAATGAAGGTTTTGCCAATGCCTGCGCTGCAGCGGGACTGGTTTTCCTCGGCGATTCGCGCGATGGGATCGAAGTCGGCCGCCAAGGCGCTGATGGAAACAGCAAAGGTGCCACTGGTGCCCGGTTACCACGGCGACAATCAGGATGCCGATTTCCTGCAAACCCAGGCGGATCAGATTGCATACCCGGTATTGTTGAAGGCCAGTGCGGGCGGCGGCGGCAAGGGCATGCGCATCGTCGAACGCAGCGCCGATTTCAAAGCTGCGCTGGCATCTTGCAAACGCGAAGCCATCAACAGCTTCGGCGACGACAAAGTGCTGGTCGAAAAATACCTGCAACGCCCGCGCCATATTGAAATCCAGGTGTTTGCCGACACCCATGGCGATTGCGTCTATCTGTTCGAGCGCGATTGCTCGGTGCAACGCCGTCATCAGAAAGTGCTGGAAGAAGCACCGGCACCGGGTATGACACTGGAACGTCGCGCCGCGATGGGCGAGGCAGCGGTCGCCGCTGCCAAGGCAGTCGGCTATGTCGGCGCCGGTACGGTCGAATTCATCGCGAATCAGGACGGTTCATTCTATTTCATGGAAATGAACACGCGCCTGCAGGTCGAACATCCGGTCACCGAAATGATCACCGGCCTTGATCTGGTTGAATGGCAATTGCGCGTTGCTGCCGGCCAGCGTTTGCCGTTGAAACAATCCGAACTGGCAATCAACGGCCATGCGATTGAAGCGCGGATTTATGCGGAAAACCCGGAAAAAGGCTTCCTGCCATCGATCGGCACGCTGCGCCACATGCACACCCCGCATGCGGTGACGTTCCACCTCGGTGAGGATACGGCGACACATAAGCCGGCGGCCGTACGCATCGATTCCGGCGTGCGTCAAGGCGATGCGATTTCGCCGTTTTACGATCCGATGATCGCCAAGCTGATCGTCTGGGGGCATGATCGCCAACAAGCGTTGGCCCGCATGGCGCAGGCGTTGTCGGAATATCAGATCGTCGGCTTGGCCAGCAATATCGCCTTCCTGCAAAGACTGATTGCCAGTCCGCCATTTGCCAATGCCGATCTGGATACCGGCTTGATTGAACGCCATCAGGATGTGCTATTCCCGGCACCGCCGAAGGCAAGCTTGCAGGTACTGGCGCTGGCTGCCGCTGCTCTGCTGGCATCGGAGCGTCAGACTGCGACAGATCCGTGGGCGAACGCCAGCGGCTGGCGCCTGAACAGCGAATTAAAGCGCAACCTGGACTTTGCCGATGAAGGCAATGCGTATCCAGTCAGTGTCACCTATCAAGCAGACGGCTGGAGCATCGTATCCGGCGAACACAAATCCGCCATGTTGATCGCCGCGCAGCACGGCACCCATTTCACCCTGAAATTGGGTGAGCATACGCTGCAGGGCAATGTGGTGCGCGACGGCGAAACCTTCCATGTGTTTACTGGCGGTGTGCACAGTGCGCTGGTCTGCACCGACCCGCTGGCCCATGCCGGTGAAGCAGAGGCCGAGGGCGGTCGCCTGACCGCGCCGATGCCGGGCAAAATCGTTGCCGTGCTGGTGGCGGCCGGCGATACCGTCGACAAGGGCACACCGCTGTTGATCATGGAAGCGATGAAGATGGAGCATACGATTGCCGCGCCGCATCAGGGCGAGGTGGAAGAGTTACTATATGCAGTCGGCGACCAGGTTGCCGAAGGTGCACAATTGCTGTCGTTCAAAGTGACAGAAGAGGCGAAGAAAAAGTGATCCGCATCCTGTTTCATGCTCCAGCCAGCAATCCGGAAGCTTGGCGGCAAGCGTTAAGCAAGGCGATGCCAGATGCCGAAGTCAGGATCTGGCAAGAAGGCGACGACGACCCGGCCGATTACGCTGTGGTATGGAAGCCGCCGCTACAGATGCTGGCGCCGCAGCAAGTCACGCGCCGCGACTTGAAGGCGATCTTCAATATCGGCGCCGGCGTCGACGCCATCCTGCAACTGGGCGATGGCTTGCCTGCAGGCGTGCCAATCATCCGGCTCGACGATGCCGGCATGGGCGTGCAAATGGCTGAGTATGTGACGCATGCGGTGCTACGTTATTTCCGCCGTTTCGATCAGTTCGACGTGCAAGCGCGCGCGCATCAGTGGCGTTTCTTGAAGTCCTACGACAAGGCAGAATTTACGGTCGGCATTCTCGGCATGGGCTTGCTGGGCAAGCGGATTGCCGATGCCTTGGCGCATTTCGAATTTCCCCTCAACGGATGGAGTCGCAGTCCGAAGGATTTGCCGGGCATACAATGTTTTTCCGGCAGCGATGGCCTGGATGCGTTCCTGCGCGCATCGCGCGTAGTGGTATGTGTGTTGCCGTTAACGCCGGAGACCAGCCGCATTCTCGGGCATGCCAATATGGCCAAGATGCCGAAGGACTCGTTCCTGATCAACGTTGCCCGTGGCGGACATCTGGTCGAAGCAGATTTACTGAAACTGGTGCAAGATGGACATATTGCAGCGGCCACGCTGGATGTCTTCGATGAAGAGCCATTGCCGGCGCAGCACCCGTTCTGGCAGGAGCCGCGCATTACCGTGACGCCGCATGTCGCAGCCATGACCTTGCGCGACGAGAGCGCACGGCAAATCGCCGGCAAGATTAGCGCGCTGCAACGCGGTGAGGCGGTGCCTGGTATGGTCGATCGCACGAAAGGATATTGAGATGAATCTACCCAAACAAGTCAAAATCGTCGAAGTGGGGCCGCGCGACGGTTTGCAAAACGAAAAAGAAACGATTTCCGCGGAGGTCAAGATCGAGCTGGTCAACCGCCTTTCGCAAGCGGGGTTCGTTAACATCGAAGCGGCTTCGTTCGTGTCGCCGAAGTGGGTGCCGCAAATGGCGACCTCAACCGATGTGATGGCCGCGATCACGCGCAAGCCCGGCGTCATTTATTCGGCGCTGGTACCGAATATGAAAGGCTTCGAAGGCGCATTGGAAGCGCGTGCCGGCGAAGTCGTCATTTTCGGTTCGGCATCGGAAGCGTTTTCGCAAAAGAATATCAATTGCTCCATAGCCGAATCGATCGAACGCTTCCGTGAAGTGGCGCAAGCCGCCAAGCAGCACAAGCTGCGCTTGCGGGGCAGTGTCAGCTGCGCATTCGGTTGCCCGTATCAGGGCGAGGTTGCGGCTGACAGCGTGGCCGACGTGGTGCAGCGGCTGCGCGACCTTGGCTGCGATGAAATAGATATCGCCGACACCATCGGCGTTGGCACGCCGCACAAGGTGCAACATGTATTCCAGCGCGTCGCGCAGGAATTCCCGTTGGCGCAATTATCCGGCCATTTTCATGACACCTATGGCCAAGCGCTCGCGAATATCTATGCCAGCCTGGAAGTCGGCGTTGCGATTTTCCATTCTTCGGTAGCCGGCTTGGGTGGTTGCCCGTATGCGAAAGGCGCAACCGGCAATGTGGCATCGGAAGACGTGCTGTATCTGCTGCAAGGCTTGGGAATCGCCACCGGCATTGATCTCGACGCGGTGGTCGATGCCGGCCAGTTTATTTCGCAACACCTGGGGCGCAAAGCGGTCAGCCGCGCCGGTAATGCCATCACGGCTAAGCGCGCTGCTGCTGCATGAGTCCGGATCTGCAAGCTGGAATCCGTTTCAGCTGGACTTATGTGATTCCGGAACGCGCGACTGTGCCCAAGCTCTATCACGATACTGCATTTTGTCTCGACATGCCGACGGTGCTGGCCACCGGCTATCTGGTCGGCATGATGGAACTGGCGTGCACCAACGGTATCATGCCTTACGTGGATTGGCCGCGTGAACAAAGCGTCGGCGTCGTCGTGCAATTTTCGCATCTGGCTGCGAGCCCGCCCGGTATGACATTGGAAATCAAAGGCGAAGTCGTGGAAGTTGAGGGGCGCCGTGTGAAATTCCGGGTCGAAGCGTGGGATGGTATCGACAAAGTCTGCGAAGGCAGCCACGAGCGCATGATCATCGATGCGCAAAAATTCAACGCAAAAATCGCGGCAAAGAAAAGCAAGGCCGAGCTGTGACCGAATCCGCGCAACCGCAGTCGCTACCCGACTTCGATCCGTTTGCCGATGCCGGCTTCGTGCCATCGCCGTGCATCAACATCTGTCGCATGAATCAACATAGCGGCTTGTGCGAAGGCTGCTTTCGCACCATCGACGAAATCATCCAGTGGAGCAGCGCCGGCGATTCCTTCAAGCGCGCGGTGTGGGTGGAGATTCTGCATCGGCAGTCCGAGATCAAGCAGGGCGATCCTAAATGAGCGGCGGTTGGCAACTGCCGCCGACGATGCAGGTGCTCGAGCGCGGCTGGCTGTCGTCGAATAATATCTTGTTCATCGGCCCGCAACAGAGTGCCTTGGTCGACAGCGGCTATGCAACCCATGCGCCGCAAACGCTGGCGCTGGTACAGCATGCATTGCAAGGCCGGCCGCTCGATTTCCTTGTCAATACGCATTTGCACTCCGACCATTGCGGCGGCAACGCCACCTTGCAACGGGTGTATGGCTGTCGCACCGCGATTCCGGCAGCGGAAGCCGATAATGTACGCGCCTGGGATGACGGTAACCTGACCTTCGCTGCCACCGGCCAGCAATGCGACCGCTTCACTTTCGACGCCACCCTGCAACCCGGCGATGAATTGATGTTGGGCGGCATGCTCTGGCAAGCATTGGGCGCACCTGGCCATGATCCGCATTCGTTGATTTTCTACTGCGCTGAAGAGCGCATCCTGATCTCCGCCGACGCGTTATGGGAAAACGGCTTCGGTGTGATTTTCCCGGAACTCGATGGCGAATCCGGCTTTGCCGAAACCCGCGCTACACTGGAATTAATCGCCAGGCTTGACGTCAGGTTGGTGATACCGGGCCATGGCGCGCCATTCGCCAATGCACAAAAAGCGCTCGACACCGCATTTTCACGCATTGATTATTTCATCGCCGACCCTGTGCGCAACGCGCAAAATGCGATCAAGGTGATGCTGAAATTCCTGCTGCTGGAGCGGCAGCAGTTGGCGCTGGCTGAACTGCCGTCATTGCTGGTGGCGGGTCGCTTGTTTGTGGCGGCGAATCAGCGCTTCCTGAAGAAGTCCGAAACTGAATTGGCGCAATGGGCGGTTGCGCAATTGGTGCGCGTTGGAGCGGCCGAGATTGTCGGTGGTGTGCTGTTGAATCGAGATTAATTAAGACGTAGACTGGCCACTGCCACGACCTGATGCCACCTCTAGATGAAGGATATGCCATGAATGAGTTCTTCCCAAATGAAAGTGGGAATCCGCTTTTGGAATATTTTATGGCCAACGGCGGTCGAGGTATTCATAAATGGGTGGACTATTTTGAAGTTTACCATCGGGCGTTCGCACGTTACCGGGGACGTCCCATCACGTTTCTGGAAATAGGCGTCCAAAATGGCGGAAGTGCGCACATGTGGCGGCGTTATTTCGGCCCTGACGCAAAAATAATCGGTGTCGATATCGATCCAAATTGCAAAGCCCTGGAGAAGGAAGGATTCGAGATCTGGATCGGCGACCAAGCTGATCCCAAATTCTGGGAAGAATTCTGCAAGGCTAATCCCTCGCTTGATATTGTGCTGGATGACGGCGGTCACTCAATGGAGCAGCAACTGGTCACACTCCAGGCACTATTCCCGATTTTGAGCGATGGCGGCACCTACCTGTGCGAAGACGTACATACAAGCTATTTCCCGGCATTCAAAGGTGGCCCAAACCAACCCGGAACATTTATTGAGTATGTAAAGCGATTAATCGATGAGATGCATGCTTGGTACTACGCGCCGCTCAAGGATTTGCCGGAATCTTACTGCGCAAATAATTTGTATTCGATATCAATCCACGACAGCATCGTAACGCTGGAAAAACGCCGCAGGAACTCACCCCTCATATTGGCGCGCGGGAATAGCGGACACATAGATAATCCGCCTACCATGACGCACGTTGATATGCGCCGCGCCTTTGGAGTTCCAGACTGACAAGGTGGCTGGCTCAAAGACGGCATGCCCGCTTGACGGCCCGGTCGCCTGCTTATGATTCCCATTTCTCCTGATAAAGGCGATACATTTCGTTCCAGTTCTGGCTGCCAAACCCCAGTACCCCGGTACTTTGGTGAGTCAAACAGATTGGCCAGGTGCCGAGACGCAGCCCATTTTTTCGTGCGCTTCGGCAAAAATCCATGTCATAAAAATGAAAAGGGAAACGAGGGTCAAATTGAACCCCTTTTGCATTTAACCGGGATCTTCTCGCAGCAAGAAAGACGCCGTCCATCAACTCACATTCGGCAGGGGTAGCGCCAAAATGCGAAATTCCTCCGAACGGATGGTGGCCATTCGCGATACGGCCGCTCAAATTTTCCTTTGCGTCCCAGGCGAAATGAATATCTGTGCATGCCCAATTCGGCTGGTTCGGCGCTCTGCGGCGGTTGCCCGCCACGCCAATTACATCGAAGGCTTCAAGGCCCTGGATTACGCGATCCGCGAGGAAATAATCGTCGATCCAGACATCGTCATGAATGAAGACAAGAATTGGGTCGCCGCCTCGAGCGTTAATGCGCGCATTGAATACATCGGGCAGGCCACGCAGATTTTCAAACGCAATGTGTGTGGCGAGCGGTGTGTATTGTTCAAGGCGGCGCAGCGAAACTCCTAGTGCGGAATCATTCCAGAACTCAAGCTCCGATAACCTTGTAGCACTGACTATTTCAATCGTATTGTCTGGCGCTGGAGACTTTTGTCCAAAAATGTCGGTCAACAGATTAAACAGCATAGGGTGGTTCTCCTGACTTCCCGCAAACAACTCGCGTCGATATCCGTAGCAGCAACTGCTTATTTCAACTCATACCGCGCATCGGCAAACGAATGCAGCGCCGGCAAATCGTCAAACTCCGGCAAGCGCCCCTGTTGCTTCGCCTTGAATGCTTCCAGCAGATTCCCGCTTTGCCAAATCCCCGATTGCAGCCAGCCCATTTGCTTGAGTGCGTCGTCGGTCGAATGGTCGCGCGCGTAATGGATCGCTTGCTTGCTGCCCCAGATCGCGACCGGCGGCTTTTCGGCGATTTCTTTCGCCATTTGCAGCGCGGCGGCAATCATCTCTTCCTGTGTGGCGAATAGCTCGTTGACCAGTCCGAGTGCCAATGCGCGTTGCGCCGGCAGGCGACGCCCGGTATAAGCCAGTTCGTGGACGACGCCTTCCGGGATCAGTTTTGGCAAGCGTTGCAGTGTGCCAAGGTCAGCGGTCATGCCGATGTTGATTTCCTGAATGCAGAAGAAAGCATCCGCAGTCGCCAGGCGGATATCGCAGGCGCAAATCATGTCGACGCCGCCGCCGATGCAGCCGCCTTGTATGGCCGCGATCACCGGCATGCGCAATTGCTCGATCAAGGTAAAGGCGTGTTGCATGTCGGTCAGTTGCGGCACAATGCTGGCACGGCCGCCAGCGCTGCGGTCGTCCAGCGTGACGCCGGCAGTCGGGTCGCTGCCAAATACGTCCAGCGCCATGCCGGCGGTGAAGTGTTTGCCGCTTGATGAAATTACCAGCACGCGAGCCGAAGCCTCGCGTTGCAATGTACTGACGATTTCCGTCAACTCGCGCCAAAACACCGGTTGCATGGTATTCAATGCGTCAGGGCGATTGAAGTTCAGATGGGCAATCTTGCCGGCGATGGAAAAGTTAAAACATTGGTAGCTCATCGATATTCTCCTAGTCAACTGCAGCTAATTGCGGGGCAGGGCCGACTTGCAAGGAGCGCAGTACGGCGTGGACGGCGGCATTGAATAACTCATCCGCACGTTCGGTTTTCAGATAATAACCCTTCAATTCCAGGCTGATCGCGCCATGCATGGCTGCCCATAGCAGACGGGCGGCAGCGGTAGGATTGGTGGGCGGCAGCGCGCCGCTTTGCATGCATTCGTCGAAGGCATCGATCAACACGGCCAGCGACTCCCATGCCTGCTTGCGCGATTCCAGCGGCGGTACGAAGCCGGCGATGGCGTCGCCGAACATCACCATGTAGTAGCTGGGATTTTGCTTCGCATATTGGTGGTAAATCTGGGCCAGTGCGTTCAGGCGTTGCAGCCCGGTCTGGCTCGTCGTTGCAGTTAATTGCGCCGAGTTGGCCGCAAACTCCGCTTTCAGGCGGCCAAAACCTTCCAGGTAAAGCGCATTTGAGAGCCCATCCTTGCCGCCGAATAGGGAATACAGCAATGTTGTTGAGCAATTAACAGAGTCTGCCACTTTACGCACGGTGAGGGCCGCCGGACCTTCCTCCGTCAACAGGCGGGCGGCCGCATCCAGCATGCCTTGGCGCAGCGTGCGATGTAGTTCTTCCTGACCTTGGCGGAAATCAACAATCTTTGGTTTAGTTTGCTTGGTCGACATAAAATAACATTGTTTTTTATAAAAACATCATTTAACATGATAAACAAATTCACAGAAAACGCAACCGCTTTGACTAACCGGCAAGTTAACTATTCGGCAAAGTCGAGCATTTCAAACGCCTGAAGGAAGCATCATGTCTGCTAGCCATTTGCCCATCGCACTCCGAAACCTGAGCCTGCCCGTCATCGGCTCACCGCTTTTTATCGCCAGCGGACCAGCGCTGGTCACCGCCCAATGCAAGGCCGGCATCGTCGGTTCTTTTCCGGCATTGAACGCCCGTCCGGCGGAATTGCTGGATACCTGGTTGACGCAAATCCAGGCTGACTTGGCGGCCTACAAAGCGGAAAATCCGGATGCCGTGATCGGCCCGATCGCCGTCAACCAGATCGTGCATCAATCGAATGACCGGCTGGCGCATGACGTCGAAGTATGCGTCAAGCATCAAATTCCCATCATCATTTCCAGCCTGCGCGCACCGCCGAAGGAAATGCTGGATGCGATCCACAGCTACGGCGGCATCGTCCTGCATGACGTGATTTCGATCCGCCATGCGAAGAAAGCGTTGGAAGCCGGCGTCGATGGGTTGATCCTGGTGGCGGCCGGTGCCGGCGGCCATGCGGGCGCGCTGTCGCCATTTGCTCTGGTCGGCGAAGTGCGCAAATTTTTCAACGGCCCGATCGCACTGTCCGGTTCGATAGCCACCGGCGATGCGGTGCTCTCGGCGCAAGCGATGGGCGCTGATTTCGCCTACATCGGCTCACGCTGGCTGGCGACCAAGGAAGCGAACGTCGACGATGCGTACCGGCAAGCGATTGTCGAATCGGCCGCCGATGATATCGTGTACACCAATCTGTTCACCGGTGTGCATGGCAATTACTTGAAAAAATCGATCGTCAATGCCGGACTCGACCCCGACAATCTGCCGCAGGCCGATAAGACCGCGATGAACTTCGGTTCCGGCGGCGGCAGCAAGGCCAAGGCTTGGCGCGATATTTGGGGCGCAGGACAAGGCGTCGGCTTGATGGATGAAGTGTTGACGGTGGCAGAAGTGGTTGCGCGTTTGCAGTCGGAATATCAGGCTGCGCGCCAGCGTCTGGCGTTGTAATCCGATCAGATATTTCGCGCGAGAACCGCAGGCGTCGGTTGTCGGCAACCGACGCCTGCTATGTCCTTGCACACTACATCAAGAATGAAGATACTGCATTGCGCAATGCATGCACTATGCAAATCAGCAGATACGCCTTGCCTCCCCGGTAGTCTCGCACCACGAAGCCCCATGCCAGCACCAAGCCAATCAGGAACGTAAATACGACGTAGCCAATGCTATAGGTGTGGGCTATCCCAAACAAGACAGCGGAAATGCCGACCGCCAAGGCGGCGGGCAGCTTAAGCCAGGTGCGCAGCAAGCGTATCGGCGCCCATTGAAAAATCGCCGTTTCGACCAGCGGCGTCAGCACCGAGCCGACCATCAGGCGGCCAAACATGCCAAAGGCCGGCAAGTTCTTCGGGCCATCGGTCTGATGCAAGGCATCGCTGACTACCACGTCATCGAGTGCAATCAACGGTAGCAGAACCGCGTAACTCAGGAACAGGATCACGTAAACAAATGCAGCCGGATGCAGGCGTCCGAGTTGCGCTGAAATTCTGTTGAAGAATGGCATGAGGCGCGATGACAGGTAATTAATAAGCAGGACAGGCTGCCATAAACGATAGCAGCGAATACGTGTGGCGATACCGCTCGCGGAATTGCGCATCTTGACATGGAAGACATCCTGTATCAATCAGGCTGCGTAAGGCCATCCGCAAGAATTACAGAACATGTCAAATATTCATCATCCTCCGCGACATGGTTCCATTAAATTTGGTTATGCGGCAAAATTGCATGGTAAAGTACCCGCAAAATTACATTAATCCCCGTACGGCAAACCCATAAGGAGCGCGCGATACATGGAAATCAGGAGAAAACAATGCCCTCTGCTTTTACCTCTACCTTTTCCGCATTTGCTCTGCCCCTGCTCGGCTACTCCAGTGGTTGAGCGCTTGCCTCGCGTGTCCGCGCAATACCGTTTTTACCCCTTCCTTCGAACTTTCAAATCAGCAGCGTAGCGATGCCTGAATCAGCGACGATTGGTAATGGAACAAGCTGCGGATTGCCACTTGCATAGGGATTTGACGTAGTTCAAGGCAGGACGAAATTGATAGCAAAGCACGGGGCCTGAAATGGCTCCTTATAAAAATAGTTGGTTAAGTTAATGAGGACGGAGATCTTATGAGCGAAGGATTGAATATTCCCCAAGGTGAATTCCTTGGGCATCCGAAAGGATTGTTCCTGCTTTTCGGCACTGAAATGTGGGAACGTGTCAGTTATTACGGCATGCGTGCGCTGCTGGTGCTGTCGATGGTCGCGGCAACCCAGTCCACCAATCCCGGTTTCGGTTGGTCGAATGCGTCGGCGCTGGAATTGTATGCGTGGTACACCGGCCTGGTGTACTTCACGCCGGCCCTGGGCGGCTGGCTGGCCGACAATTATCTCGGCCAGCGCAAGTCGGTCATCATGGGTGCATTGGTGATGGCCGCAGGCCAATTCACCCTGGCGGCAAGTATCGGCAAGGACATCAATACATTTTACTGTGGCTTGCTGCTGCTGATCATCGGCAATGGCCTATTCAAGGCCAATATTTCCACCATGGTCGGCTATTTATACAAGACTGGCGATGCGCGCCGCGATAGCGCATTCTCTATCTTCTACATGGGCATCAATTTGGGGGCTTTCCTGGCGCCGCTGATCTGCTCATCGCTCGGTGAAAGTGACGCCTATGGCTGGAGATACGGCTATATGGCTGCAGGTTGTGGTATGAGTTTGTCGGCATTGATCCAGATTGTTCTGTCAAAGCGTTACCTTGGCGATTTGGGCATGCAACCGTCGGCACAACGCTCCAAGGCCAGTGCAGGCGGTGTGAAGGTTCCACTTAGCCAGGAAGAACATGATCGCATGCGCGTGATTTTCATGTTGTTCGTCTTCGTCATGTTGTTCTGGACCGCGTTCGAGCAAGCGGGCGGCTTGATGAACTTGTACGCATCGGAAAAAACCAATCGCATGCTGGGCACGTTTGAAGTGCCGGCTGGCTGGTTCCAATCGGTCAATGCCTTGTTCATCGTCGTGCTGGCGCCCGTGTTCGGCATGTTCTGGGTTTACATTTCGAAACGCGGCATGGCCATGCCGACCCCGATCAAAATGGTCAGCGGCTTGCTGCTGACCGGCATCGGCTTTCTGTTCATGATTGCCGCCGTGTTCGACCAGCAAGCCAACGGCAAGGCGAGCATGATCTGGCTGATCCTGGCGTATCTGTTCCACACGATGGGCGAGTTGTGCATTTCACCGGTCGGCTTGTCGATGGTCACCAAGCTTGCACCCGCTCGTCTCGCCAGCTTGATGATGGGCGTGTGGTTCCTGATTAATTTCGTTGCCAACATTCTGGCCGGCTATATTGGCGCATACGCTCAACACGCCGGCGAGTTGACGGTCTTTGCGGGTCTGGCTGGCGTCCTCTGCGTCTTTGCGGTGGTGCTCTGGTTCCTATCCGGCACCTTGGTGCGCTGGATGCATGGCGCCGAGACAATCTCGGCGACGGAACCTTTGATGGTGGAACCAAGCGGCGCGGTGTAAGCAAGTCGCGCCACCAAGTAAAGCTATGATAATGGCCGCCGGATGCAGATCCGGCGGCCGTTTGTTTTTCAGCGAGCCATTGAAATCCGCAGGTAATCGGCAAATAAGGTGAACGAAAGTCAAGATTTCAGATACGAGGTAAAATCCTTCGGCACCAGCGGCCTGCCATTTGGAATGACTTTCCAGAACTGCGCGATCGAATTAGCGGCGCAGGCTAGCCTTGGCACTTGTTTTCCCTTCAGCAATGCAACTCACTCCAGGAGAAATACCGATGATTACCCTTCGTTTTTTGCGTGCAGGCATGATGGCGGCGGCCACCGTTGCTGCTAGCATGTTCATTGCCAATGCAGCCTCCGCTGCTGCGCCGGAAGTCAAAACCAACAGCCCCGGTTTTTATCGCGTGATGGTAGGCGATTTTGAAGTGACTGCATTGTCGGATGGCACCGTTGAATTTCCGCCGGAGAAACTGTTGACCGACACCCCCCCGGATGTACTAAAAAAGGAATTGGCAAAGGCTTACCTGAAGAACCCGGTTGAAACCTCGTTCAACGGTTTCCTGGTCAACACCGGCGGCAAATTAGTGCTGGTCGATACCGGTGCCGGCAAATTTTTTGGCCCGACCCTCGGCAACCTGGCGAGCAATTTGAAGGCCGCCGGTTATCAACCGGAGCAAGTCGATGAAGTGTATATCACCCATTTTCATTCGGATCACATCGGCGGCTTGCTGGATGGCGACAAGGCAGCGTTTCCAAATGCCGTCGTGCGCGCCGACAAGAAGGAAGCCGATTACTGGTTGAGCCAAGCCAATCTGGACAAGGCATCGAAAGATGAAAAAGTTTCTTTCGAACATGCACGGGCAGCACTCAAGCCTTACATTGATGCCGGTAAATTCAAGGCGATTGAAGGCGATGGCGAGCTGGTGCCTGGGGTCAGCTCTCACGCAAGCTATGGCCATACGCCGGGCCACAACTCTTACGTGGTTGAAAGCAAGGGCCAGAAATTGGTGGTGTGGGGTGATTTGATCCACGTCGCTGCTGTGCAACTTGCACATCCGGAAGCGAAGATGTATTTCGATTCCGACAGCAAAGCCGGTATCGTGCAACGCAAGAAAGCTTATGCTGATGCAGCAAAAGAAGGTTACCTGGTGGCGGGTGCCCATATCTCATTCCCCGGAATTGGCCGTGTGCGCGCTGAAGGAACGGGCTATGTATGGGTGCCGGTGAATTACTCGGTTGTGCATTGATCTGATACGCAAGCGTACAGGCATAAAAAAGGGGGGTAATCGACAGGCTTTGTCGATTACCCCCTTTTTACTTCACAGGCGTATGTGTTTTATTTCGGATATTTCGGAGTGAATCCGATATTCGTCCAAATAAATGAATACATATCCGCGGTTTCTTCCAGGGTCTTGGTCAAGTTGCTGGCGCCATGGCCGGAGTTGGTTTCGATGCGTATCAAGCTTGGCGCGCCACTCGGATCTTTCTCTTGCAGGGTTGCGATGTATTTGAACGAGTGTGCCGGGACCACGCGGTCATCGTGGTCGGAAGTCATGGCCATGATCGCCGGATACTTCGTCCCCACTTTGATATTGTGCAGCGGCGAATAGCCCAATAAGTAGTGGAATTGGGTTTCGTCGTCGCTCGATCCATAGTCCGCCACCCAGCCGGTTCCTGCCGAAAACTTCTGGAAGCGCAACATGTCCATGACGCCGACCGCCGGCAATGCAACCTTGAACAGGTCAGGCCGTTGATTGATCACCGCGCCGACCAATAAGCCGCCGTTGCTGCCGCCCTGCAAAGTCAGATCGCCGGCCGAAGTGTATTTCTCGTGTATCAAATATTCGGCCGCAGCGATACAGTCGTCGAACACATTCTGCTTGTTCAATTTCATCCCGGCTTCATGCCACTTCTCGCCATATTCTCCGCCGCCGCGCAGGTTGGCAATGGCGAAAATGCCGCCTTGCTCCAGCCATGCGATGCGCGTGGCGCTGAAAGTCGGATTGATGGTGATGTCGAAGCCGCCATAACCGTACAGAATGGTTGGATTCTTGGCGTTGCGCTTGAGCCCCTTTTTGTAGACCAGGAACATCGGAATGCGAGTGCCATCCTTGCTTTTATAGAATACCTGCTTGCTTTCGTATTGATCCGACTTGAATCCTGGAATTTCAGGCGCACGGAACAATTTCGATTGGCGGCTTGCAATATCGTAGCGGAAGATCGTCGGCGGATAATTCAGCGTTGTATAGACGTAAAACACTTCCTTGTCGGTTTTCTCACCGCCGAAACCGCCAACCGTGCCGGGACCAGGGAAGGCGATTTCATTTTCACGATGCCCGCTGCGGTCATAGACGTAGGTATGGGCGCTGACATCCTTGAGGTAAGTGACGAACAGTTTGCCGCCGACCGCGCTGATACTTTCCAGCGAATCCGGGCCTTCAGGCAACACGGTTTTCCAGTCTTGCTGTTCCGGGTGGGCCGGGTCGTACAACATCACCTTTTGTTTCGGGGCGCTGCGGTTGGTGGCGATCAACAGATTGTCGCCGATGTTGTCGACCACGTTGAAGCTATCCTCGGTAATGTCCTTGACGATCGGTTTGAAGTCGGTATTGCCAGATGTCTCGTCACGCACATAAAGGCCGTTGCCGCGCTTGTCCGGGTCTTGCACGCTCAACACGGCGAAGCGTTCGTCTTCCGTGGTGCCGACGCTAACGTAATAACTCGGGTGGGCGGTATCTTCATACACCAGCGTATCGGCATCTTGCGGGGTGCCGATCTTATGGAAATAGACCTTTTGGTTTTCGTTCTTGGCAGTGAGCTCCTTGCCTTTTTCCGGTTCCGGGTAACGGCTGTAATAAAAGCCGTCACCGCGCCATGAAGCGCTGGAATAGCGGGCCCAATGCAGCACTTCCGGCAACGTCTTGTGGGTAGTCATATCCATCACATACAGGTCGTACCAGTCGGAACCGGGAATCGCGGTGCGGCCATATGCCGCATATTTGCCGTCCTTGCTAAGCACAAACGAAGTCAGGCGGATAGTGCCATCGGCGGAAAATGTGTTTGGGTCCAGCAACACTTCCGGTTTGCCGTCGTATCCCTTTTGCGTATACAGCACAGCCTGGTTTTGCAAACCGTCATTCTTGTAAAAGAAAACGTCATCGTTTTTCTTGAACGGGGCGCTGTATTTGGCGTAATTCACCAATGTCTTGATGCGATCCAGCACCTTTTCGCGATACGGAATCTGCGCCAGATAGCCGAAGGTCAATTTATTCTGTGCTTCGACCCAAGCCTTGGTCGCCGGCGCATTATCGTCCTCAAGCCAGTGATAAGGGTCGGAAACGGCGGTACCGAAGTAGGTATCGATATGATCGACCTTTTGGGTCGGAGGATATTGCAGCGGTTCTGTATTCGAGGCACTCCATGAACTTTGAGAAGCGCCAATCAGTGCAAACAACAAGGCCGTGTGGGCCGCAGATTTGGTCATCGATTTATCCCGAAAAAAGGTTGCTGATTAAGATTGTCGTCAAACTTCAGGGGCGGGTCATGCCTACCTCTGGTTTCCGGCCTGATGGTCGAGAGCGGATCGAGTTTACTCGGGCCGGCTCCCGGCATCAAGCGATCGATGCGGCGTTGCGCAGGAATGGCTTGGCGCCGGCCGGCTAACTGATAGCTACGTTCAGTGTTAGAATTGTCCAAACGACAAATAGTATAAACAATACTATTTTGTCAGCTGGGCGATATTCGCAAGCATGGCCAGGGTATGGTCAGGTGCGGCTGAGTTTGGTCAGAGGTGACTCTCGCGCGGCAAATCGAATCATTCCGATTATTTCAAGCATTCTGACTTAATGAATTTACTGTCGATTCAATCTCTATTCTCCTATTGGTCGCAGGCGGAAGTCGCCGTCAACCTGACTGTCATCCTGAATCTGTTTGGCGCATTGTTATTGGGATTGATGGTCGGATACGAGCGGTCCTATCATGGTCGTGCTGCAGGCATGCGCACCTACGGCTTGGTGTGCATGGCGTCCTCGGCGTTGACGGTGATGGTCGCTTACTCCAGCTACTGGTACGGCGGTCACGCCGGTTTGCCATCCAACCCGGACCCGACCCGTGTGATCCAGGGCATTGTCACCGGTATCGGCTTTCTGGGTGCGGGCGTCATCCTGCATGACGGCTTCGCGACACGCGGCTTGACCACGGCGGCTTCGATTTGGGTGTCGTCGGTCATCGGCATCTTGATGGGGGTGGGCTTTTACTTGGCAGCATTCGTGTTGGCCTTGCTCGCCGTATTTTGCATGACCCTGATTACCCGATTCGAAAACTGGTTGCCGGCGCGTCAGGCGGTGGCCGTGGTACTGCAATTTCGCCATGCCTTCCAGCCGCGTGAAGAGGTCCTGCGCAGGTTGGCCTTGCATCGGGGGTACGAGATTGCCGGCGGCAGCATTGCCATCAAATTCCAGGACGGCAAACCAGAATGGCGGTTTGTCGCGGTATCCCTGGGCAAACGAAGCGAAGCCAGTATTACTGCCTTGTCTGCCGAGTTATCGGTGTTCGATGGCATTGAAAGTTTTCATTTGAGCCATGCGCGCAATTGAAGGCAATTGAACACAATTGAATATTCAGGCACCTGAAACTTCGGTCGGAAGTTTGATGCGATTGGGATAGAAAATGCAGTGTCCAAAATGTCAGGCAGAAATTGCCGAAAATCAAAAATTCTGCGAAGAATGCGGAACCCAGATTCAGGCGCCGCCGCCCGCCGATGCGCCGATTTGTCATTGCCCGGCAGGGACGTCAGCTCCTGATGCCAACGGTTTTTGCGAAAACTGCGGCTTCAAAGTCAGCATGCCCACCCAGGTTTTGGGAGCGATCAAATTCGACTACGCTCCCGATCTGGGATTGGTGAGTGATCGCGGACGTCATCACCCAGTTAACCAGGATGCCGGGATTGTGGGGCGCAGTCCCTCAGGGGCCGTGGCCCTGGTTGTGGCCGATGGAGTGTCCAGTTCCGACAAGGCCGATGTCGCGTCCGCTACGGCAGTCGCGGCCGCGTATAAGGAAATGATCGATGCCGCTGATGATGAGCCAGGCCAAGAGGTGGTGCGGCGTGCCGTCGAGGTGGCGCATGCTGCCGTGATGGCGATACCTTATACCAGTGTGCGGCTGGAAGAGCCTGAAACCACCATCGTGGTGGCACTGGTACGCGGACCGTCGGTGACCATTGCGTGGGTTGGCGACAGCCGCGCCTATACCATTTCCAGCACCCGTTCGCGGCTTATTACGCGTGACGATTCATGGCTGGCCGATGCGGTCGAAGGCGGCATGATGACGCTCGACGAGGCCCTGGCCGATAGTCGCTCGCATTCCATCACCCAATGCCTCGGCATGCTGGACGATCAGATTCGCATTCACGTTCGCAATATCATCCTGGAACCGGATACCTGGTTGCTGATTTGCACCGACGGGCTGTGGAATTATTTTGACCAACTGCCGGCAATGGCGGAAGCGGTGGGGGAAGCCGCACCCGATGCTGATGCATTCGAGTTATGCCAACATCTGGTGAAGCTGGCTAATCATGCCGGAGGGCATGACAATATTACCGTCGCCACCTACCGCATCAGTCGTGCTGGAAATGCAATAAATCCAGATGGCAATCTTGCTTGAGGGCACGTGGTAAATACCAATAGCTCGATATTGCAGTGTCAGCCAGCGAAGTGAGCGATACCGGAATCAACCGGCTGGGATCAGCCAACTAGAATCAAGCCGTCACCGACAAGGTACCGACAATGCCTTGCGCATAGGAATCGGCAGCAACCGTGGGAGCAAGGTTCGGGTTCGTTTGCAGAGCGCTGGCCCAATTGGCCGTCAAGGTAGCGTTATTGGCTGCCGTGCTTTGCAATACGCCGCTGCCGGTGTAAAAGCCGGAAGCACTGCTTGAATTAGGCAAAGCAGAAACAATCGCAGAATTCAGCGATTGCTGAGCGGTAACTTGTGTATTGGTACCGGCCGCAGGGACGGCGGTCGTTGGAGTCGTTGGCGTAGTGGTACCCGCCTGCGCAATCGAATTGTACAAACCGGCCGCATCGTAGGTTTGCGCCGACGACGTCGATGTTGTGCCAAGCGTGGCGACGATCCCAGCAGTTGTCGATAAAGCACTTACTTCCTCCGCCAACCCAGGATCGGAGCTGGCGACTACTGGCGACGCAGCACTGTTGGTACTCGCGCTCGTACCTGTGGTGGGCGTGTACTGGTATGTGGCTGGCGATGCAGTGCTAATTGATGAAATCGACATGATGGCTAACAGTTAACAACAATCACAAACCCCTAAAGAAAGCAAAGGGTTTACTTCACTATAGTGTATACGGCGTGATTTTGTAGAACTTGAGGTCGTTTCACGATTTACCGGCACTCCCGGCTTGTTTCGCTGTAGAAACCGCATGTTGTGGCATATTGCTTGCCGTTTTAATAAAAACACCCGCCTTGAGCGGGTGTTTTGCCTACAAGAATGACAAAGCGGCACGCGTGCTGCTTTGTCATTGTCTTACTCTTGCATCTGACTGCACTGGCGCAATTCACATTTAGCCAAATAGGCCGACCCGTCCTTGCAACTCATGCGATACATTTCTACCGGGCCGGTATTTGAAATGAGGCCAGCTCCCAATTTGCTTTCGCATCCGGTTTGCTTTGCCATTCTTTCAACCGTTACAGAAGACTCGCCAAGTTTAAATTCCACATTTTGCGCATCGATGACTGTGGCATTGCTGGCGCCGCGTCTCACCGGCGCAATTGCAACCACTGGTTCTTGCGGCGCGGATTGCGGGGCTGTTTGCGTAGTGCTGGCGACAGCAAATGTCTGGACGCTTTGCGCTTGCGGTACCTGCGTTGCGGCGGCGACATTTTCATGCGCGACGGGCGCCGGCATTGGCGCCTGCTTGACATCAGATGCTGCGGCAGTTGCCTGTGGTATCGCGACTCCGGTTTCCGGTTTGCTGCTATTGGCAAGTTGGCCAGGATGTGCGACGTCACCAGTGTAGCTCAAGTCCTGCAGTGCAGGCTTTGCCTCTTCGGGGCTGATCAATTCGGGAGTAACGTGCCCGACGAAAAGACCTAAGCTGGTGCTGGTTTTGACATACTTGGTTTCGCCAGGATCCAGCACGAGCGTGAGTTCGTTTTTGACCTCGGTCGTGGTCGACACGAGATGGCCGCCCGGGTTGGTATCGATGTAGAAAAATCCGCCTGGTTTCGATTCCCCGACGGCCTTGGAATCCAGCATGACATTAGGTTGAATTGCCGCACCTACCATACTATTTGAGCGGAAAAAATAGATACGTCCTTGATCCGGTTGCAAGGGTGCGATGGAAGATGCCATATCTTTATATTTCACGCCCGACGCACAACCGGTCAAGCCAATAGCCAAGCAAATTAATGCTAATTTTAAGAAGCGCATCTTATAGTTCCTGTTTACTAAAAGTGAGGGGAATGTTTGGCTTGAGCGGAGAAAAGGATCGTTCGAAGGGTAAATAGAAACCGGTCAACGTGTTATTCGAAACCACAAGGTAAGCCTCATGGATTTGCGATCCTTCCAATGTGAATACATCATGGTAGGGCTTGAATACCTCACCTTGTGTAATGCTTCCGATATCCGACCATAAACTTCCAGATTTCAACGTGCGCGCATATCCGGTATTCAATTGAATATCCACTTGCCTGTCCAGGCGTTCAAGTGCCGATTGCTTGCTCGTCACCATAGGTGAAAATTGAGTGGTTTGTTGCTCCACGGCACAGCCGGAGGCAACGAACAATAACAAGGCCGCTCCCGCAACCTTGAAAGTTGAAGTTATCACTAGCTTATCTACCTTCCCTGATTTGCAGCGGGTAATCCCGTGCACTATTATTTGTAAGCGGTTAATTCTATGTCAAAATGACCATTCTTATTCGAAAACCTAAACAGATTTTCGTGAGCAAGACTTTACCATTAGTAAGAAATGGTGAATAGAAATTTGATCGTAGAGATAAATTACAATGTTGCAAATGTGCCCTATAGGAAAAGCATGGACAAACCGAATAGTGATTTGATCAAGGAAAAGGTTTTGGGAACTTCCAAAACACCGGTCAAATTGGTTGAAGACGTCGTAGTAGAAACCGCCGCGTTACTGCAAGACAGCGGCGAACTCGAATTCGGCATTGGCCTGATTAGCGGCATTTTGGCGTTGACACTCGGTTTCCTTAGTTTTCTAGGTGTCATGGCCTTCCACTTTCCAGAATATTTGACCACGCCGGAATTGCGGCAGATGTATTCGGTAGACGTATTGCGCAAAGTGCTGTTCGTGTCCTTGCTGGTGGCTGGTGGCATTTCCTTGGCAAACATCATTCTAGGCAAGCGGCGCAACCTGAATATCGTCGCGCTATGCTTCGTGGTGGCTGCGGTCGCCTGGGGCGGTTCGCGCGTCCCGGTCGGCGATTTCCCGGACCACACTCCCTACATCGGGCTTGACTGGTTCATTCTCGACTTGCTGGGCTCGACGCTGATATTCGTCGTGTTTGAGAAACTCTTTCCTCTCTATAAAAATCAGGCGGTGTTCCGCAAGGATTGGCAGATTGACCTGACGCATTTTCTCGTCAATCATTTCCTGGTCGGCCTGATTTTGTTGACCGTGAACTTCCTGATTCATCGCGTGTTTGGTTGGATGGTGCGCGGCGATTTTCAACTGTGGGTGCAACACATCAGTTTCATCCCGCAATTGCTGTTGTGTATCCTGGTGGCCGACATGATGCAGTACTGGACTCATCGGGCCTATCATGAAGTTCCTTTTCTCTGGAAATTCCATGCCATCCATCACAGTGCCAAAACCATGGATTGGATGGCCGGTTCACGCATGCATGTGCTGGAATTGATCTTCACCCGGGTGTGCGTGCTTGGCCCTCTCTACGTCTTCGGTTTCGAAAAGTCGGTGATGGATGCCTATATCATCGTCGTCGGCTTCCAGGCGGTGTTCAATCATGCGAACGTGCATTTGCCTTGGGGGCCGTTGAAGTATCTGTTCGTCACACCGGACTTTCATCATTGGCATCATTCGTCAGATCAGGCGGCGCTGGATAGAAATTATGCTGCCCACTATGCATTCCTGGATTACCTGTTCGGCACCGTGGTGAAAACCGATGAAAGATTCCCCAAAGACTATGGCGTACTGGGGGACTATGTGCCGCCCGGGTTTGTCAAGCATCAACTGTTCCCATTCAAGAAGTTGCCATAAATCCACACAAAATGAATGCAAACGGTCGATAAATTGCTTGCCTGAATCACGGCACTGGCAACATAATATTTTCCTTAATATCGATGCGATCCTGGTTGCGTGTGAAAAAATCTTGGTGACGGGCTTCCATTTGAAAGGCATGTATGTCGACCACATTTGGCCCAGAAGAAGCCCGCGCTTATATGCATCAACTGCTCAAGGTGATGCATCAAGCCGGCGGTTCCGATTTATTCATTTCCGCCGACTTTCCACCCAGCATTAAGTCGCACGGTGGAATGAAGCCGCTGAGCCAGCAAAAGCTCTCCGGCGAAATCACCAAGATGCTGGCGCACAGCTTGATGAACGACAAGCAGTGCAAAGAATTCGAAGCGGAATTTGAGTGTAATTTCGCCATTTCGCTGCCCGACGTGTGCCGTTTCCGTGTCAATGTCTTCGTGCAGCAGCAACACACCGGCATGGTGATACGTACTATTGCTTCGGAAATCCCGAATTTTCAAAAGCTGGAACTGCCCGAGATCCTGAAAGAAGTCATCATGACCAAGCGCGGCTTGGTGCTGGTGGTCGGCGGTACCGGTTCAGGCAAATCGACCACACTGGCCGCGATGATCGATTATCGCAACTCGAATTCCGCGGGCCATATCATCACCGTCGAAGATCCGGTCGAATATGTCCACAAGAACAAGAACAGCCTGATCACCCACCGCGAAGTCGGGGTCGATACGCATTCATGGCATCATGCGCTGAAAAATACGCTACGCCAGGCGCCGGACGTGATCTTGATCGGTGAAATCCGCGATAGCGAAACCATGGAACATGCGATCGCATTCGCCGAAACCGGCCACCTGTGCCTGGGCACGCTGCATGCGAATAATTCCAACCAGACCATTGATCGGATCATCAATTTTTTCCCCGAAGAGCGGCGTAATCAATTGTTGATGGATCTGTCGTCCAACTTGCGCTCGATTATTTCGCAACGCCTGGTGCGCACCGAAGACGGCCAGGGGCGCAAGGCCGCGATCGAAATCTTGCTTAACACGCCGACTATTGCCGAAATGATTTTCAAGGGGCAATTCCAGTCCATCAAGGAAATCATGGGTAAATCGCGCGAACTGGGCATGTGCACCTTTGATCAGGCCTTATTTACTTTGTACAACAATCGCCAAATCGGTTACGACGAAGCGATTCGCAATGCCGATTCCGCCAATGAGTTGCGGCTGCAAATCAAATTGAAGGGAACGCGCGGCGGAGCCGGAGCGGGTGGCGGCACTTTCAATCTTTCGATTACCGAGGATAAAAAAGAAGAAGAGGAAGAAAAACCGAAACATTGATCGGTGGATTGTCTACTTCAGATGTTAGTCAATCGCTTGCAGGTTTGCATCGGCGTTTCGCCAAAGAACGCTTTATAGCCGCTGATAAATGCGCTGACGCTAGCGAATCCGACCGTATGCGCTACCAAGGTCGTGTTGGCATGTGGCGTCGCCAATAGTTCAGCCGCGCGTATCATGCGCGCGCGGCGCAGGAATTGCGGCCAAGTGAAGCCGATCTCTTCGGCAAAGCGCCGGGCCAAGGTACGGCGCGACATGAACGCAGCTTGCGCCACCATATCCACCGTCATGCGATCATGCAAATGTGCCAGCGTGTATTCCAGCGCCCGCGCCAGTTCTTTCGACTGCGCGCGCGGCAGCCAGGTTTGCGCAGGCGTTTCGGCAAGTTCATTGCAGACGTTGGCTAGCGCAGCGAAGAAAGTGTCCGCATGCGCATCGACCGGGCTGCGCTCCGCATTCCAGCGCATGGCAAAACGGATCATCTCAATAGCCAGCGACGAGCAGGCAAATACTTTGCAAGAGGCCGGTGGCGCCGGCATTGAGTACTCGGAAAAGAGAACCGAGGACGACGTAACCGGTGCTGCGGTCCAGATCCGGATGTCGGTGTGCGCCGCAATCAGGGCAGCGCGCTGCGGCGGCAACAGCCAGTGTTTGTCGTCAATCTCCAGATTGAAACTGCCAGCCGACGCATACAGCAAATAATGCTGATCGAATTGCCGCCAGCCGGTATCGAAAGGCGCATCGAAGGCTTTGTGAAACGCGTACGCCTTCACGCCGGGTTCAGGGGAGTCATCCGATTTACTCAAAGCCACCTCGTTGCAATGCCGACCAAGACCGTATCGTAGCGCAGATAGCGGCAAGTCTCGACTAAACGACGGCGCAGGCATTTTGACTGGATACCGCACTGCCGATTTGACGCAGCAGGCTAGCAGTATCCAGCAACGCCCAATGCTCAACTATTTTTCCTTGTTGAAAGCGAAAACTGCGGTAGACGTTAACGCGCACGCTATTGCCCGAAGCCGGAGTATTGCGAAATGATCCCAGATGCGTCGCACTTAGAGTGATCCGGCAGACGACCATGTCGTCCTGTGCCGTCATCGATTCGACTGTTTGCTGGGCGTCAGGGAAGGCTGTCTGCATCTCGCTCAGGATTTTCAGCAATCCGCCTGCGTTTGGCGGCGCGTAGGCGTGATCAACGTAGTCGACGGACAGGTAATCGTCGAGACGTGTGACTTGCCGGCGGTTCCAAATATGGTCGATGAAGTTGCGTACACAAGCGATTTGGGCCGCGATGTTATGATCGACGGTATCGGACATGGATGTTTCTCCTTGATTAAATGAGTCCTGGAACTGTAACGGGCTTGCCGCACGTTGAAATGCATGGCCCGGCCAAACGATTGCTTGAACACGCCAAAATGCTTGGATGGAATCTGAATGGAAAGCCAATACGTTGATGTCGAATTGCAGCAACGCGTATTAACGCTTGAATACCGGTGGATCAATCCGGATTTGCGCGATGGGCCGCTGCTGGTTTTCCTGCATGAAGGGCTGGGCTCGGTGGCGATGTGGAAGGATTATCCGCAGCGCCTGTGTGATGCCGGCCAGTTTCGCGGCTTGGTGTATTCGCGCCCCGGCTATGGGCAATCCACCCTGCGCGGGGCGACGGAAAAATGGCCGGTCGATTATCTTCAGCAGCAAGCGATCCAGGTTTTGCCGGCATTTCTGCGCGCGGTCGGGGTCGGCGATAGCAAACCCTATCTATTTGGCCACAGTGACGGCGCCAGTATTGCATTGATCTATGCTGCAAGCTATCCACTCGCCGTGTCTGGCACGGTAGTGCTGGCGCCGCATGTTTTTGTCGAGGACTTTTCGCTCGCGGGCATTATGCGAACTTGCGAGCAATATCAAAATGGAAGCTTGAAGCAAAGCCTGGCGCGTTATCACGCAGACCCGGATTCGGGATTTTTCGGCTGGAGCGAGGCGTGGCTGTCGCCTGCGTTCAAGTCGTGGAATATTGAGGGAATCCTAGCGAATATGCAGGCTCCGTTATTGGCGATCCAAGGGCACGATGATGAATATGCAACAATGGAGCAGCTTGATCGCATCAAAGCAGCCGTGCCGTCGACGGTATTGATGAAATTGACCGCGTGCGGCCACACTCCCCATCGCGATCAGCCGCAACTTGTCAGCGCAGCAGTAGTCGCATTTGTTTCGCAACACGGGTGAATCGGCTGGTCGGCACACAAACGCAGCTGAATTAAGGTAGCATTTAGGCTTGGCAGATGCGGTCGACGTGCTTGCACGGCAGGCCGCGCACATCTTGACTTGAGTCGCGACGTAATTCCGCTTTATCAGTTGGCATCAGTTGCCAAGTGCCCTGCGAGGTAATTTCCGCCCTGCCCGGCAACTGAAAAGTCGCCGCCCGACTAGCGTGTCGGACGTTTATGTTATCAAAAAGTACAAATTAATTTGCAATGCTTGTCGTTTGCGATAGAAAAGGAACCCATGTCTGATGCACCCTTTACCGAACTGGATTGGCGCCGTTTGTTGACCAGTCTCGGTGAAAATCCCGATCGTCCCGGCTTGGTTGAAACGCCGTCGCGGGTGGCGAAGGCCTGGAAACACTGGACTTCCGGTTACGACCAAGAACCCGGCGAATTGCTGAAGGCTTTCGAGGACGGCGCCGAACAATACAATGAATTGATCGTGGTGCGCGGCATTCCCGTGTATAGCCATTGCGAACATCACTTGGCGCCTTTTTTCGGCACCGCCACTGTGGGTTATCTTCCCAACGGCAAGATCGTCGGCTTGTCAAAATTGACACGCTTGGTGGACTGCTTTGCCAAACGCCTGCAGGTTCAAGAGCGTCTGACTAGCCAGATTGCCAATGCGCTCATGACGCATCTGGAACCAAAAGCGGTCGGCGTGGTGGTGCGTTGTCGCCACATGTGCATGGAAAGCCGCGGCATTCGCACGCCGGGCGAAGAAACCATCACCTCATCCATGTTAGGCGAATTACAACCCAATCTGGCTCTGCGCACCGAGTTCCTCGCCCTGGCGCGCGAACCTTGATTCGTCTTGGCGGACAGCTCAGTCGATCCGCAATAAATCAGGACATGCAACACGCTTTGCCTTATCATGAGCGCCCTTTTGAGAATTGAGAATGTGTGATGGCGCTTGCTTGCGGTTTGGACTTCGGAACGTCTAATTCCACGGTGGGTTGCGTGCGGCCCGATCAATCGGCTTTGCTCCCTTTGGAAGATGGCAAAGTAACATTGCCATCCGTGGTGTTTTTCAATGCCGACGAAGACGCGGTCTACTATGGCCGCGCCGCACTTTCCAATTACCTGGCCGGTTATGAAGGGCGCTTGATGCGCTCCCTGAAAAGCTTGTTGGGCACCAGCCTGATCGACGGCCAGACCGAGGTTCACGGGCGGGCGTTGCCGTATCGCGGTTTGCTGGCGCAATTCATCGGCGAACTCAAGCGCCGGGCCGAGCAAGCAGCGGGACACCAGCTTTCATCGGCAGTGATTGGCCGCCCGGTATTTTTCATCGATGACGATGCCGTTGCCGACCGCTTGGCGGAAACCACCCTGGAAGAGGTGGCGCGCGCCGCCGGCTTTAAGGATATCGCATTTCAATTCGAACCGATTGCCGCAGCGTTCGATTACGAGTCGCAAATCGATCACGAGGAGCTGGTCTTGATTGCCGACATCGGCGGCGGCACCTCGGATTTTTCGCTGGTCCGCTTATCACCGGAACGAGCGCTGAAAAGCGATCGTCGCGACGACATCCTGGCGACCGGCGGTGTACACGTAGGCGGCACTGATTTCGACAAATACCTGAGCCTGGCCAGCGTGATGCCGCTACTGGGAATGGGCAGCCGTATGAAGAACAATACCGAGGTGCCGTCCAGTTACTATTTCAATCTGGCGACCTGGCACACGATCAATCAGGTCTATACCCAGAAGACTTGGGTCCAATTGAAAGATGTCTATCGCGACGTCTGCGAGAAAGACAAGCTTGACCGCTTGATGAGCCTGATCGAACAGCGCGCCGGCCATTGGCTGGCGATGAAAGTGGAGGAAGCGAAAATTGCGCTGTCGGAATCACCGCAAATAGATTTGCATCTGGAACGGCTGCTATCAAGTCAAACCCTCGCCATCAAGCGCGAGGATTTCGATACCGCAATCGCGCGCATGGTCACGAATGTTGAAGCAACTGTGGCCGGAGTTTTGCGTGATGCCGGCGTCGCTGCCAGCGCCGTGGACACAGTGTTCTTTACCGGCGGCTCCAGCGGCGTGCAATCGTTGCGCGAAAGGATTGGGGCCTTGTTGCCGTCCGCGCGACGCGTCGAAGGCGATCTTTTCGGCAGCATTGGCGCCGGCTTGGCGCTCGATGCGCAGCGCAAGTTCGGCTAAGTTTTTAGCGCCGTGTCGAATAGATTCAAGATGTCACGAACCTGCTGGTCCGGCATGTTCAACAAATTGTCGCCGACATACCATTCGATATAACTCCGTTCCGGTAGCATTGCGTGGCTGGCTCGTCCGAATAACCAGATCCCTTGCTGCTCGGCCAAGGCGTTGCGTATTGCGAGCGCGCGTTCGCGTGCCACCGGCAGATGGACGTGCAGCATATTGCTTTGTGGTCGAGTCGGGTTGACCAGTAAGCGCGGAAATTCGCGCAATACCTGATATAGCCACTCGGTACGCCGGAAGTAGGCCGGCATCGCCGCCAGTCGCTCATCGAATTGCATCGCCGCCGACACCACGTAAGGAGAGCGATTGACGAGATTGCCGCCCTGACGCGCCATCCATACCCGCGCCTTGGCGATAAACGCTTGGCTGCCGCATAGCACAGCGCCGCCCAGACCATTGATGCCCTTGTACATCGACACATAGACCGAATCGAAACCGCTAGCTATTTCCTGGTAACTGCGGCCATATGCAGCCGCGCTTTCCCATAAGCGCGCGCCATCCATATGCAAGTGGATATTTTGCGTGCGGCAATGTGCCTTTATTTTTTCCAACTCGTCCCAATCCGGCAATTGTCCGCCGATTTCACGCATCGGCAATTCCTGTATCACCGCACCAAGACGGTCGGGGATGGCGGTCAAATCGTTAGCCGTCCACGGGCGATACGGACTGCCGATTTGCAATGCATGGAAATGATCGAGCAATTGGAAATTACTATTCTCATGCAACAAGATATGTGAGCTCGGGTGCATCGCGACTAACCGACTTCCGCGTTCAGCGCAGGCTATGCGCAGGGCAGTGACTTGGGCCATGGTGCCGCTGATGACAAAAAGTCCGGCCTCGAATCCGAGCAAGCTACTCAGCTTTTGCTCGAAAGCCTGGAGCAATTCTCCCTCGCCGTACACGTCGTGGCCAACCTGATTTTCCTCGCACCATTGCGCCATCGCAGAAAAATCCTCGGCAGGGCTGCGCGGACGATGGCCGGGAAAATGGATCTCGCACTTTCTTCGAAGCTCCAATTCGCTCATGTTTTGCGACCTTCTTTAATTTGTTGATTGTATTCGTTGATACAGGTCTTCGACCTTCTTCCTGGCCCACGGCGTCTTGCGCAGAAATTTCAAGCTGGACTTGATGCTGGGATCTTGATTAAAGCACTTGATGTCGATCAAGCGCCCCATTTCGCTCCAGCCGAGCTGGTCGACCAGCTCAGTCAGAATGCCTTCCAGCGTGATGCCATGCAGCGGGTTATTTGCTTGTGTTGTCATGTCGGGGGAACGTCATCGTTTTTCGGAAATTTTTTACTCAACCAATTCGCTGCATCCACACCGGCAGCACGACCGCTGGCAAAGCAGGCGGTCAGCAAATAGCCGCCGGTCGGCGCTTCCCAGTCCAGCATTTCGCCGGCACAGAATACCCCAGGCAGCGAGCGTATCATCAGGCCTTGATCGAGGGCTTCGAAGCGAACGCCGCCGGCGCTGCTGATCGCTTCGTCCAGCGGCCGGGTGGCCGTCAAGCGCAAGGGCAGGGCCTTGATCGTTTGGGCAATGCGCAGCGGGTCTGTGAATTCCTCGCGGCTTAGTGCTTCATGCAGCAAGCCGGCTTTCACCCCGGTGATATTGACACGGCTTTGCAAGTGACTGGCCATCGAACGGGAGCCGCGCGGCCGTGTCACTTCGTCGCTTACGCGTTGCAGTGACCAGCCGGGAGCCAGATCGAGCAGGATCTGCACGTTGCCATCAGCCATCAGCTTGTCGCGCAAACCACTGGAGAGCGCATAGATCAAGCTACCCTCAATCCCGCTCGCCGTCACGATACACTCACCCTGGCGCTGGTGTTCGATGTTCTCTGCATCGGTAAAACTTAGCGATACCGATTTAAGCGGTTGTCCGGCATAGCGTAGGCGGAAATGCTCGCTCCAGTCGATATCGAAGCCGCAATTGGATGCTTGTAACTCGGCGACCGATACACCCTTATCGGCAAGTAGCGGCACCCACGCACCGTTGGAGCCAAGTCGCGACCAACTACCGCCGCCCAGCGCAAGTATTGCGGCAGCGGCGTCAAGTGTGCGCTCACCTTCAGGCGCGGAAAAGCGCAGCTTGCCGTGTTCATCCCAACCTTCCCAGCGGTGGCGCATATGGAAGCGCACACCAGCGGTACGCAAACGATGCAACCAGGCGCGCAGCAGCGGCGCCGCCTTCATATCGATTGGGAATACGCGGCCTGAGCTGCCGATGAAGGTTGCAATGCCAAGCCCTTCGGCCCAACTGCGCAAGGCATCGGCGCCGAATTGATCGAGCATCGGCGCCAGTTGCGGGCGGCGCGTGCCGTATCGCGCATGAAAGCGCTCAGTCGGCTCCGAATGGGTCAGGTTCAACCCACCTTTGCCTGCCAACAGGAATTTGCGGCCAACGGATGGCATGGCATCGTATAAATCGACCTGCAGACCTTGCGCGGCCAGGGTTTCAGCCGCCATCAAGCCGGCCGGGCCACCACCGATTACGGCAACCGAATGCGGTTTTGTAATATCCATCGTTTTGTTGCGGCAATTTGCGAATAAAGAATCATTGTCGCAGCTAATGCGTCATTGCGATGCGGTAATGAAGGGAAAAATAAGAAACGCCTGTGTTCGATTCGATCAAGCGTTGTGCCCAGTCGTTCTGTCAGGGCGTGTTTTCAAGGTTTTGGCCATGCGGTAATTTTTTAATACTTCTCGATCCATATGCACATACTGTTCTTTCTCTACCTGGAATCCCCAGGATTCGAAAAATGGTTTTGCGGTAATGCTGACGTCGGCAAACAAATTGTCAATGGCATCCTGTTTGGCAACTTCAAGAATGATTTGCATCAGTAAGGTGCCGACCCGTCGCCTTTGCCATAAATGATGTACGTAAAAATGATCGACATAACCAGTTGCCTGGACGTCGGCATAGCCGATCAATTGCTTTTCATGCTCGACTACAAAAGGAGAAATATTCCTGAATCTGGCGCGCCATTTCCCAAGATCAATTTGATCCGGCGACCACGCATGGAGTTGCTCGGCAGTATAGTACGACGTGTCGATGTGCCGAACCGAGTCGTGAAAGAGGTGCCATAGCGCCATTTCCTCACCCGGTTTGTATCTTCTAATTTGCATGACAATGGCCCAGGGTAACAGCAAGCTGTTCGCAGGATTTACACATAGCGGCATGAGGCGTCACGCGACCCTGGCAAATCTGCATCAACTACCATTCCTGGTCTGTCTGAACGCGTCGTGTTTGGGGATTATAGACGTCCGCGCGCGGATAGCAAAGAGTTCCGCAGCAAGTCTGGCATGAACATTTTCAGGTCAAGAGGATTAGCAAATTTTACGCCATAATGTGTGGAAACATTACTATCAAATTAGCTTTCTCCCGCGTTATTTGAAACTACTTATTGTCAGCCATACTTCATGTCCGATTTGCTACTTAGCCTTTCCGCAGCCCGCGCGCTGCATCTTGCGACGCAAGGTTTATTGATTCCGCGTCGCCAAAAAGCGACCAAGCTCGACGTGTTGAATGCAATTCGTTCGATGGGGGCGTTGCAAATCGACACTATCCATGTTGTTGCGCGCAGCCCCTATTTGGTCCTGTGGAGCCGGCTCGGTGATTATCCGATGCAATGGCTTGAAGAACTGTTGACTGAAGGGGCACTGTTTGAATATTGGGCGCATGAAGCCTGCTTTTTGCCGACAGAAGACTACGGTTTATATCGACATCGCATGCTGGACCCCGGTTCGATGGGGTGGAAGTATTCGGAAAAATGGATGGCGGAAAATCGCGCGGCAGTCGATGCCGTGCTGGATCATGTCCGCAAAAACGGGCCGGTTCGATCTGCTGATTTTGCGCGCAAGGATGGCAAGGGTGGCGGCTGGTGGGAATGGAAGCCGGAGAAACGTTCGCTGGAGGTATTGTTTACAGCCGGTCATTTGATGATCTCGCGGCGTCAAAGCTTTCAACGGATCTATGATCTTGCCGAACGCGTGTTGCCCGATTGGGATGACAGCCGCATGCCCAGCCTTGCCGAGACTCAACGCAAATTACAGTTGAAGGCGGTGTATGCAATGGGCATCGCCAAGGCGACCTGGATGGGCGATTATTTCCGCAATAGCAAGAGCCGCCCCAAGCCGCATCCGGATTCATTGGTCGATGAAGGCGATCTGCTGCGTGCTCGCGTGGATGGCTGGGATGAGCCGGTTTATATCCATCCACTGCATCGGGAATTGGCGTTGATGGCGGCTGATGGAAAGTTGACGCCGAGCGCCACTGCCTTGCTGTCACCGTTCGATCCGGTCGTGTGGGATCGCAAGCGGGCACTGGAGCTTTTCGATTTCGACTACCGGCTCGAATGTTACACACCGGCGCCGAAACGCCGCTACGGCTATTTTACTTTACCGATTTTGCGGCGCGGCGCATTGGTTGGGCGGCTCGACGCCAAGGCGCACCGCAGTGACGGAATCTTTGAAGTCAAGGTGCTCCATCTGGAGCCGGGCGTGCGTGCCACGCCGGCCCTGGCGGCGGATCTGGCGGCCAGCCTGGTTCGCATCGGTGCGTGGCATGGGACTAGGCAAGTCGCGATTACCCGTTGCGATCCCATAGCCTTTTTGCCTATGCTCAAGGCGGCACTCGATGCAGAATAGCCGACCAGCATGTTGGTTGACACTGCATGAGGGTGGCTAGCCGTGTCGCCTTCTGCACTTAATCCACGCGGTGAAGCGGATACTACTTGCTTATCGCAACGTGATGCCCTGGCGGCATGCAGCCGGCTGATGGTTGGCGAAGCGCGAATCGTCGAGCGCTGGCACCAGCGCGAACGCCACGTAGTGTTCGACACGCATTTCGACTTCGGCTCGGATTTTCTGGCAACGTGGGATATCTGGCGCACCGATCCGCACCGCTCGCGGCAATTGCATTACATCGCGTTCGAAAGTCGCCCGTATACCGCATCGGCAATGACGACGTTGCATGCGAACTGGCTGCAATTGGCGCCACTATCGCAAGAATTGATACGGTGTTGGCCGATGATGGTTGCCGGTTTTCATCGGATTTTTCTTGCGGATGGAGCGGTATCCCTGACCTTGATTTTCGGCGATCTTGAACAGGGAATTGCCCAGGTCGATGCTCAGATCGATACCTATTATATAAATGGAATGTGGGTTCCCACCATTTCAGAAAATCGCGCCGCCACATTGCTCACCTTGCTTGGGAGGTTAGCCGCCCCCCAGGCAATTTTGGCATTGCAGCCGGCACTCCCGGTCGATACCCCCGCATTGAAAAATTCCGGCTTTGTATTCGAATCGCAAGCAATCGGCAGGCTTGCTTGCTTTGCACCGCGCTGGGCGCCGCGGCCGGTGAGAATGGTCGATGCGGCTGATCGCCATGCCATCATTATCGGCGCCGGGCTAGCCGGTTCAGCCGCATCTGAACGGTTGGCGGCGCGCGGCTGGCAGATCAGCTTGATCGAGCAGCATCAGCAAGCGGCGCAGGAAGCTTCTGGAAATTTAGCTGGAATCTTCATGCCGACACTTGCCAAGGATGACAATTCTGGCGTCCGGTTGACGCGGGCCGCGTTTTTATTTTCGTTGCGCCTATGGCAGCGCTTGGGTGGTCTCGGCCAGGCATTTGCCGGCGAGGCTTGCGGCGTGCTGCAACTTGTGCGCGATGCGGCGCGCGCCAGCGTCGCACGGGAAATTGCGGAGATTTACCGATTTCCTACCGAGTTTGCGCGGTGGTTACATGCGGATGCAGTCGTAAACCTGCCGGGAATGCCACCGCTTGCCGATGATGGGCAGGGACAATATGGCGCTTGGTTGTTTCCGCGCGGCGGCTGGGTACATCCGGCAGGAGTATGCGAAGCCTTGCTGGCCGCTTGCGGCGATAAGTTGCGGAAATTTTATGGCAGGAATGCGATGCGGATCGAGCGCGCCGAAGGCGTTTGGCAAGTATTCGATGACCATGATGTCATGATCGCGGCAGCACCGCATGTGATTATTGCGAACGGGGTCGGTTTTCGTCATTTCCCGCAAACGGCGGAGCTGCCGCTGGATCGTGTGCGGGGCCAGGTCACTTATCTGCCGACCGCCAGCTTGCCGGATTTGCCACTGGTGCTGTGTCGCGAAGGGTATGTCACACGTCCACTCAATGGCGTTTGCAGTGTCGGTGCATCTTATGACATGGACACTGATCCATCGTTGCGACTGGACAGCCAGCACGAGAATTTGGCGCGACTCGCCCAGATGTTGTCGCCTATGCCATCAGTATTGACGAATCCGCCATTGTCGGGCCGGGTCGGGTTTCGCTGTGTTTCGGCCGATCGCTTGCCGCTGGTTGGTGCACTTCCAGACCAGTTGGCGCTGGCGCATTTTCATGGCGATCGCTTGCGTGATGTACCCAGGCTGCCGGGTTTGTATGCCTTACTCGGTTACGCATCGCGCGGCTTGATCTGGGCACCGCTTGCTGCGGAACTGTTGGCAGCGCAGATTACCGGTGAACCGCTGCTGCTGGAACGGGAGTTGGCCGCTACTCTTGACCCCGCGCGCTTCTTCTTGGCGGCGCGCCGACGCTCGCATAAAAAAGACCAGTAATGGCATCAATGACATGTTGCTTTGCGCCAGAACAGGTCGACATGGTGCGCTGCGGCGTAGCTTGTCTCCGCTATTGCCTAAATCGAAAAAAGTGTAACGTTGACTGATTCATTGATGTCGAGGAACTTCGCCACGTTTAGCGGGTCACATTTAGGATGGGCGATTGAAGTATGCAATTCAATTACGACCGCCGCATGCGCAAAAGACAAGTTGAGGCGGATAGATGTAGGATGATGCGTGAATGAATGTGAAGCAGATTGCGCATAATCAGAATTGGCAGGCGAATTTTATTTTGTGCCGAATCGTTCCCTACCGATTGTGACAAGACGCATGACGGTACGAAAAACAGGATGGCTTTTGCAGCTGTATTATTTGAATGAACTTGCTGTATTTTTGAAAAATTGATCTACACTAAATTTACTACCCAGCAACGTCCAGTGCGCGTATTATTTAACTGTCGATTAGATGCTTGTGGCGCAAATCGGACCCAGAACGACCGGTAGCTTTACATCAAAGGACATTCTCATGAACATCTTTGACAACTACGCAGCACGGTACGAACGGACCAAGGAAGAAGAGTATTCATTGCAGGAGTTTCTTGATCTCTGCAAACGCGATCCACTCACTTACGCCACCGCTGCCGAACGCATGCTAGCTGCCATCGGCGAGCCTGAATTGGTCGATACGCGCAATGATTCACGCCTTTCACGTATTTTCGCCAACAAAGTCATCAAGATTTACCCGGCGTTTCGCGAATTCTACGGAACTGAAGAGGTCATCGAGCAAGTGGTGTCTTATTTCCGCCACGCCGCGCAGGGACTGGAAGAGCGCAAGCAAATCCTGTATTTGCTGGGGCCGGTCGGCGGCGGCAAGTCTTCCATTGCGGAAAAACTCAAGTATTTGATGGAGAAAGTCCCTTTCTTTTGCATCAAAGGCTCCCCGGTTAACGAATCCCCGCTCGGCTTGTTCAATGAAGAGGAGGATGGCGCGATTCTGGAAGAGGATTTCGGTATTCCTCGCCGGTATTTGCGCACCATCCCCAGTCCTTGGGCAGTCAAGCGCTTGCACGAATTCAATGGTGATATCAATCAATTCCGCATCGTAAAGCGCTATCCATCGGTGCTGAAACAGATTGCGATATCAAAAACCGAACCTGGGGACGAGAATAATCAGGATATTTCGTCACTGGTCGGTAAAGTCGATATCCGCAAACTGGAAGATTACGCGCAAGACGATCCGGATGCCTATAGTTATTCCGGCGGGCTATGCCTGTCGAATCAGGGTTTGATGGAATTCGTCGAAATGTTCAAGGCGCCGATCAAGGTGCTGCATCCATTGTTGACCGCCACGCAGGAAGGCAACTTCAAGGGTACGGAAGGATTTGGCGCGATTCCATTCGATGGCGTGGTGCTGGCACACTCGAATGAATCGGAATGGAAAACTTTCAAAAACAACAAGAATAATGAGGCATTCCTCGATCGTATCTACATCGTCAAGGTTCCTTACTGCCTGCGGGTGACCGACGAGATCAAGATTTATGAGAAATTGGTGCGCAATTCATCGCTATCGCAAGCCCCTTGCGCTCCCGGCACCCTGAAAATGATGTCGCAGTTTGCCATCTTGTCACGTCTGAAAGAGCCGGAAAACTCCAGCATCTTCAGCAAAATGCTGGTGTATGACGGCGAAAACCTGAAAGATACCGACCCGAAGGCCAAGTCGCGCCAGGAATACAACGATTATGCGGGGGTCGACGAGGGCATGAATGGCCTGTCGACGCGTTTTGCCTTCAAGATACTATCCAAGGTATTCAATTTCGATACCACCGAGATTGCCGCCAATCCGGTGCATTTGTTGTATGTATTGGAGCAACAAATCGAGCGTGAGCAATTTCCACCCGAAACCGAGCAGAAATACTTTTCCTACATCAAGGAATACCTGGCTCAACGCTATGTCGAGTTCATCGGCAAGGAAATTCAGACCGCCTATCTGGAAAGCTATTCCGAGTACGGTCAAAATATCATTTACCGCTACGTCACCTTTGCCGATTTCTGGATACAGGACCAGGAATTCCGCGACCCGGATACCGGAGAAAGCTTTGATCGCGATTCCTTGAATAGCGAATTGGAGAAAATTGAAAAGCCGGCGGGCATATCCAATCCGAAAGATTTCCGTAACGAGATTGTCAACTTTGTTTTGCGCGCCCGTGCACATAACGCTGGCAAGAATCCAGTCTGGACCAGTTATGAGAAATTAAGGACGGTCATTGAAAAGAAAATGTTCTCCAATACCGAGGAATTGTTGCCGGTTATTTCGTTTAACGCGAAGGCCAGCGCCGACGATGTGAACAAACATCAGGAATTTGTCGCGCGCATGGTTGCCAAGGGTTATACGGCAAAGCAAGTGCGGTTGTTATGCGAATGGTATTTGCGCGTCAGGAAATCATCTTAATGGCACCTCTAAAAATCTACTGTGCGCCCCGACCTGGGGTCGCTCGCTACGATTTTTAGAGATGCCTAAAAACTGACATGGCGCAGAGCAAATCGCAATTGCGAGGAGATCATATTGGCTTACCTGATCGACAGGCGTGTGCAAAGCAAGAACAAATCTGCGGTCAACCGCGAGCGTTTTTTACGGCGCTACAAGGGGCAGATCAAGGATGCGGTTACGCGCGCGATAAAGGGCCGTTCTATTACCGATGTCGAAAACGGTGAAAAAGTATCGATACCGGTCAAGGATGTCAATGAACCCAATTTCGGCCATGCACATGGTGGGGTCTGGGAGACCGTCAGCCCCGGTAATAAAGAGTACCTGAAGGGCGACCGCGTTCAGCGGCCGCGTGGCGGCTCTGGTTCCGGCAAGGGGCAGGCCGGCAATAGCGATGAAGTCAGTGAAGATGACTTCATCTTCGAGTTGACGCGCGAAGAATTCATGAATTACTTCTTCGACGATCTCGAATTGCCGAATATGGTGAAAACCCAGCTGACTTCGACCACCGAATTCAGGAACCAGCGCGCCGGCTATAAAATGTCGGGCACCACCACGAATATCCACATATTGCGTTCCCTACGTGGTGCATTGGGACGTCGAATTGCAGTCGGTGGCGGTGCGCAGCGGCGCCTGAAGGAAGCCGAACTCGAATTGCGGCAATTGTTGCACGATGAGGTGCCGGAAAGCGATCCCGAAGTGGTGAAGCTGCGCCGCGAGATTCATCATCTGCATACCAAGCTGCTGGCGATTCCGTTCATCGACCCCTTCGATTTGCGTTACAGCAATCGGATCAAAGTGCCCAAGCCGTCGAGCCAGGCAGTGATGTTTTGCATCATGGACGTATCGGGCTCGATGGATGAAAGCAAAAAGGATACAGCCAAGAGATTCTTCATTTTGCTCTACCTGTTCCTGACGCGCGCCTACGACAAGATCGATGTGGTGTTCATTCGGCATCATACGCAGGCGGCAGAGGTTGATGAAAACGAATTCTTCAATTCGCGCGAATCCGGCGGGACAGTGGTTTCATCCGCACTGCATTTGCTAACCAAGATCATGCACGAGCGCTATGCCAGCAGCGACTGGAATATTTACGTTGCGCAAGCGTCGGATGGCGATAACTGGGACAATGATTCCATCGCTTGCCGGCAACTATTGATTAATACGATATTGCCGGCGGTCCAGTATTTCGCTTACGTCGAGATTACCGATGGCGAAGCACAGAATCTATGGCATGAATATGTGCGGGTAAAGGATTACCATGCGCATTTCGCGATGCAAAAGATTGAGACACCCGCCGATATTTATCCGGTATTCCGTGAATTGTTCAAAAAGCAACCGAAATGAGTGATTCCGAATCCATCATCACAAGCGCCGGACGTCTGCCAGAACAATCGGAATGGACCTTCGACCTGATCCAGCAAGCGCATAGCGAAATTCGGCGCGTCGCCAAGAATTTCAAGCTGGATACCTATCCTAATCAGCTTGAAATCATCACGGCCGAGCAGATGATGGATGCGTATACCTCGGTCGGTATGCCGGTTTCGTACAATCATTGGTCGTTTGGCAAGCATTTCCTATCAACGGAAAAAAGCTACAAACGCGGCCAGATGGGCCTGGCGTATGAGATTGTGATCAATTCCAATCCCTGCATCGCCTATTTGATGGAAGAAAACAGCCTGACCATGCAGGCGCTGGTAATTGCCCATGCGGCCTACGGGCACAATTCCTTTTTTAAGGGCAATTACCTGTTTCGCACCTGGACCGACGCGGAAGCCATCATCGACTACATGGTGTTCGCGAAGAATTATATTGCCGATTGCGAGCAGCGGTATGGGGTGGAAGCGGTCGAGTTATTGCTCGATTCCTGCCATGCGTTGCAAAATTACGGGGTCGATCGCTACAAGCGTCCGGCCAAATTGTCGCTCGAAAAAGAACATGCGCGGCAAAAGGAAAGAGAAGCCTATCTGCAAACCCAGATCAACGATCTGTGGCGCACCCTGCCGCGACGCGAAGAGATTGCCGTCGACGAAGGCCCGCAACGGTTTCCGCCGGAACCCCAGGAAAACCTGCTGTACTTCTTTGAAAAATATGCGCCGCTATTGGAACCGTGGCAACGTGAAATTGTGCGCATCACCCGAAAAATTTCACAATATTTTTATCCGCAACGGCAAACCCAGGTCATGAATGAAGGTTGGGCAACGTTCTGGCATTACACGATACTCAACCAGTTGTACGATGAAGGCGTGGTCGGCGACGGCTTCATGATGGAATTCCTGCAAAGCCACACCAATGTCGTCTACCAGCCGCCTATCGGCAGTCCGTATTACAGTGGCATCAATCCCTACGCCCTGGGATTTGGCATGATGCGCGACATACGCCGCATTTGTGAGACGCCGACCGACGAAGACCGGCAATGGTTTCCCGATATTGCCGGCGCCGATTGGCGCTCGACGCTGGATTTCGCGATGCGCAATTTCAAGGATGAAAGTTTTATCGCGCAATACCTGTCCCCCACCATGATCCGCGATTTTCATTTGTTCGCGGTGCTGGATGACGACAAGGATGACAAGCTGAAAATTTCCGCCATCCATGACGAAGCTGGCTACAGCTATGTGCGCCATCAATTGGCCGAACAATACAATCTCGGCAATCGCGAACCGAATATTCAAGTGTGGGCGGTCAATACCCACGGCGACCGCTCCCTGACCCTGCGTCACATGCAATTCCTGCGGCGCCCGCTCAACCAGCAGACTGAGGAAATGCTGAAACACGTGGCGCGTCTGTGGGGGTTCGATGTCCGCCTGGAAACGGTGGCACCCGATGGAACCGTATTGAACACGCTTGAGCGCAAATGGGAAAAACGCAACCGCTTGTTTTAATACCATGTGCGGGAAGCTAGTCATTATCCACAAGTCGTGGCGCTACTTTCCCCTCTGCCCGCTTGCGGGAGAGGGGGCAGGGGAGAGGGTTTTTATACGGATGACAAACCCTCTCTCCCGCAAGCGGGCAGAGAGGAGCCAAGCTCTTGCATGCACTTGTGGGTAACAATCAGGTGCGGGAAGTCAGGCTAGCCGCATCAAATCATGCTGACGTCGAAGATCTGGAAGTTTCTGCGCCCGACTTGTTTCGCATAATACATTGCCGCATCGGCGCGACTGATCAGGGTCCCGACTTCCAGCCCATCCTTCGGGAAAATGCTGATGCCGATACTCGGCGTGGCCAGTAATTCATGGCCATCGATCAGGTAGGGTTGCGCCAGCGAATCAAGCAGCTTTTGTGCGATCTCGCTGGCGTCGTCGGTTGCATGTAAATCAGGTAAGACCAGCACGAATTCATCGCCACCGACACGCGATACCGTGTCGCCTTCACGCAGCAATTCGCGTAATCGGTTTGCCACCGCTTGCAACAGCAAGTCGCCAATCCGATGCCCAAGCGTATCGTTGACCAGCTTGAAACGATCGAGGTCGATAAACAAGACCGCAGCCAGTACGTGTTGGCGCTTGGCGCGCACCAGCGCTTGTTCCAGGCGGTCTTCCAGCAGTCGCCGGTTAGGCAAGCCGGTCAAGGCATCGTGATGCGCCAAATGACGCACTTGCTCTTCTGCCAGCCGCCTTTCCTGGATCTCCTCTTGCAGGCGGGCATTGGCAGTGGCCAATTCAGCGGTACGCTCCAAAACCCGTATTTCCAGATTGTCGCGTGCTCTTAACAAGGCTTCCTGTGTGATCCTGCGTTCGGTGATGTCTTCCGCCAGCCACACCGAGCCTTTACTGGGGTCATTTCTCTCCACCAGATTGCCGGTTAGATGGCACCAGAATTGGGTGCCATCTTTCTTGCGCAATAACACTTCGCTGGAATACGAGCCGTTGCGAATCAAGCCAAGAAATCCGTGCATGCCGGTTTCATAGTCTTGCTCGGTCGGATAAAGCACAGCGGAAGAAGCGCCGTTCAATTCACCGGCCTGGTAGCCAAACAATTGCTCCAATTTGCTGTTGCAGCGCAATATGTCGCGCCCTTTCAGGAAAGCGATGGCGATCAGTGCGTTGTCCAATATTGCTTGCTGCTCAAGCAATAATTGCTTGAGCGCTTCGTCCGCCGATTTGCGCGTGGTGATGTCTTCAGTAATGAAAATCGATCCCTTGCTATGATCGCCAGGATCGATCGCGTTGGCCAGCATGCGACACCAAAACAAGGTGCCGTCGCGTTTCATCATCATCAATTCCGTGTCCATCCGTCGGCCGGCGCTCAAGGTCGGCGCCGCAATGCGGCCCAATGCGGCGTAAGCTTCTTCAGAGGGGTAGACGATGTGGGTAGATTGGCCGACCAATTCGTCGCGTGGCCAACCGAACATTTCGCTGAAGCGGTCGTTGCAATGCAAAAAAGTGCGGTTGCGGGTAAACGTGATACCCAGCGAAGCATTATCCAGAATCGCCTGATACTCAAGCAGGGTATGACGGAGTTCGTCTTCAGTTCCCTGAGGGGCATTTGGTGCGTTGCTCATATCCGGTCTATACCTACTCATTCCAGAGGGCGACGGTGCTTCGGACTTCGCTTTTAACTTCCGCTTCAGACTTCATTTATGACGCACTGCGGGAGCGACCATAAAACGACCTAAGTCGCTATCGAGTGCTCTTGTTCAGAATGATTCTATCGTATTCTTGCCGAAAATCACCATTGAAATGAAATTTCATCATTTGGCGTCACGAAGTCTGAAATGAGCGTCGAAAAAACCGTCTAGGGTAAAATGACTCCCTGCCAGTCAGCCCGATCATTTCGCCGGAATTGCCCACAGCTACAGGTGCAGTTGGCATTTTCGGGAGGGCAAGGGCAATCACGAATTTAAATAGGTTTTTTAGCATGTTGCGATTGACTGAAGTACAACTTCCCCTGGACCACCCCGAAGCCGACATTCGGGCCGCAATTCTCGCGCGTCTCGCTATAGCGGACGAGGATTTGCTGGATTTTTCGATATTCAAGCGCAGCTACGATGCGCGCAAAAAATCAGCGATTACCCTGATTTACACGCTCGACGTCGCGGTCAAAAACGAAGGGCAGGTACAGAAGCGTTTGAGCAGCAATCGTCACGTCGGCCCAACACCCGACACCAGCTATCATTTTGTTGCCCAGGCGCCACAGGGCCTGAAAACTCGCCCGGTTGTGATCGGCAGCGGACCCTGCGGCATTTTCGCGGGACTGATCCTGGCGCAGATGGGTTTTTGCCCGATTATCCTGGAGCGCGGCAAGGCGGTGCGCGAGCGTACCAAGGACACTTTCGGGCTATGGCGCAAACGGGTATTGCATCCCGAATCCAATGTGCAGTTCGGCGAAGGCGGCGCCGGCACTTTCTCGGACGGCAAGTTGTATAGCCAGGTCAAGGATCCCAAGCACTATGGCCGCAAGGTATTGACGGAATTCGTCAAAGCCGATGCGCCGCCCGAAATCATGTATGTCAGCAAGCCGCATATCGGCACCTTCCGTCTGGTCAAGATGGTGGAACAGATGCGGGCCACGATCGAGGCGCTGGGTGGTGAATTTCGCTTCGAGAGCAAGGTCGACGATCTGGAAATCGACAATGGCCGGGTGCGCGGGGTGGTGCTGGCTGGTGGCGAGCAGATCGTCACCGATCACGTGGTGCTGGCAGTCGGGCATAGCGCGCGCGACACCTTCCAGATGTTGTACGACCGTGGCGTGTATGTCGAAGCCAAGCCATTTTCCATCGGCTTCCGCATCGAGCACCCCCAATCGATCATCGACCGCTGCCGCTTCGGCCCCAGCGCCGGCCATCCGATATTGGGCGCGGCGGACTACAAGCTGGTGCATCACGCCAGCAATGGCCGCTCAGTCTACAGTTTCTGCATGTGCCCAGGCGGCACGGTGGTAGCGGCAACGTCCGAGCCGGGGCGCGTGGTTACTAACGGCATGAGCCAGTATTCGCGCAACGAGCGCAATGCCAATAGCGGCATCGTGGTCGGTATCACGCCCGCCGATTATCCAGGCCACCCATTGGCCGGCATCGCCTTTCAGCGGCAATGGGAGTCGCGCGCTTACGAGTTGGGCGGTTCCAACTACGACGCTCCCGGCCAGCTGGTCGGCGACTTCATCAACGCCAAACCGTCATCCGAATTCGGCACCGTCATACCGTCGTACAAACCGGGCGTGCATCTGGGCGACTTGGCCACGGCCTTGCCTGATTACGCGATTACCGCGATGCGCGAAGCGCTGCCTGAATTCGACAAGCAAATCAAAGGCTTTGCGATGCAGGATGCGGTATTGACTGGCGTGGAAACACGCACCTCGTCGCCGATACGCATCAAGCGCAAGGACGATTGCCAGAGCCTGAACACGCGCGGCCTCTACCCCGCCGGCGAAGGCGCGGGCTATGCCGGCGGCATCATGTCGGCGGCGATCGATGGCATTCGCGTCGCTGAAGCAGTGGCGCTCAGCATGCTCGCCGACCTGAATTCGCAGGCTTAGAGGAAGCAATCGAAGTAATCTAATCTCAACTTAACTTAGTCACAGGATTGCCATGTCAAATCGCACACTGAATCTGGACGACCACCTGTATCAATACATCTTGAGCGTGTCATCGCGCGAACATCCGGTGCTGGCGGAATTGCGCGAAGCCACCCGCACCCATCCGCGCGCCGGCATGCAGATATCGCCGGAGCAGGGCCAGTTCATGGCTTTGCTGATCAAACTGATCGGCGCCCGCAAGACGTTGGAAATAGGCGTCTTCACCGGCTACAGCAGCCTGGCAACCGCGCTGGCCTTGCCGGCCGATGGCCGCATCATTGCCTGCGACGTCAATGCCGAATACACCGATATTGGTCGCCGTCATTGGGCAAAAGCCGGCGTCGCCGAGAAGATCGATTTGCGCCTGGCACCGGCAACAGAAACCTTGGATGCCTTGATTGCCGAAGGCCGCAGCGGCAGCTTCGACTTTGCCTTCATCGATGCGGATAAAACCAATTACGATGCTTACTATGAGCGTTGCCTGCTACTGCTGCGGGTGGGCGGCTTGATTGCGATCGACAATGTGTTGTGGAGCGGTGACGTTGCGCGCCCGGCGCAGGATGCCGACACGGCCGCGTTGCAGGCGTTGAATATCAAGCTGCACGGCGATGAACGGATTGATTTGTCGTTGTTGCCGATTGGGGATGGATTGACGTTGGCGCGGAAGCGGTAAGAATTTGTAGGGCGGAAAAGCGCAGCGCCTTCCGCCGCATGCCGAATTAAACGATATCTTTGACGTCAGATTTCGCAGTCCACTGCTTAGGCCGCTTGGTAATTCCAACTCAATACGAAACGGAGATGCGTGCATACGGCGGAAGGCGCTGCGCTTTTCCGCCCTACACTTGCTGCGCCAGCGGCTTGTTGGGGGGTGTGGGGACCGACCAAGGAAATTTACCCCGAACCGTTGCTATCGATGCAAACCAAATTCTATGCTGAACTGCTATCCGATTCAGAGTGCAGGAACCCTATGAAAATTTTGCTAGATGCTGCCCCAAAGCACGAAACTTTTTTCAGCTCGGCGCAGACTTGTTTTGAAAAATCCCAGCAAACATATTTTAAAGATCACTGTAGTTCGCGAAAAATGAAAAGAAGAGCAAGCAATGGTGCCGCTAAATTGAAAGGGGAATTCGGGGCTATCATAAAAACGAAAGTTATTGAAAATACGCTAAAGGATGAGCAAGATCACTTCTTTCAAAATTGTAGAAGGGCATTTATCATGATTGATCGATTTCCTGAAAATGAAACTCGATTCAAAGCTCGTGTAGTCGGTTAGGGTGAGCAGATTTTCTGCTCACGCGGTTTACTTCAACCGTTCTGGAAATATCTTTGCGCTGTCGCTTGCACATTGATCCGTGTGGGCACAATTGGGCGCCCACCCAAACTAAGTTATGATCTTCTTGCATAAAATTCTAAACAAATGCATACTTGTATAGAACTTTATCTTGCCCTGTTGCGAGGAAACCATGACCGCAAAAACTACCATTGATACTGCCATTGCCAAGCGCATGGTCGAGGCGCAAGCGATCCGTACCGCGTCGATTATCGGCCAACCAGGCGGCTGGTCGGTAATGTTAAAGGTCGGCATGCTGGAAAAAGCACTGGGCGCGCAGCGCACCGATACGCCGCGCCTTTGGAAATCACTTGATCGTTGTGTGGACTATCTTAGGAACGAGCTGCATATCGCTCGCTTCGATATGCTCGACGCGACTAGTTTTAGTCCGGCGGTAATCACCGGCAGTACCAAGAACAAAGCCGCCGAACGCATGCGCGAAGCGCATCAGGCCGCTGCTTATACCAAGTGGCTGAAAGCCGAGATCCAGGAAGCGATCGATGACCCGCGTCCCGGCATTCCGAATGACGAAGTTAAAAAGCATTTTGCGAAAAAACGGGAAGCCCTGCGGAAACGCATCGCGGCTGACAATGTTTGAGGCTGGTCTGGAAGCAACTTGCACTAAATGATCGCGAGCGCATCATGGACCACATCGCCCAGGATAATCCCCAGGCAGCGCTTGACCTTGACGAATTGCTTGAGCAAAAAGCTGATCTGCTGATCGAGCACCCGGAACTACATAGGGTAGGGCGCAAGCGCGGAACACGCGAAATGGTTGTGCATCCGAATTACATTGTGATTTATCGCGTATCGGCGGCAAAAATCGAGATTTTACGTGTGAAACATGCAGCGCAGCAGTGGCCCACGGGATGAAAAAATGAAATTTGGCGGACGACGATTGATCGTCGCCCACCCAAATCACATATTCCGCCGATACTGCCCACCCACAGCGAACAACGCATCGGTAATCTGCCCCAGCGAGCAAACGCGCACCGCATCCATCAATTTCGCGAATACGTTTTCGTCATGAATCACCGCTTGCTGCAAGGCGGCCAGCATTTTTGGCGCTTCTGCTGCATGGCGCTGATGGAAGTCGGCCAGGCGCGTCAATTGCGATTGCTTTTCTGCGTCGGTGGAGCGGGCCAGTTCGATTTGCTGCACGGCGCCTGTCGACTTCGGATTGCGGAAGGTGTTGACGCCGATGATCGGCAACGTGCCGTCATGCTTCTGGTGTTCGTACAGCATCGACTCTTCCTGGATCTTGCCGCGCTGGTAGCCGGTTTCCATTGCGCCTAATACACCACCGCGTTCGGCGATGCGTTCGAATTCCTGCAGCACCGCTTCTTCGACCATGTCGGTCAACTCTTCCAGGATGAAGCTGCCCTGGTTCGGATTTTCATTCTTGGCCAGACCCCATTCGCGGTTGATGATCAACTGGATCGCCAATGCGCGGCGCACCGATTCATCAGTCGGCGTAGTGATCGCTTCGTCATAGGCGTTGGTGTGCAGCGAATTGCAGTTATCGTAAATCGCGATCAGCGCCTGCAGCGTGGTGCGGATATCGTTGAAGTCGATTTCCTGCGCATGCAAGGAACGACCTGAAGTCTGTATGTGGTATTTCAGTTTTTGCGCACGTTCGTTGGCGCCGTATTTGTCCTTCATCGCTACCGCCCAGATACGTCGCGCGACGCGGCCCAACACGGTATATTCCGGGTCCATGCCGTTGGAGAAGAAGAACGACAGGTTCGGTGCAAAGTCGTCGATATGCATGCCGCGTGCGAGGTAGGCTTCGACAAAGGTGAAGCCGTTCGACAGTGTGAATGCCAATTGCGAAATCGGATTCGCGCCGGCTTCGGCGATGTGATAACCGGAGATCGACACCGAATAGAAATTGCGCACCTGGTGGTGGACGAAATATTCCTGGATGTCGCCCATCACTTTCAACGAAAATTCGGTCGAGAAGATGCAGGTGTTTTGACCCTGGTCTTCTTTCAGGATGTCGGCCTGCACCGTGCCGCGCACGTTTTGCAAGACCCACGCCTTGATCTTGGCGGCTTCGTCGTCGCTCGGTTCGCGCTTGTTATCGACTTTGAATTTCGCCAGTTGCTGATCGATGGCAGTGTTCATGAACATCGCCAGGATGGTCGGCGCCGGGCCGTTGATGGTCATCGAAACCGAGGTGGTCGGGTCGCACAACTGGAAGCCGTCGTACAAGACTTTCATGTCGTCCAGGGTTGCCACCGATACGCCGGAATTGCCGATCTTGCCGTAGATGTCTGGCCGTATCGCGGGGTCCGCGCCGTATAGCGTGACGGAATCGAAAGCGGTCGACAGGCGTTTGGCGTCCAGCCCTTCCGATACCAGCTTGAAGCGGCGATTGGTGCGGAATGGGTCGCCTTCACCGGCAAACATGCGGGTCGGGTCTTCGCCTTCGCGTTTGAACGCGAACACGCCGGCTGTGTACGGGAACGATCCCGGCACGTTTTCCAGCATCAGGAAGCGCAGGATTTCGCCATGATCTTCAAAACGTGGCAAGGCGACCTTGCGGATCTTGGTGCCGGACAAGGTGGTGGCGACCAGTTGCGTGCGGATTTCCTTGTCGCGAATCTTGACCACGTATTCGTCGCCGGCATAGGCGGCCTGCATGTCCGGCCACATCGCCAGCAGCTTCTTGGCGCCGCCATCGAGCTTGCCATCGCGCTCATGAATCAATTCGTCCAGGTCGGTGCTCTTGCCGGCTGCGGCCAGCATGCGCTTGGATTCCTGCAATTGCTGGCGTTCGCGCGCCAGCTTGACTTGCTTGCGCGTGAACTTGTGATAGCCGCGTACTGTGTCTGAAATTTCTGCCAGGTAGCGGCTGCGTGCCGGCGGCACGATTGCATTTTTCCCCGATGAATAACGGACATCGACCGTAGCCAGTTTGCTGGCCTTGATCGGCAAGCCGAATTCGCCCAGCTTCGGCAACAAGCCTTGATACAGCGCGGTGACGCCGTCGTCATTGAAGCGCGATGCCTGGGTGCCGTACACCGGCATTTCTTCCGGACGCTTGCTCCACAATTCACGATTGCGTTGATATTGTTTGGCGACATCGCGCAGTGCATCGAGCGAGCCCTTGCGGTCGAATTTATTGATCGCCACGAAATCGGCGAAGTCGAGCATGTCGATTTTTTCGAGTTGCGAGGCAGCGCCGAATTCCGGCGTCATCACATACATGCTGAGATTGACGTGCGGGACGATGGCGGCATCGCCCTGGCCGATGCCGGAAGTCTCGACGATGATCAGATCGAAGCCGGCGGCCTTGCAGGCGGCAATGACATCAGGCAGCGCCTGTGAAATTTCCGAACCGGCTTCGCGGGTCGCCAGCGAGCGCATAAATACACGCGATTGACCGCCCCATGGACTGATGGCGTTCATGCGGATGCGATCACCCAATAAGGCGCCACCCGATTTACGGCGCGACGGATCAATCGAGATCACCGCGATATTCAAGCTATCGCCTTGGTCCAGGCGGATGCGGCGGATCAATTCATCGGTCAGCGAAGACTTGCCCGCGCCGCCGGTGCCGGTGATGCCCAACGTCGGCACCTTGATTGCTTTGGCGGCGTGATGCAACGCATCTTTCAGCTTGGCATCAGCTTTGTCGTTTTCCAGAGCGGTAATCAATTGCGCCAATGCGCGGTAACGGTCGCCGGCTTCGCCTTCGGTTAACGCTTTCAATGCAGTCGGTGCGAATTGGGAGAGGTCGATATCGCAAGCCTGGATCATCGACAGGATCATGCCGACCAAGCCGAGGCGCTGGCCGTCTTCAGGGCTGAAAATGCGGCTCACGCCGTACGCATGCAAATCGGCAATCTCAGCCGGCACGATCACGCCGCCGCCGCCGCCGAACACTTTGATGTGCGCGCCGCCGCGTTGTTTCAGCAGATCGATCATGTACTTGAAGTATTCGACGTGCCCGCCTTGATAGCTCGACAACGCAATCCCCTGCGCATCTTCTTGCAGGGCGGCGGTAACGATATCGTCGACCGAGCGGTTATGTCCGAGGTGGATCACCTCTGCGCCATTCGCCATCAGGATACGGCGCATGATGTTGATCGAGGCGTCGTGACCGTCGAAGAGCGAGGCTGCCGTTACAAAACGCACCTTGTTGGCGGGTTTGTATTCGGTCAGCTTTTGGGCGATGGATAAGTCGGTCATGGGCGTCCTCAAATCAATGCAGTCAGGGGTTCTAACGTTATATGACGTTAACGTAAACGTCAAGCTGGCGGCGCAAGCGAAACGGGTAAATTCCGGGCCGGGTGTCAGCATTATCCTCTTCCCCAATTTATTTGGGGAAGAGGGGCGTACTTTACTTACGTACTTCCTTTAATTAAGCAGCTCGCGAAACAGCAGGCTTGGCGTTGCGTTTCAGCAACTTCGCTTGATCTTGTTGGTATTGGGCAACGGCTTTTTCTTTCACATGGCCAAAGCCGCGTACTTTTTCCGGCAAAGCGGCAATTTCGACTGCTGTTGCCAGATTGTCAGTATTCAACGTATCGAGCAGGCCGAGAATGGTGTCGCGATAATCGACGATCAATTGTCGCTCGCCCTTGCGTTCGGCGCTATAGCCAAATACGTCGAGTTTGGTGCCGCGCAGGAATTTCATTTTGGCCAGCAACTTGAAGCCTTGCCAAACCCAGGAACCGTATTGCGCCTTGACCAGATGACCTTTGTCGTCCTTCTTCGCGAACAGCGGCGGCGCCAGGTTGAATTTCAGACTGAAATCGCCTTCAAACTGCTGCTTCAATTTGTCGACAAACTGGCCATCCGTGTACAGACGCGCAACTTCATATTCATCCTTGTAAGCCATCAGTTTGAAATAGTATTTTGCCACTGCGGTAGACAGCCGGTTTTCAGTGCGCGTGCCGCCCAGTTTTGCCTCGGCGTTACGCACCTTGGAAACCAGCGATGCATATTGCGCCGCATAGTCTTCATTCTGGTATTCGGTCAATACCGCGACGCGGCGCTTGATCAGGCTGTCCAGGCTTTGCGGCATTTGCACCACGATGGTCTTGGCCGGCAGCGCAATCTTCTCAACGCGCGCCAGATCGACGGCGGCACGGCGACCCCACAGGAAGCTTTTCTTGTTGCTGTCGATGGCGACGCCATTCAATTCGATGGCGCGTAATAATGCTGCCTCGGAAAGCGGAATCGCGCCTTTCTGGAAGGCAAAGCCGAGCATGAACAGGTTGGTGGCAATCGAGTCGCCCATCAAGGCGGTTGCCAATTTGGTGGCATCGATAAAGTCGGAATGGTTGTCGACCGAGTCATTGATCAAGGCTTGCACTTGTTCGATCGGGAAGGTCCAATCCGCATCTTTTGCGAAATGGCCGGTCGGTTGCTGGTGCGTGTTGACGACGGCGCGGGTCCGTCCGGCACGCATTTTCGAGATCGCATCATGTGAACCCGAAGTCAGCATATCGCAGCCGAGGATCAGGTCGGCTTCGCCGGTAGCGATGCGCTGCGCACGTATCTTGCCCGGGGTTTGCGCAATGCGGATGTGCGAGGTGACCGAGCCGTTCTTTTGCGACATGCCGGTCATGTCCAGTACCGACACGCCTTTGCCTTCCATATGCGCGGCCATGCCGATCAGCGCACCGACCGTGATCACGCCCGTGCCGCCGATACCGTTCAGCAAGATATTGAATGGCAGGTCGCAAGCCGGCAAGACCGGGTCCGGCAACGCGCCGAAATCGTCTTCCTTGGCGACGCCGGCCTTGGATTTTTTCAGCTTGCCGCCTTCAACGGTGACAAAGCTTGGGCAAAAGCCTTTGACGCACGAGTAATCCTTGTTGCACGACGATTGATCGATACTGCGCTTGCGGCCGAATTCGGTTTCCAGCGGCATGATCGAGGTGCAATTCGACTGCGCGCCGCAGTCGCCGCAACCTTCGCACACGGCTTCATTGATGAACATGCGCTGGTTCGGATCCGGATATTCCTTCTTTTTCCGGCGCCGACGCTTTTCCGCCGCGCAAGTTTGATCGTAGATCAGGACCGATACGCCGCTGATTTCGCGCAATTCGCGCTGTACTGCATCCATGTCCTTGCGGTCATGCAAAGTGACATTGGCTGGCAGCGTGGAACGATCTGCGTACCGGCTCAAGTCTTCAGTCACCAGCGCGATGCGTTGCACGCCTTCCGCAGCCATTTGCTGTGCAATCATCGGCACTGATGTCAGGCCGTCGACCGGCTGGCCGCCAGTCATCGCCACCGCGTCGTTGAACAGGATCTTGTAGGTGATATTGTTTTTGGCAGCAACCGCGGCGCGGATCGCCAGGTAACCGGAGTGGAAATAGGTACCGTCGCCAAGGTTGGAAAACACGTGCGGCAGCTTGGAAAATGGTGCTTGCCCGATCCAGGGGGCGCCTTCGCCACCCATATGGGTGGTGGTTTTGTTGTATTCAGGATAGATCGCCGTCGCCATCACGTGGCAACCGATGCCAGCCAGCGCCAAGCTGCCTTCCGGCACCTTGGTCGAGGTATTGTGCGGGCAGCCGGAACAGTAGTAGGCGGGGCGGGGCGGCGTATTGACCGACTTGTTCAATACCGCATCCTTGGCTTCGAGGAAGGCCAAGCGCGCCTTGATCAGATCGCTGACGTGGAAGCGCGCAATGCGCGCCGAGATCACGCGAGCGATTTGCGCAACCGAGAAATCAGCCTTGGAAGTGAGCAGCCACTCTCCGCGTGGCGCAACCCACTCGCCCTTTTCATCGAATTTCCCGATGACGCGTGGACGCACATCGTCGCGCCAGTTGTAGAGTTGTTCCTTCAATTGGTATTCGACGATCTGGCGTTTCTCTTCAACCACCAGGATTTCATCGAGGCCTTGCGCAAAGTCGCGCACGCTGTCCGGTTCCAACGGCCACGGCATCGACACCTTGAACAGGCGGATGCCGATTTCGGCGGCGAGTGCTTCATCGATGCCCAAGCCTTCCATCGCTTCCAACACGTCCATATAGGATTTTCCGGAGGCGATGATGCCGAGTTTTGCCTGCGGGCTGTCGATCGTGACGTGGTTCAGGCGATTTTCGCGCGCATAGGCCAGCGCCGCATAAATCTTGTAATCCTGCATCAGGGCTTCTTGCTTGCGGGCCTGGATGCCGAGCGTGTCGGTCGACAAGCGCGCGTTCAAGCCATCTTCCGGCATGACGAAATCGGTCGGCAGTTTGATTTGCAGGCGGAACGGATCGGCATCGATCGATGCGCTCGACTCGACGGTATCGGCCAAGGCCTTGAAGGCCACCGCGCAACCGGAAAAACGCGACATCGCCCAGGCGTGCAAGCCAAGGTCCAGGTATTCCTGCACATTGCATGGATACAGCACCGGAATCATCGATGCCGAAAACAGATGCTCCGATTGATGCGGCAGGGTTGACGAATAGGCGCCGTGATCGTCGCCCGCCACCAGCAAAATACCGCCGTGCTTGGCGGTACCGGCGTGGTTCATATGTTTGAAGACGTCGCCACAGCGGTCGACACCCGGGCCTTTGCCGTACCACATCGCAAATACGCCATCGTATTTAGCAGGGCCGATCAGATCAACCTGTTGCGAACCCCAGACTGCGGTTGCAGCCAGGTCTTCGTTGACTCCGGGAACGAATTTAACGTGCTGCGCCTCCAGCAACTTTTCCGCTTTCCACAATGCTTCATCCAATCCACCCAACGGCGAGCCGCGATAGCCGGACACAAATCCGGCGGTGTTCAGGCCTGCAGCCTCGTCGCGTTGGCGTTGGATCATCGGCAAGCGCACCAGCGCCTGGATGCCTGACAAATAGATCTTGCCGGAATTCGATGTATATTTGTCATCGAGGCCGACCGGCGCAAGTGGGGTAGGGGTGTGCCGGACGGCGTCAGACAACCCAGCGGGTTGCGGTGCTGAAGGGGATTGCATTCGTTCTCCAAAATCTTGATTTAGATTGCCGTCGACAATGGCGCACTCGGGTAAAGTGCATGGTTGTCGCTTGGCCGAACCGGGGTACCGGTTTTTATCAACAGCTTTGATACATCAGCTTTGATACATCAAATTTGTTAATGGGCGAAGTGTAGGGGGAGTGGGCGTCTTGCGGAAATACGAAATGTCGATAGGGGTATAAGAAAAAACGATGGCCTCGGCAATGCTTGTCTTTTTTGCAATCTACATGTCGTCATGAAAAATTGCCCTCGTCGTTTCCGCGAGGGCCGTGAAGCATAGAAAACGAGGCACCTATACGTTGATCTGCGCCGCCAGCGTGATGCTGGTACTCAGTGACGCCGACACGGAAGTCGCTTCGGTTGGCGTAGACGCGAAAGTCGCGCCGCCGGACGCTCCAACCAGTTCCCAAGCGCCAATATCCCAGGCCGATCCCTGCGGACGCGAGGTGCCGACAATGTCGGTTGCGCTCGGTATGATTGCCGTTTCCGTCGCACCGGCATTGACCAGCGCAGACCCGGATTTCAGCCGAAAATCCGGCGCGCTGGAGGTCGTACCCTGGAACTGGCTGCTGTAGGTCTGCGATGCCTGGTTATTGCTGCCGAATCCAATCGCGTGGTCGGAAGCGTTGTTGGAGCCGCTGTAGGTGCCAGACGCGGTGTAAAAATTCGTGCCGAATCCAAACACTGCCGAGTTGTAGATAGTCCACGCCTGGTCGAGTCCAGCCACGCCATAGTTCGTATTGGCGACATCGGAAGCCGCAACGATCGTGCAGTTGCAAATTTCCAGGGTATCGTACGCAGCGGTGATACCACGCAATCCTGCCGAGCCGGAATACACCAGCGAATTTTCAATCGTCGATGAAACTCCCGGAAAATAAACCGCATCGCCCGCAGCGTTCCCGTTTGTCTCAAACAAGATAACGTTGGAGACGTAATTATGGTCGTCCGTTTGGAGGCAAACCGCACCCGATCCATAGCCTTGCAGGAACAATTGAATGCGCGAAATGTACACATGCGGCACGCCAGTGAACAACAATCCTGCATATGCGCAGTTGACCCGTAAGCCCACGCCATTGGCTTGGTTGTACTTCAGCGCATTGGTCTGTGCATTGGCATTGTCAACGAAGGATTGCCCAGGTGCGGCGGTAATCGTGATCGTGTTCGTCGCATCGGTCGTAATGCCGCTGATGCTAAGCAACGCCCCGCTTGTGCTGTAGAACTCGCTGTCGTTGTACCCTTCAAGGATGTAGGGCGAATTCGCACCGGTGCTGGAAATGTTCGCCGGTATGCCGAGCGCTTCCGCCGATGCCCATGTCGAATAGTTGCGGCCGCTCGTGCCGACGGTAAGTGTGACGGTCATTGGTTCACCTTGATGGATGCGTTTTCGACGTCGGCACGTTGCAACGTGACTTTGCTTTGCGTACGCTGCCCTGGCTTGAAATGTTCGGGGTTCGGCAGTTTCGACAAGTCCAGCAGATAGGCCTTCCTCGGGTATTTGACGCCGCGCGTGCGCAAATGCGGTGGCGTGTGCGGCTGCATGAGCGTTTGCGCATGCGACTGCAGTATCGGTGCGCTAATGATTTGCGCGCCGGGATGCGCCAGTTCTATCGCAGACCAGGGCCAGCCATCGGGTTGAATCGTAATGACCTCACCAGCCTGGAGGTCATCAATTGCGTTACTGCGCGCGCTGAGCGCGATCAACAGTTCCATAATTAACTTTCTTTATCGAATGGCAAATAGCCAAATTTTTTCACCAGATCATCTCCCCCGGCTTCGCTCCAGCATGCTGCTACGGCTGGAGTCCAAATCTTCGTGAAGTCGGAGTGATCGCTTCGCCATGTACGCGTGAGTCCCGGCAGATTGGGATGTGCGCTGTCAAGGTAGGGCACGCCAAGGAACTCGGCGAGGTCACGCATTACCGCGTCATCGGCAACCAGGCTTTCATAGCGCACCTTATACGTATCGCGATCGCTGAGCCACCCGGCATATTGCCTTGTAGCCGGTAGATACTTTGGGCCGCGAATGGCTGCCATCAGCATGCCGTCCGTAATTTCCTTGCCATCCCACCGCATCCACGAAAGGATTGCGTTACGCGGATCACGATAGATGTAAAGGTGCTTGGTAGTTCCTACTGGCAACGACTCGCCGAACGGGATGTGATGGACCTCTCCCGCGGGCTGGCCCAACAGTTCGACCGCCTTTTGCAGAGCGTGCGTCCCGTGCTTCGGACAGGCGTTGATCAATAGACTCATGATCAGGCAAACGTGATGGCCAGCGCAGCGGCTGGGAATGACGGTGCGGGATCGCCGTTGTTGACAGTCTTGGCGGTTACCAACGGCGCATAGAGCAACAGATTACCGGCGGTTGAAGCGTCGAAAACGGCAATGCCTTGAATCGAACCCCAGCTAGCCGTTGGCGTTGGGAAGTTCAAGACGTTGTTGTTCGACGTCGTACCGCTGGTGCCACTCGACGCCGTGGTGGAACCGGCAGCTTGTGTCCCCGCCCAGTTTGCGAGCGAACTGGAAACCGCGACCCGCGCATAGGAACCGCCGCTGACTTCGACGCCAGAGCTATTGCCCGCGTTGTCGTTGGTCGTAAACAAGCCGACGTAGACGGTTGCCGGCGGCGTCAACGATTGCCCGCGAAAATACCAATCAATGATCTTGTTCTGCAAATAGTTCGACAATGCTGCCATGGTCATTCCTTTTATAAAAAAGCTGCAACCGACTCAGGTTGCAGACGGAGGCGCGCAGGTGCGCGTGAATGAAACTATTTGAAACTATTCTTGAATTGCCAAATTTACTACGCTGCAGCTCCAACCTTTTATTTTTGGTTCACATCGCTATTTGGTACGTAGGGAATAATTGTTTGACAGCGCAGCTGGGACTTCAGGCTGCTATATAAAAGTAATTGTCTTTTATTAATTAACTTTAACACATCTATTGTCACAGTGATACTGCCGAATGTTACAAGCTATCACTCCCGATTGTTCGATGTTTTCGAACAATCGCATAGCGACTGATAAATGTTGCTTGGCGACACCGTCGGAAGCGATTTGGTCTAATTTAATAACAGCTAGAAATCCACGTCCTAAGGACGTGGTCATCGCCTAATAGGCTTTGCCTGTTAGAGCGGGATACCTGCCCAAAGAAGTACCTTACTCGATGTTGTCCACACAACAAACGAGAAA
>Ga0302315_10000191_pt1 | contig 76038 bp, 68 predicted proteins | sample III_Palsa_N3_1_FD_200532 | JGI IMG/M metagenome (GOLD analysis project Ga0302315, IMG submission 200532) | Peat permafrost microbial communities from Stordalen Mire near Abisko, Sweden - III_Palsa_N3_1 | ecosystem: Environmental > Terrestrial > Soil > Palsa > Peat permafrost | place: Sweden...
TTTACCGAGATGTAGCCACCGGCCTGTTGTATGCGGTCGAAAGCTGAGCGGTCAACGGCCAGATCCTTAATTACCGGGAATGGTGCCGCGCGCCATGGCTCAATGGTGATGGTTTGCCCATCATGAAAAGTGCGCATGTGCAACTGGCAGGTGGTGATAGCCCTTTTTGGCCCGTGCGGGTGGCCGTTGATATACAACGAGCACATCCCGCAAATACCTTCGCGGCAATCGTGGTCGAAATGTATCGGCTCATCGCCTTTGTGGATCAGGCCTTCATTCACAACATCCAGCATCTCCAGGAATGACATATCCGGCGAAATACCTTCTGCTGCATAAGTCACAAATTTGCCGGGTGTTTGTGTATTTTTTTGCCTCCACACTTTTAGTGTGAGGTTCATGTTGTTTTGTTCCATTTTGAACTGTTTATACTAAAAACTCAGTTTCGCTTTTATTAAGTGTTACCAGCAAGTCCTTCGCTTTCTCACGGTAATTTGGGCAATACTTATTTGTATCTTCCAGATAAAAACCTGCCTCAAGGTCAATATCATTTTTCTTGTTATTCGCTCCCCATGAAAATAACTTTTCAAAAAAAGGGAGTAATTTATTGTCTTTTATTTTTTCGTAGAAATATACTTCATGCTCCTTTTCGCGCAGGCTCATTTCATATAATATTGCATCGTGCTCAGTTATATTAAGCGCATTAAATAATCGCTTCATCCTAATATATTCACATACATTCCCACTTTCTAAACTCCCTGCGAAATAAAATGGCATAAACCATCCTATTAAATAACAACCTGCACTGATAACTTTACCAATGAAATAGTTTTTTACTTCGTACCACCGCGAAACAGGCACCTGGTATTGGTGCATCATTGTCAATACTTCGGCCCTGTGGTTCCATTCATCTATTTCTATTTGCTTTATCGCTTTCTTTTCATCAACATCCTTTACTGATCCTGCATGACCCTGGTAAGCAAAAGCCGCAGCTTTTTCAGCTGAATATGCTTGTTGCAGCAGGTCTGTCAATATAGGATCTTGTATCAGCATGAATTACTTATAATTTCTCTGTGTTAAATGAACATATTCAAATTCCAAAGCTTCTTTATGCAATACTTCGGGCTTGTTGTCGCCTTTATATTCCCATGCTGCTACGAAGGCAAAATGCTCATCATCGCGTAATGCTTCACCTTCGGGAGTTTGCGATTCAAGCCTGAAGTGGCCTCCGCATGATTCCTTGCGCATTAACGCATCATCAACCATCAGTTCGCCAAGCTCTAAAAAGTCGGCTACGCGGCCTGCCTTTTCAAGCGAAGCGTTTACTTCCTCATTTTCGCCAACCACTATCGCATTTTTCCAGAAATCGGCCCTTAATGCCTGTATCAGTCCTTTTGCTATGGTCAACCCTTCTTCTGTACGTGCCATTCCGCAGTATTCCCACATAATGTGGCCAAGCTCGCGGTGGTATTCGTTAACAGTTTTGGTGCCTTTAAGCGCCAGCAATTTGTTAATATAGGCTAAAACATCCTGTTTGGTTTTTTCAAAGGCAGGGTGGCTCACGTCAACCGGTTTCGGGCCGATGGTAGCCAGATAATCGCCCAAAGTATAAGGGATAACAAAATAGCCATCTGCCAAACCCTGCATCAGTGCCGATGCACCTAAACGGTTTGCGCCGTGGTCGGAGAAATTACATTCGCCCAAAGCGTATAAGCCCGGTACGTTGGTACTCAGGTTATAATCAACCCACAGGCCGCCCATGGTATAGTGTACTGCGGGATAGATGCGCATAGGTTGTGTATATGGGTCTTCATCGGTAATTTGATAATACATATCAAACAGGTTACCGTATTTTGCAGCAACGGTATCTTTACCCAGGCGGTTTATCGCGTCAGCAAAATCTAAAAAAACTGCTACACCTGAGCCACCTACACCGCGACCTTTGTCAACCATTTCCTTAGCGTTACGTGATGCCACATCGCGCGGAACAAGGTTACCAAATGCCGGATATTTTCTTTCTAAAAAGTAATCGCGGTCACCTTCAGCTACCTGGCTGGCTTTGATCTGCCCTTTGCGTAATTGCTCGGCAACCTCAACAGTTTTTGGCGCCCAAACACGGCCATCATTACGTAATGATTCCGACATGAGCGTTAGTTTAGATTGATGATCGCCGGTTACCGGGATACAGGTTGGGTGTATTTGTGTGTAGCAAGGGTTGCCAAACAACGCCCCGCGTTTATGCGCGCGCCAGGCAGCGGTTACATTAGAGCCAGCGGCGTTTGTTGAAAGATAAAATACGTTGCCATAACCACCGGTACATAATAATACAGCGTGACCAGCGTGGGTATCTATTTGCCCGGTTATTAAACTGCGGGTGATGATGCCTTTGGCTTGCCCATCAACCACAACCACATCAAGCATTTCGGTGCGGGTGTACATTTTAACTTTGCCATGGTGTATCTGGCGGTTCAGGGCCGAGTAAGCGCCTAATAATAATTGTTGTCCGGTTTGTCCCCTCGCATAAAACGTACGCGATACCTGCGCGCCGCCAAATGAGCGGTTATCCAGCAAACCACCGTATTCGCGGGCAAATGGAACGCCCTGTGCCACGCATTGGTCGATGATGTTTACTGATACCTCGGCCAAACGGTAAACGTTGGCTTCACGGGCACGATAATCGCCGCCTTTAATGGTATCGTAAAATAAACGCTGAACGCTGTCGCCATCGTTCTGGTAATTTTTGGCAGCATTAATACCACCCTGCGCGGCAATAGAGTGCGCACGGCGGGGGCTATCCTGGAAACAAAATGCCTTTACATTATAACCCAGCTCGGCCAGTGAAGCAGCAGCAGCAGCGCCCGCCAGGCCTGTACCCACAACAATTACGTCGAATTTACGCTTGTTGGCAGGGTTAACCAGCTTAAGGTCGAACTTATGCTTGTTCCATTTTTCGGCTAATGGGCCTTCGGGGGTTTTAGCATTTAAAATCATGTTCTTTTATATTTACGATTTACGGATTACTATTTTAGATTTCTGACGCTTATTCGTAAATCAAAAATCGTAATTCGTAAATCAACTATCTATTAGTAAAATAATATACCACCGGCATAGCGGCAAAACCCAGCGGGATGACCACCGCGAACAGCCAGGTGCCTATAAACTCAACAATTGGCGTGTATTTTCGATGCACCCATCCCAGCGTTCGGAAAGCGCTTTGGAAACCATGCAGCAAATGGAACGATACCGCGCCCATGGCAACCACGTATAATAAAACGTACCATAAATTGCTAAAGCTGTCAACCACACGCGCATGCAGATCTTTTACCCTTACAATTTCGGTATTGTTTTCTGTTGATACAGAGTTTTCAAAGCCCGGCGAGGTTGGTGTGTAATCTGATGAAGTTGTTTTGCCTGATGACAGGTCGGTACGGTACTCCTTAAAGGCTACTTCGTTAGTAAATTTGTACCTGAACCAAAAATCCCTCATGTGTACCACTAAAAAGAATAATAATACAGCACCCAGCAAGCCCATGTTTTTTGACGACCACGATGCAGGCGATTTATTAACCACCGCATAGCCTACGGGCCTTGCCCTGTGGTTTTTTATGGTTAAAATAAGGGCATACAAGGCATGTACCAATATACACAGGTATAACAGGTACGCAATAACCTCGATAGGCGGGAAATGCGTCAGGAAATTGGCATATACATTAAAGCCGAAACCATCATCGTTTTTAAACAGCAACAGGTTGCCGCCCAGGTGTACTATTAAAAAAGTACACAAAAACAAGCCTGTTAAAGCCATTATAAGCTTTTTGCCCAGCGATGAGTTAAAGGTTTGTTTAAATTCGCTCATTATGAATAGATTTATTTGGCAAAAGTATTTATTAAATGCCAAAAGATAGAAATGCTTTGGGCTTATTAACACTCAAATAGTTATTTAGAAACAATCTAAGCTTTAAACATAATTTGCACATAATTTTCATACGCTTATATTAGTGCACCTAATTAATTTAAATGAAATATTTATACCCTATATTATTTGCCCTATTATTAACTGCCTGCACCAAATCAAAATATACTGATATAACCGGAACGGTAAAAGGCTTTACCAGTGGTACTGTTATTATAAAAGATGCTGCCGGTGCTGCCAAATTTAATATAAGCATTGAAGGCGGGAAATTTCACTTTAGGCAAATAATAGATACAGCAGGTTATTACACCATGCGTATAATGGAAGATAGTTTTATTGGCCACCGGAGAAACGGTTATGATGTTTATCTTGAACCCGGCACCTATACCATAACCGCCATGCCCGAAACGGCACATCAATACCCGGCTATTACCTCATCATCGCCGATGCAAAACGAGCTTTCGGCATACTATTCAATTGCTAATCAAAAAACAGGCGCTTCTTCTAAATTATTAGAGAAATATACCGATACACTTAATGGAAAAATATCACGCGATGAATTGATCAGCGCAAGTGTTAGTTTGAATGATGCCCTAAAATCGCGCGATTCAGCAATGGCAACTGCCCTGCAGGTTTACGTTAGCAAATACCCGCAAAGCCACGTTGCCGCGCATATTATGTATCAATTGAATTATGCAAGCAACCCGGCTGTTTACTATCCAATTTATCAAAAATTTACCGATGAGCAAAAGAAAAGCATTGAAGGCGCCGATGAAGGAGATAGGTTAAGCAGCCTGATGAAACTTATGCCCGGTGCTGTGGCGCCTCAATTGGTAGGGAAAACATTAGATGGTAAGGCTTTTGATTATAAGGCCCTGAATAAAAAGATAATATTGGTAGAGTTTTGGCGCGCTGATGATGAGGTGAGCCGTGCAAACCATAAAAACTTAATAAAAGGTTATCGCAGCCCTATAAAAAATAAGGACATGGCTATGGTAAGCGTATCATTGGACATAGAACATGGCGTATGGGCAAATGCTGTTAGCGACGATAAAATAACATGGACACAGGTTTGCGATCTTAAAGGCCAGGATTCGCCAAATGTGAACAACTGGCAGATAAGCAAAATACCAACCTATTACCTGCTTGACGGCACTAACTGGAAGATCATTAAGGGGAATATGCTTTTGGGCGATGTGCCTGATGTAATGGAAAAATACCTCAAATCTAAACCTGCATCAAATAATTAGTCGATTGCTATTACTTTATTTTGTGCGATGGCGAAAATGCGGTCGGTTTGCTGATTGCGGATGGCCACCCTGCCCGTGAACTTGCCGAATGATGGCAGTATAACCTGTTTTTGACCAAAGGCAAAGCAGGGTAGAGTGAGCTGCTGGCGCGCCCGGCCTGTTAAACTGATGCCCGGGTGTATATGCCCGCAAAACACGTACTGATCAACCATCAGCAAATTAATACTATCAAGAGGGTGGTGCAGCATTAAAAACGGGCCTATGGTTAATGATTGGTGCAGCTTTATATCCAGCTCAATATAATGCCTGTCGTGAATAATATCATGATTGCCACGGATGAGGATGAGTTCGAGCTTTGGGAATTGTTTTCGCCACAGCACAAACCAGTCCCAGTCGGCATTAAGGTCGCTATGAAAAAGATCGCCAAGAAAGATGATCTTTTCGGGGTAGTGCTCATCAACCAGGTCGGATAATACGGCAAGGTCGTTTTGTTCCATATCCCTGGGTACCGCAATGCCCGCCTTACGAAAATGCCCTACTTTTCCTAAATGCACATCGGCCACGATCAATGTTTTTTGCTGCTGCCAGTAAATTGCTTTTTGAGGGAGCAATAAAAGATCCTGCTTAAGTAAACTGAACGCTATGCCTGCACTGGTTGCCATGTGGCAAAAGTAAGAAGCCCTTGTAAATCTTCCGTATTTAGTTAAAACTTTTTTAATATTATTGTTACTATATAAAAAAGTTTAAAGATTGTATTTGTAGTGTGGTTTGGAACACATAAGCAATACGATAATATTGATGTTAAAACTATAAGTTATGTTAAAACCAATAAAAACTGAAGCCCAGTATAACGAGGCATTGGCCCGTGTATATGAGTTAATGCAAACTGAGGTTAAAGAAAATACTACAGCATCTGATGAACTTGAGGTGTTGAGTATACTGGTTGCGATGTATGAAACAGAGCATTATCCAATGCCTTCGCCAACCCCATTAGAAGCTATTAAGTTTCGGTTAGATCAGATGGGCCTATCTGAAAAAGAATCGGGCGAAATACTTGGCTACCGTTCGCGAAAATCTGAGATACTATCAGGGAAAAGAAAATTAAGCCTTGCTATGATACGCAGACTTAACGAAGTTTTACATATCCCTGCTCAAGTGTTGATACAGGCGTATTAATTGAGATAAGTTTTAAAAACTACAAAACATAAGAAAGGCGTTTCATGTACATGAAACGCCTTTCTTATGAATTCGAATTGTGAATTAAATAGCTGTTGGCCGCCTGATGATGCCTAATATTAAGGCTATAATTGCAATAACCAACAATATATGTATAATGCCCGTTGCAGAATACATGAAAACGCCTAATGCCCAGCCTATCAGCAGGATAACGGCAATAATATACAGTAATGAGTTCATAGTTTTGTTTTTTAATTAATATTCTTCATAGATATATTTACAACACAGCGTTGTTGAAGAATGTTTTTAATAATTAACAATTTATGCCCTGATTACCTGCTTATTACAGTTTAAGCCATTTATTTCTAACTGTAATTTGTTGTGGCGTTGGGTTATTTAGGGTATCTATTTTAAATTTCACCGTGGGGCTTCTGAGCAATGTTACTGGTAGGGTAAGTGCTTGCCCGTCGCGGTTAAGTGCCACGGTAATTTTATCGCCGGGCTTTTTGCCGTTTAAACTTGTGCTGCTTATAGCGGTGCCATCTATGCTTACCAGTTCATCGTCGGTATTAATGCCTGCTACCCAGGCAGCGCCATCGCGCAGTACGCCTGTAACTAATGTTTTTCCGTTGTTTGTTACTATGGCTGCGCCTAATGAGGCATCGTTACTTGCTGCAAGTTCGTCGGTTGCCTGGTAACCGGCATAGGCCAGGTATTTGTTGTAAGCGATATCATCAAGCCCATAAACGTATCGTTTGTAAAATTCATCAAGGTTTTTGCCTGCGAATTTTTCCAGCCCCTGTTTAAATTCCGTATCGGTATAGCCGCGTTTTTTTATTTTGTAATACTGCTGGTACATGTATTTCATCACATCATCCAGCGAATATTTTGCATGGCTGTCATTAATAATCTCCAGATCGAGCAGCATGGCCATAATGGAGCCTTTGCTGTAATAGGATATGGTTGAATTAGCGGAGTTTTCGTTAGGGCGGTATGCCTTTATCCAGGCATCATAACTGGCATCGGCAAGCGCCTGTACCTTTTTACCCGGCTGGTTCTCTACCGAATTAATGTCGTTCGACAAAACATTTAAATAATTATCGGCAGGAATAATACCGGCATGCCGCAGGATGATGTCCTCATAATAAGCGGTAAAGCCTTCGGCTATCCAAAGGTCGGTTGTATAATTTTCGTTGTCGTAATCAAAAGGGCCTAAGGCTATCGGTCGCAGGCGTTTCACATTCCAAAGGTGGAAATGCTCATGCGCAACCAAACTCAAAAAATTCTGATACCCCCCCTCGGTGGCATAATTCGCGCGTGAAGCACCCAATACGGTTGAGCTTAAATGCTCCAATCCCCCGCCGCCACGGGTATAATTATGTACGATAAAAACATAGTGCTTATTAGGGTTTTCGCCATAAACGGCAGTTTCTTGCTCCACAATTTTGGCCATATCCTTTTTAAGGCGCTCCTTATCATAACTGCCGCCGCCAACCATGCATACTTCGTAATTTACACCTGCAGCTTTAAAGCCAAATACATCCTGCGTACCCACTTCAATGGGCGAATCAAATAGGATATCATAATTAGGGGCATGCAGGGTAAACGGATCGTTACCCACCACCTCTAAACTTGTTGAAATTTTATTCCAGCCCTGGTAGGGGATGATATGGATGGTTGATGAGGCCTGCAGCATGCCTTCGGGGTACATAAAAATACCTGTAGTTGATAAAAAACCATGCGATGCATCAACCGTGCTGGTGCGTACCGAAATTTCGTTACAATAAATGCTATAGCTAACTTTCACATTGGTTAAGCCCTGTGTGTTGATGCTCCACCAGTTTTTACGTGTTTTTTTAAAGGCTATTGTTTTACCATTTGTGCTTGCATTAAAGCCCTCAATGTTTTTGGCAAACTCCCTGATCAGGTATGAGCCAGGCGTCCAAATGGGCATTTTAAGCACCAAGTCGGGTTGCTTTAGGTTGGTGATGGTCATTTCGATATCAACATAATGAGCCTGGGCCTGCGGAAATGTTACTGTATATGATATTTGGGGTGTGCTTGCCGCGTTGCTGATATTTACAGCCATAAAAAGTATTATTAGGGAAAAGGAAGCTGTTAACTGAAGTTTTTTCATTCGCAATTTATTAAAAATTATATTCATTATATTTATGAGCAATATTGAAACAGCAAACTAAAAAAAATATTTGCACTGATGGCAACTTAATCCGCCAAAATGAGTATAAATACTTCAAAAAGGAATTGCTAATGGTTTGTATCTAAAAAGTTACATAATATTCATGTAAAGTATATATTCCCGTTAATAATATTTTACCATAAACTTAAGATATTGCTTTTCTAAACAATTTTAAAAAGTTACATTTGAATTGAATGAGCATGCGCTACAAAACCTGTTTATTGATTGACGATAATTACATCGATAATTTTGTCACCACTAAAATTCTGGAAAGCGGCAATTTTGCCGAAAATGTGATCATCCGTCAATCACCTGATGACGCGATAGAATCATTGCGCGCGGGCTCGGTTAAGCCTGATGCCATATTTTTAGATATCCGCATGCCCATGATGAGCGGCTTTGAGTTTTTGGAAGCTTATGATAAACTTTCACTTGAAAATAAGGAAGACATAAAAATATTTATGCTTTCATCATCACTTGACCCTACCGACATCAAAAAATCATTAATTAACAAACATGTAAGCCATTTCTTACATAAACCGGTTACCCATAAAGCTTTAGAGGATATTTTTGCAAATGATCTTAGTTGCCGATAGCGGATCGTCAAAAACAGATTGGCTGCTGGCTGTACCACAACAGGAACCACAGCAATTCAGAACAGCCGGACTTAACCCATACTTTTTAACGGAAAAAGAAATAGTAAAAATTTTGCAGGATCAGGCCTCCGCGCTTACTGCCTATGCGGATGATATTGCCGAAATATATTTTTTTGGAGCGGGATGCTCAAGCCCCGACAGGCACGAGATAGTATCAAACGCTATAAGCCAGCTTTTTCCGAAAGCATTTATAAGTATCGACAGCGACCTTTTAGGCTCGGCCTACGCTACCTGCGGGCACGAAAAAGGCTTGTGCTGCGTACTGGGCACAGGCTCAAATATCTCTTTTTTTGATGGCGAGGATATACATGCCGGTAAGCATGGGCTCGGCTTTGTTTTGGGCGATGAGGGATCGGGCACATGGTTTGGCAAAGCGCTCATAACTGATTTTTTATATGGCAGCATGCCCGCCGATATCAACACCAAATTTGATGAAGCGTATCATTTGGACAGGGAAACGGTTATAATAAATGTGTATCAAAAACCCGGTGCGAACTCGTACCTGGCCTCGTTTGCTAAGTTTTTAAGTGAGATAAGGGAAACTGAATACGCCCAAAATCTACTAAACAGCGGCCTGCTGGAGTTTATTGAGACGAATATAAAATCATACCCACAATACAACCGGTACAAGTGCAATTTTGTAGGCTCTATAGCCTATGTATTTGCTGATGAGCTAAACGCGCTTTGCAAAGCCAACGGCGTACGCACTGGCAAGATCATTAAACAACCGATACATGACCTGCTGCAGTTTATTGTGAACCAGGATTAAACGGATTTTCGCTATAATGTTTCTGTGATTATTAATTACTGTCACGCCGAACTTGTTTTTTTATTGGATAACCGGGAAATAAGTTCGGCGTAACAATATAGGCTATACCACCTTTATCACAATTTTCCCGCGGGGATGCCCTTTTTCGCTTAATATTTCAGCTTTTTTCGCATCCTCCAGGTTAATAATGCTGGATATTACAGGGCTTACTATGCCATCGTCTATCAAATCCGCAATCTGCTCCAGATCTTCGGGGTATGACTGTGCCATAAAGGCCTCCAGGTGGATGTGTTTTTCTTTGGCTTCCTGCTGGTGGGACGGCATTACAGTGGTGATAAGCCTGCCGCCTTCTTTAAGTACCTGTAATGATCGTTTTTGGGTATCACCTCCTATAAGGTCAAATACCAGATCCACGTCCTTTACTTTATCTTCAAATCGTTCATTTTTATAATCTATAGCTTCATCGGCCCCTAATTGTTTTATAAAGCTCAGGTTTTCAGCAGACGCGGTACCTATCACTTTAGCGCCTTTCCATTTCGCGAACTGAACGGCAAAACTGCCCACCCCACCCGATGCGGCATGGATCAATACGGTTTGCCCGTGCTGTAATTGCCCGTGTTTGAATAGTCCCTGCCAGGCAGTAAGGCCTGCCAGTGGAACTGCCGCGGCGTTCAGATGATCGATACTTTTTGGTTTCAGGCTGATCTGGTTGGCTTTTATTACCAGGTACTCGGCAAAAGCCCCGTTAGTTGTCGGAAACGGGCGGCCATAAACTTCATCGCCAATGCTAAAATTCCGCACTTTGTTGCCTGCCTGTTCCACAACACCCGATACATCCCAACCCATAGTAAGGGGGAACTGTGTGGGGAATTTTTCCTGTGCCTTACCTTCAAATATTTTTTGATCAACAGGATTAACGCTGCTGGCATATACTTTTATCAATACTTCGTCCTCGCCCGGTTGCGGTATGGCTATGTCTTCTAATTCGAGCACATCCGGCCCGCCAAATTCATGGATTCTTATCGCTTTCATAGTTTTATAGTTTATGTTGCCTGATAAGACATAAACCGTGCCTCAATGAAAACTTACTGGTATTAAAACTAATGTTTCGTTCAAATAGGAAAGTTTGAACGGGCGAGAAAGGCTATTTTGCCTTTTTTAATAATTCATCAATCCTTGCATCGGGCATTAAGGGTGTTAGGGCAACCAATTTTACCTTGTTAAAATCCGGGTGTAAGGTATTCAGCACATAATTGTGGCATACGCTTAATGCGGCTGAGGGTACTTTTAAAACCAGGCTTTGCATATCATCATACCACGGGTTTGCTAACTTTTGGCATTTGGAATAATCAAATGGGCTATCCCAGCCTTTTTGCAAATTGGAGAGTAGTATTTCTTTTATAATAGCGCTATCCGGAATTTTAATGAGCGCGATCTGGAAGTCGTTATTAAAACCAATTCCCTGCCGCCGTATCATATTTTCCATAAAGGCTAATGGTATCGATTCGCTGCAGTACAACACTTTTTTGCCTGCATTATTCCACCGGCCTTCCATACCCGGCGCAAAAAGAGGGTCGCCGAACTTTTTATGTAATATACGGTAAGCGAGCATTACGCAAGGTAGCCATAAGCTATGCGGTCAAGTTCCAGCATTACCAGATCAACGCCACCGGGAGTGATCAGCCAATCCAAAGGCTTTTCAGTTGAGTTCCAAAAGGATTTGTTTAGCCAGTAGTTAAATTCATCAATGGTTCCTAATATTTCAATGCCCTTATCATACAGGGCAATAAGCTTTAACAAATGCTCGCCCTGTACAGGCTCAAGCGCCTGTTTGTTCTGGTGGTAATTGCTGATGGTGCGCGATGACAGGTGCAATATGGAAGCAAGGGATTTATTGCCCATTTTAATAGCTTCGGCAAAATCATAAAAAAGTTTGGTATCGATTCCGATTTTTGCCTGTTTGAAAATTTGTACATCACTTTCAATCCAGCGGTTATTAAAGCCGGAGATCGCCATGCGGCTAGTTGAAGTATCAATCAGCGTTGCCATAATATTAAATCAATAATCAAATGTAGTGAAAATATTCCATTTTAAAAGTGAAATATTTCATCCAATAATTATGCCTGATTAAAAGTGTAAGCAGGTGTACGCTACACCCTGATTTTTTTAATCCGTTTCGTCCAGGTTGTCACCAATATTACCACTATCCCCAATATAGCCAAAATGCACCCCATTTTTGGCAAATAATCGCCGTGCATTACATAGAAGGTGAGATCGGAATTAAGGTTGATATCTTGCTTTATGGCAGTTTTAACCCACCATTTGGTGTGCTGCACTATATCGCCGCGCTGGTTGATGAAGGCCGAGATCCCTGTATTTGCCGAGCGGCATACCCAGCGGCGGGTTTCGATAGCGCGCAGTTTGGCATAATCCAGGTGCTGGTCTTTGCCTGATGTGTTCTCCCACCAGCCATCGTTAGTAATTATGGCAATGAACTGAGCGCCTTTGTGAACCGACTCGGCCACATACGCGCCCCAAATGGATTCATAGCAAATAACCGGGTCGGCCCCAATGCCACCCTGCGAGTAAAATACGCCTGCATCCGGCTGACTGCCATAGCTGCCCGCCGCGCCGCCCAAATGTTCAAATACAGGTTTTAAAAAGGACAAGGCATTGCCAAAAGGTAAGGTTTCGGCGCCGGGTACCAGTTTTGATTTATGGTAAAATTGTAGTTCGGCAGAATTTTCGATGTTTATGGCCGCGTTGAAATTATCTAAAAATAGGTTGGGCCTATCTGCCGGGCTCGCGGTTTTAGTTGCCCTGGTGGTGTACAGCTTATAGGTTTCGGCACCGGTTATTACGTTGCCATTTTTATACTTGCCTAAAAAGTGCTGTATCTGCGAAAAGTAATTACTGCTTCTAAACTGGTCTTCATCCACCTGGTCGGCGATGGCCGTTTCGGGCCAGATGAAAAACTCGGTATTGGCCTGGCCTATGGAGTCGGAAACATGGGTTAAAATGTTTATTTGTTCGACAGGAGGATAGGTCGATTCCTTGGCATAAGGATCAATATTAGGTTGCGCCACTACAATATTTGATGGGTCGGATTGCTCCTCGTAAGTATAATACCTGTACAGCGAAAAGCTTAGTGGTAAAATTAACACCAGCACAAAAGTGGTTATCAGCCTTAATCTTAGTGCCCTGCTTTTCCCTTCGCGCAAGCCTATATATATTAAAAATACGAGGATGTTTATTACCCATATCCATATAGTGCCGCCGTAAACGCCTGTATATTCATACCATTGTATCCATTGGTGGCTTACCGCGAACCCGTTGCCTAGTGTCATCCACGGGAATGCCAGATCCCAGCTTTGGTGCAGATATTCGTAGCCTATCCAAAAACATACTAAACCAAGCAGGCTTAAACCGCGGTTGGTAGTAAGCCGCAGCCGGTAATACAGCCAGCAAGCCGTAGCCATTAGCAACGGCCCCAGCGAGTAAGGTATCAGGCTGATAGGCACGGCCACCAGTGCACCTATTACTTTTAGCGAGTTATATACCCAGTAAATGCAAAGTGTATTCCATATAAAGAAGCCTAAAAAAGTAATGGCGAATAGCTTTTTGCCTTTTTTTATAGCCTTCGATTGGATGATGTTCTCCATCGCTACCAGCATTGGCACAAAACCAATAAACAGTAAAAAAGTAGTATATGGTGTAGGCGGCCAGGCCATCCAAAGTAATAAGCCGGAAAGGATGGAAAGTAATATGTTTTTTTTCATTAATTAGTTATCTATTATGTCATTGCGAGCGATAGCGCGGCAACCTCGTCGCTATGCATTATTCATTAGCTGTGTCGACGGAATTGCTTCGTCGCTCCCGCGCTGGTACCCGTTCTGCTTCTCGCAATGACAAATTTTATTTTTAATTATGTCAATTGAAATCAACCTTTCCCTGCCACACAAATCACAAACTCGCCCTTTATCACGTGTGTTTCAAAATATGTTTTCACTTCTTCAACTTTGCCCCGCACGGTTTCCTCAAACATTTTGGTCAGCTCACGCGATACGGATATCTGGCGCTCCGCGCCAAAATAAGTGGCCATTTCATCCAAAGTTTTTAATAGCCTGTGCGGCGATTCATATAGTATAATAGTACGTTCTTCTTCGCTTAATATTTTATAACGGGTTTGGCGGCCTTTTTTAAGCGGCAAAAATCCCTCAAAACAAAACCTGTCTGTAGGGAAACCTGAGTTAACCAGCGCCGGGACAAATGCCGTGGCGCCCGGCAGGCACTCAACCGCCAGATCATGCTTTAAAGCCTCACGCACCAGGTAAAAACCCGGGTCGGATATGGCAGGGGTACCCGCATCAGATATCAATGCCACATTTTTTCCCTCTTTTAAAAATTTGATGATCTCGTTTGATGACTGATGCTCGTTATGCTGATGATGCGCGAATACCTTTTTCTGAATATCAAAATGCTTCAGCAATGGCGCGGATGTGCGGGTATCTTCGGCTAAGATCAAATCGGCCTCTTTTAATATACGTATCGCCCTGAAGGTCATGTCTTCAAGGTTTCCTATCGGGGTGGGTACTAAGTAGAGTTTGCCGTTCATTGTTTAGTTAGCAGTATGCAGTTTGCGGTGGGCACTATCCGGATTGCAGTTTTCAGTTGGCAGATGGCTGCAAACTTTTGATAGATAGAAAAAAACTGCAAACTGCATACTGCAAACCGCCAACTGATTATATCTTTGCCTAAAAATAAATTAAATGCTGCAAGTTAGTTATATCCGCGATAACAGGGAACAAGTTTTAGAACGTTTGGCTGTAAAAAATTTTAAACAGCCGCAACTGGTTGATGAGATCATCAATTTGGATAATGAACGTCGGATTTTACAAATGTCGAGCGAAGAACTACAATCCAGGGCGAACGCCGAAGCTAAAAAAGTTGGCGAGTTGATGCGCAGCGGTAAAAAGGATGAGGCGGAAGCTGTAAAAGCAAATACCGGCGCCTGGAAAGAGGAGATCAGGAACCTTAACGATCAACTAACTGACACCGAAGAGAAATTGCAGCAAAAAATTGTACTGCTGCCCAATTTGCCACATTCATCCGTTCCCAAAGGATTAACCCCCGAAGAAAACGAGGTAGTGCTTGAAAATGGCGAGAAACCGCATTTGCCCGGTAATGCTTTGCCACATTGGGAGCTTGCCACTAAATATAATTTGATTGATTTTGAGCTGGGCGTTAAGATAACCGGCGCGGGTTTCCCGGTTTATAAAGGCAAGGGCGCTAAATTGCAAAGGGCCCTGATAGCTTATTTTTTGGATGAAGCCGAAAAAGCAGGCTACAGCGAAGTTATGCTGCCGCTGATGGTTAATGAGGCATCGGGCTTTGGCACCGGACAATTACCCGATAAGGAGGGCCAGATGTATTTTGTGGGATTGGATAATTTGTACCTGATCCCTACTGCTGAGGTGCCTATAACCAACCTGTACCGCGATGTTATTTTAAAGGCGGATGAGTTGCCGGTAAAAAATTGTGGGTATACTGCCTGTTTCCGCCGTGAAGCCGGCTCATACGGGGCGCATGTACGCGGACTGAACCGCCTGCACCAGTTTGATAAAGTAGAGATCGTACAAGTGGTGCATCCTGATGAATCATACAAAGTACTGGATCAGATGAGCGCTCATGTGCAGGGCTTGCTGCGAAATTTAGGTTTGCCATACCGCGTTTTACGTTTGTGCGGCGGCGATATGGGCTTTGCATCGGCCTTAACTTATGATATGGAAACCTGGAGCGCGGCGCAACAACGCTGGCTGGAGGTTTCATCAGTATCAAACTTCGAGACTTTTCAGACCAACCGCCTTAAACTGCGTTTCCGTAATGCTGAGGGCAAAACCCAACTGGCACATACGCTTAATGGCAGCGCATTGGCATTGCCGCGCATAGTAGCTACCTTATTAGAAAATAATCAAAAGGAGAAAGGGATTAAAATACCCGAAGTATTAGTGCCTTACACTAAGTTTGAATGGATAGACTAAATATTGAGAGAGGATATTAATTAGTAGGGTTAGATGCTAATCCAAGTATAGAGGTATCTAACAGCACACTAAAAATATTTAATATATTCTTGCTTTTTTGGGCGGCTTTAAGTTCTTCCTGGTAAACAAAGTAATCAACGCCTATGGCTTTTAACAAGCTGTCGGCCTTTGGCTCGGCCTTGGTTTTGTAGCAGCAGATCTTTATTTTATTGTAAAAATTATTAGTCCTTATGCGGCGCACTATCTTTTCCACATCCTTGCTAACGTAATTGTAATCAAATACAATCAGGTTAGGGTTTAATTCATAAATGGAGGGGAAGACACGATCGATGGCATGAATATGCATAACATTCTCATAACCAGTGGTTAACTGATTTGATGGAATTTGGGGTGCAATCAATAATACCTTTTTAAACCTGCTACGGATCATGCTCAATTAGGATAGGGAGCATAAATATAAAATGTAAAAATCACATTGCCAACAACTTATTTAATAAAATTGTAATTTTTTTGTTAGCTTAATAATTTTTTAACACTAACTCCGTTTAGCAGGGGAAATTTAGGGCCTTATATCGTAGCTAACCCTAATGGCGGCAGTAATATCTATCTGTCCTTTTGTACCATTATTGGTTGCCTGGATATCAGATGATAACTCTTTGAATTGCATATTGTTATTGAAGAAATTGGTATACGATGCTTCATCAACTACCTGTAATATCCTACCGAGATGTATTTTACACGCGTTAGCAATGGCAAGCGCCTGTATCCTGGCATCCTTTAATGCTTCAATGCGTAGCTGTTGCTTTAACTGCAAAGTTTTAGAATAATTAAATTGTGTACTGGTAGAGTTTACCCCCGCCTCAATTAATTTGTAGGCAACCTCGTCATACTTGCTAAGGTCTTTTAAAACAAATGTTAATTGTAACGACGATTGATATGTTTTTTTACGATTTTCGGTTTTGGCGTTATAATCATATGTTTCATTAAAAAAACTGTAATTGGTTTTAATATCGCGGTCATTTATGCCTTCGGCTTTTATTGCCGATAATATTTTTTCAACCTTGGCATCGTTCTTCCTTTTTGCTTCTTTCATAACAGAATCTGATGTAGCAACCGAAATGTTAAAACTGGCTTCATCCGGGTTAACATAGCTATCGGCACTGCCGGTAACAATAATTCCTTTATCGGGTGTTTGGGCCTGGCTATAGCCAACTGCGGGATAAAGAATGATCAGTAATAAAAGTAGTTTTTTCATGAATTAAATATAATCATCATTTCACAATTTCAAATGTGGCATTAACTGTGAAACTCAGCTTTATCATTTTAAAATCAATGTCCGACTCGGGTGTTGCATTGGCGGTCATGGCCATTGCCTTAAACATTACCGGCCGGTTTTGCGGGTAATTGCTGTTATCATTTTCGGTGATGCTAAGCGCATCGCCCAATTTGTCGCCTATACCACTTAGTAAAAACGCGGCTTTATCTCTGGCATCCAGCAAGGCCTTAAGTTTTAATTGATTTTTTAACTGATCAATCTTTGAATAATCGTAGCTATCGATATTGGTTGATTGTATGCCTTTCGGGTCTATCTTACTTAATATCTGGTCGAACTTATTCAAATCCCTAAACCTGATGCTGTACTGTTTGCTGGCTAAAAAATCGGGTGTTTTCTTTTTCTGATAAGTATTGTTCCAGGCAGAAATATTGTTAATGGTGAAATCCTCTTTAGCAATACCCGCATCTTTTACCGCGTTCTCTAACTGGTTTTCCAACTGATCGATGGTTACTTTGGTTTTACCATTCAGATATTCCTGCAACGAGATGGAAACATTTATAATATCGGGGGTAACTTCCTGTTCAGCGGTGCCGGTAACTTCAATTTTGCGGCGCAGGTCAACAGCTTGGGCAAAGGCGCTATAAGTAAGGGTAACGAATGCTATCAGGGTGAATAACTTTTTCATGATATGTAATTTTTAGGGTAGACAATCATTACTAAGGTAAAGTTTAATTGGTATCATAAATAATCGCGCAGGCAAAGTTTTAAAATAGCTATCAGTTCGGGGTCGCCAAACTGGTAATTATCTTCAATATCCAAAACTATAATGGGCTTATCAGTTGAGAATTGTTGCTTTATGATATCCTTGTGCTTTCGCTCCATTACAAAAATAACATCGGCCCAGCCTATCATTTTTTGATTAATCTTTATGCGTGCCTTATCACTTGTACCGGCGGAGCGTGCCCGGTGTTCGGAATGATTTTTAAACAATAGTTCGGCAGTTGGGCTTCGCCATTGGTTTTTACTGCAAATGAAAATGAGATTCGACAAGCGTAAGTGTATTATTTTTTAGTGGTGTCTGCAGCATTCCTTTGTTTCTGATCATCAATAATTCTTTTCCAGGCCTGCATGGTTAATATAACCAGATCATCCTTTTTGCAATCCCATATAGAAACATAGTTTTTAGAAATAACATAATGTGTTTTCCATGTAGTGAATTTTTCGTACAGCATTAATGTGCAGATATCCGTTGCCGTTATAAAATCTCCTGTTTCCGGCAGGTGCGAGTGCATTGTTGCTATTACCGAGGTATCCTTACTGGATATTGATATGATATTTTTATGCAGCCTTTTAACACTTGCAATTGAATTATCAAGGTTGAAAGTCATTAAGTAATCATTCCCGAAAATTACCACGCCATTTAAATTTGTACCGGTTAAAAAGTAAACTTTCTTTACACCTTTATTAATAATTGGGATGGGGTTTAAACTGGTGTTTTTATAAAATTTAAACAGGGTGTCTTTTTGCACATCTTTTAAAGCCGCATGCCTTATAGTGAACATGGTTTTTTCAAACGGGGTAAATTTCCTGTTAAGGGTATCAATCGAATAATTCGAGGCATTAAAATCATAACCGAAAGATGTGGTAGCGATCACCACCGGATCGTCGCCCTTTGTGAAAAAGATATTTTTCAATCCCGTCCCGGTATCGTAAGATAGATAACCACCTGATTGGGCCACTTTATCGGGGCATTTAGCCCTGAAAATATCTGTGCCATACCACGATGCCCATTCAGATTTATGGAGCATTTTACCTTCATTTTCAATACTGTCGGTTATTTTGTCAATACGGTCGCTATTCTCATCCTGCGCAAATGAATGGTTAACAAAAGCGCAAAAAACAATTAGGGCAAAAAATTTTCTCATAATTTTTTGCCCTAATATAAAAAAGAGTGATTAAATATTTTAAGGCAATATCAAAATGATCGCCAAAGATAAAGACATCAGAAAAAGCCTATCAGGTCAACCTTAAACACCAATACAGCGTTTGAAGGTATTGAACCTGTTGCAGTAGTTCCATAACCGAGCCTTGAAGGCATTATTAAAAGTATGCGTCCATACGGAACGTCGCCATTAGCGCCAATAAGTTGAACGCCTTCCTGTACACCGGGTACCAATTCCGATATCTGGAAATTTTGAACGGTTTCTGTATCGAAAACGGTGCCGTTTAATAATGTACCCGTAAGCGAAATCTGTACAGTATCAGAGGCTATAGGATGGGGGCCGGGGTTTGTTTGTAATATCTGGTAATAAAGGCCCGAGGCAGTTTTGGTCACAGTCAGGTGGTTGGCAGCTATATAGGCCTGTATCTTTGTATCGTCGATAGTTGCTTGTTTATCAGCATTAAAGCTTGTTTTTGTGCAAGCAGAAAATAGGATAATTAATAAACCAAATAGTAAAAAATATCTCTTCATATGATTGTTTAACGCTATAACTGATTTTTTAACTGAAAATTATGTACTGCTTTTAATTTTATTACTTAATTATAAACGCCGCCAAGTTAATAAAAACATTTTATTGCTGATATTAATTAACACATCTTAACACCTATTTTACAGCGCAACGGTTGTCTTTATTTTTAACTCATTTAATTGAGCGTCCGAAATGGTTGATGGCGTATCAATCATCACGTCGCGGCCCGAGTTATTTTTAGGGAAGGCTATCACATCGCGAATAGAATCCAACCCGGCAAAAATAGAGCAAAGCCTGTCAAAACCAAAGGCGATACCACCATGCGGTGGCGCCCCATATTCAAAGGCATCCATCAAAAAGCCGAATTGTTTTTGTGCTTCTTCCGGCGAAAATCCCAGGTGTTTAAACATCAACGATTGCAAAGCCCTGTCATGAATACGGATGGAGCCACCGCCAATTTCAGTTCCGTTTATCACCAGGTCATAAGCATTGGCGCGTACTTCTCCCGGTTCGGTATCCAGCATGGCTATATCCTCGGGTTTTGGCGAGGTGAAAGGATGGTGCATGGCATGATAGCGTTCTGTTTCCTCGTCCCACTCCAATAAAGGGAAATCAAGCACCCATAAGGGCGCGAAATTATTTTTATCGCGCAGGCCTAAGCGTGAGCCCATTTCAAGGCGAAGCTCATTTAATTGCTTGCGTACTTTTTGGGTATGCCCGGCAAGCACCAATATTAAGTCGCCTGGCTCGGCATTAAAAGCGGCAGCAAGGTTGGTAAGGTCATCCTCGCCATAAAACTTATCAACTGACGATTTTAAGGTGCCATCGGCCCCATAGCGGCAATAAATTAAACCGGTAGCGCCAATTTGCGGGCGTTTAAGCCATTCGGTCAACTCATCAATTTGCTTGCGGGTATATTCAGCACACCCTTTGGCATTGATGCCGACAATTAACTCAGAATTATCAAATATGCTGAAGCCTTTACCTTTCAATATGCCATTCAGTTCAACAAACTCCATCCCAAAACGCAGGTCGGGTTTATCTGATCCGTACAACCTCATCGCATCGGCATATTGCATGCGTGGGAAAGTTTTAAGGTCGATGCCCTTTACGGTTTTAAACAGGTGACGGGTTAATCCTTCAAAAATATTCAATATATCTTCCTGGGTGATAAAAGCCAGTTCACAGTCGATCTGTGTAAATTCCAACTGGCGGTCAGCACGCAAGTCCTCATCCCTAAAACATTTCACTATCTGAAAATAGCGGTCGAAACCGCTTACCATCAGTAATTGCTTAAACGTTTGCGGCGATTGCGGCAGTGCATAAAACTCGCCCGGGTTCATGCGGCTTGGCACTACAAAATCGCGTGCGCCCTCGGGTGTTGATTTGATCAGCACCGGGGTTTCCACTTCAATAAAATCAAGCCCATCTAAATATTTGCGCACTTCCTGTGCCATTTTGTGGCGCAGCATCAGGTTGTTGCGTATAGGGTTACGGCGCAGGTCGAGGTAGCGGTATTTCGCGCGCAGTTCCTCGCCGCCATCAGTTTCATCTTCGATTATAAATGGCGGGGTTTTGGCCGCGTTCAATATTTCTATATCGGTAACAATAATTTCTATTTCGCCGGTTGGTATTTTAGCGTTTTTGCTGGTACGCTCAATCACCTTACCAGTAACTTTTATCACAAACTCGCGACCAAGACTACGGCTTTTTTCGCGCAAGGCCTCATCACTATCGGTATTAAAAACCAATTGGGTTAAGCCATAACGGTCGCGCACATCAATAAAAGTGGTGCCGCCCAGATCGCGCGATTTTTGCACCCAACCGCATAAAGTTACGGTATCACCTAAATTATTGATGTTTAATTCGCCGCAAGTGTGTGTTCTTAACATAGTAACGTATTTTTATAAAGTTTGCAAAAGTAGTGTTTTGAGCTGAAAGCTGAAAGGGAAAAGGTGAAAGGAAACCAAACGCAGCAATGTAATAGCTGGTGTTTTAAACCTGCGGGGTATGGTTAAAATGAGCGGGCAAATTAGTAAAAGATTATAATTAATTTATATTTCTTTTCCTCCTTTGATGTGTCCACACCATACAATAGCCAAATGACAGCCACCCGGTACAAACCTTATTTTTCAACAATCTTAGGGATGTAAATAAAAATAAGATATATTGGGCCCGATAAATGAAAAGATATTTAACCCTGATTAGTCTTTTATTTTTATGCGGTGTATTGGCTGGTAACGCCTATGCCCGTAAAAGCCATCACGGCCATAAAGCGCATTTCGCCCATAAAAGGCATCATGCCCATGAACTAGAGTTGCCTGAAATAGCATCATCAGCATCATCATCCATACTTTCAGATAGCGTATCGTCCGACAGTCTTTTGTCCTTTGCCCAAACCTTACTAGGCACACGGTACCGCCCTGCATCATCTGATCCTTCACGCGGCTTTGATTGTTCGGGGTTTGTGAGTTATGTTTTTAAAAAGTTCAATTTTGCTGTGCCGCGTTCTTCTGAAGAATTTTACAATGTTGGCGAAAAAATAAGTCTTGAAGATGCCATGCCTGGTGATATCATACTGTTTACCGGCACAAAAAGCCATCATCCGCACCGCATTGGGCACATAGCCATAGTGTATAGCAATGATGGCGATGAGCTTAAATTTATACATTCAACCTCGGGTAAAGAGTACTGTGTAACCATATCATCAATGGATGAAATCTACAAACGCCGTTTTGTGCAGGTGATACGCCTGTTGAAGCAAAATGATGATAAAGACAGCCTTATCTCCGCGGCTATTCCCCAACCTGCCCGCTTGTCTGCTCAATAACATCAGGATGCAGGTACTGCGTTTCCGAAATTAAAAAATTCCATTTCCCAAATCAAACCCTATATTTGCCTCATAATTCTCAAGGGGTGCCTTGCTTTGAGCAATCAAACTGAAAGACAGGCTGAGATCAAACCCATGCCCCCCGACCCTCTGAAGGGGGAGGAATAGTATAAGCTATTTCTCCTCCCCTTTAGGGGTCGGGGGCTACACCTGATCCGGGTAATGCCGGCGTAGGGAGAGGTAACAAGTTAAGTGTACTGCATATTCAACCCTGGTGTGCAGATGGTTTAACATTATTTATTTTATTCACATTTGAAAACTTTACTTACGGCGTTATTCGCCATGCTGCTGCCTGTCCTGGCATCGGCCCAATTCTCCATTTCCGGTAAAATTACCGACCAGCAAACCAATCAAACCTTACCTGGTGCAACCATCACCATCCAAAACACGGGCATCAGCACCGTATCCGATGCTGCGGGCAAGTACAACATCAGTAACTTAAAGGCAGGTGACTACACGTTAAAGGTTACTTACATCGGCTACCAGGCATCAACACAAACTGTTGTTTTAGATGCCGATGCGACCGCCAATTTTTCGCTCACGCTTAGCACTATGCTTACCGACGAAGTTACCGTAAGCGGCACACGTGCGGCAAACAATTCGCCAACTACATTTACCAACCTCAGCAAGCACGATATTCAAAAGAATAACCTGGGGCAGGATCTGCCATACCTGCTCGATCAAACCCCGTCATTGGTGGTACAGTCGGATGCCGGGGCGGGTGTTGGTTATACGTACATTCACATACGCGGCTCGGATGCTACACGGATAAATGTTACTATAAACGGCATACCTTATAACGACTCGGAAGAACAGGCCGTTTATTTTGTTGACTTGCCGGATTTTGCCTCCTCGGTAGATAATATCCAGATTCAGCGTGGTGTAGGTACATCAACCAATGGCGCGGGCGCTTTCGGGGCAAGTATCAATATACAAACTACAACCCGTCGTGATACGGGTTATGTGGAACTGAATAATTCGGCAGGTTCATACGGAACGGTAAAAAACACCATTAACATGGGCACGGGCCTGCTCGATAACAAGTTTAGTTTTGACGGGCGCCTGTCGCGGATAGTTTCTAACGGGTATATCGACCGCGCAAGCTCAAACCTGCAATCTTACTTTTTAAGCGGCGCTTATTATGGCAAAAATACGCTGATAAGGTTTAATACTTTTGGCGGTACAGAGCATACTTACCAGGCATGGGATGGCGTGCCGGAAGATAGTGTTAAAGCCGGTAACCGCACCTATAATGGCCTCGGGCTTGAACCCAATGGTACATTCTATCCCGATCAAAAGGATAATTATACGCAGGATCATTACCAGCTATTGGTTGATCAAAAAATATCCGACAAGCTTTCGTTTAGTGGCGCTTTGCATTATACGCATGGTTTTGGCTATTACGAGGAGTATGTACCCGGCGATTCGGTAAAAAATTATGGCCTGAAACCTGCAATTGTTGGCGGCGATACCATTAGAGCTACCGACCTTACCCGCCGCCTATGGCTTAATAATAAGTTTTACGGCCTTACCTATAATTTAAATTATGTGCCTCAAAAAAACCTGCACATTACACTTGGCGGGGCATACAATCAATTTAATAATCAGCATTATGATGATATTGAATGGACGCAGCAAACCACTAACATTACGCCCAACTATCAGTATGCCAGTAATAATGCCTTTAAAACAGATTTTAATATTTATGGCAAAGCAGATTATCGTATAGGTGATGTTACGCTGTTTGCCGATATGCAGTACCGGCATATTTATTATACCTATTTTCTGGTAAACAACTATGATCAGGTAGAAAGCCCTCAACAGGTAGCTAAGCTCAACTTCTTTAATCCAAAGGCAGGGATCTCTTACCAGATTGATGCTAAAGATAATTTGTATGTCTCGTTTGCTGTTGGCAACCACGAGCCCGATAGGGACGATTACACCCAGGCAACCCTTGGCGACCCACCTAAGCCTGAAAATCTGAAGGACTTTGAATTAGGCTACCGCACGCAGCAGGGCATATTTACCGGTGGCATAAACGCTTACTATATGCTTTATTATAACCAGCTGGTATTAACAGGCGCCTTAAATGATGTGGGCGACCAGATACGCAGCAATGTAAAAAACAGCTTTCGCGAGGGTTTGGAATTTGATGGCAGGCTGAAAATAAGCAGCCAGTTAACCTGGTCGGCTACGGCGGCATTGAGTGAAAATAAGGTTAAGAACTTTAACGAGGCGTTATTTGATTATGATAATTATACCACGGTAAATTATCAGGACAAGGAAACCGACATAGCGTTTTCGCCCGATTTTGTTGGTTCCAGCGAGATCAGCTATCATCCGCTAAGCAATGCGGAAATAGCCTTCATTAGCAAATATGTAAGCAGGCAATACCTTGATAACAGTTCGAACACCAACCCGCCGGGCTATGCCGCAGCTGACCCAACATCCAACCGGTACCTTAACAGCTATTTTGTGAATGGGGTAAGGTTGAGTTATAATTTCAGTATAAAGGATGTTAAAAATATCGGCATCAGTTTGCTGGTGAATAATATTTTCAGCGAAAAGTATGAATCAAACGGTGCTACATATCCCGATATTGAAAGCGGCAAGGTGGTAAACTATAACTACTTTTTCCCGCAGGCACCTATAAACTTTTTGGTAGGGCTGAGCTTGAAATTTTAGAGTGCACTTTGTCATCCTGAGCGCAGCGAAGGATGACAAAACTGCCCTCGTGCTAACATTAAGTTAACATGGCCTAACATAAATATCACATTGAATTTTTATTACATTACTGATATTTGCGGTTCTTAAATTACACAGATGAAAATTAAATACCTGCTTTTCACCGCGTTCGTGTTTGCCGCTGTCACAGCCTCGGCACAAACAAAAAAGAAAGTACACCCGGCTGCTATTCCCGCTGTTGCAGCTACTTCAACCGAATTGCCCCGCCCAAAACTGCTAGTAGGTATAGTGGTTGATCAAATGCGCTGGGATTACCTGTACCGCTATTACGCCCGTTACCAAAGCAATGGTTTTAAACGCTTGCTGAATGAAGGTTACAGTTGCGAAAATACGCAGGTTGACTATATACCAACCGTAACTGCAGCCGGGCATAGCTGTATTTATACCGGCTCGGTACCAGCAATACATGGCATAGCAGGTAATGATTTTGTGATACAGGCTACCGGCAAACAAGTGTATTGTACCGATGATACTTCGGTTAAAACGGTAGGCAGCACCTCAAAGGCAGGCGAAATGTCGCCGCGCAGGCTGCTGGTTACTACCGTTACTGATGAGTTAAGGCTGGCCACTAATTTTCAGTCGAAAGTGATTGGTATTGCCCTAAAAGACCGCGCCAGCATTTTGCCCGCGGGCCATGCGGCCAATGCCGCTTATTGGTTGGATGATAAAACCGGTAACTGGATAACCAGCACCTATTACATGAACGACCTGCCGCAATGGGTAAAGGATTTTAACGATCAGAAACTGGCCGAGACGTATTTGAAATTAGACTGGAACCCCTTATATCCTATCGACACTTATTCGCAAAGCACGGCAGATAATACCAAATACGAAGGTAAATTTAAGGGTACTGATGCGCCTACACTCCCGGTAAAAACATCAGCCATATACAAATCTACAGGCTTAGGTTTAATACGTACAGTGCCTTATGGCAATACTATCAGTTTTGATTTTGCCGTAGCTGCCATAAATGGCGAGCAATTGGGGGCAAATACAAGTAAAGCGACTGATTTTTTGGCGATCAGCCTTTCAACACCCGATTATATAGGGCACCAGTTTGGGATTAACGCGGTAGAAATTGAGGATACCTATTTGAAACTCGACCGCGAGATAGCCACGTTTCTAACCTATCTTGATGCCAAAGTAGGCAAGGGGAATTACACGGTTTTTTTGACCGCCGATCATGGGGCAGCACATAATCCGGCTTTTTTAAATGATCATAATATCCCGGCAGGTGTTTGGGATTCGGGCGCAGCCATGAAGGATATGAATAAGGTTTTGATGGATAAATTTAAGGTTGATTCATTAGTGATCAGCCTGGATAACTACCAGGTTAATTTAAACAACCACATCATAAACTACCTGCATCTGGATGAAGAAGCGGTAAAGGCCGCATGTATTGCCTATCTGCAAAAACTACCCTTTGTTACTTATGCTGTTGATATGACAAAAGTTGGGTCATCAAGTATTCCCGAACCATTGCGCAGCCGCATTATAAACGGCTACAACATAAAAACCAGCGGTGTTATTCAAATAGTTTTAGACCCGGCATGGTTTACAGGGCATGGCTCAGGCGATGGCGGCCCCACAGGCACCACGCATGGTTCATGGAACCCCTATGATAACCATATCCCGCTGGTATTTATGGGCTGGGGCATACAGCATGGTAGTTGTGTACGCGAAACCCACATGACGGACATTGCGCCAACCATTGCCGCCCTGTTGCATATCCAAGCGCCAAATGGTAGTATTGGCGTGCCTATAGGGGAAGTGTTGAAATAAGCCCCACCCAACCCTCCCCGGTAGGGAGGGCTTTTAAATTTGTAAACGATTAATAAAGATAAAATTAAAGTCTCCCTTACCGGGGGAGATTTAGAGGGGGCTCAATGAAAAAATACATATCAAAATTCCACTATCTCACCCAGGATCTGCCTAACCGCAGCCATGTAAAACAGGCCGAAATAGCCTGTGCTGCAGGTGCAAACTGGCTGCAATACCGTTGCCTTACTAAAACCGATGATGAACTGATAGATGAAATAACCCAGATCGCGGATATCTGCGATGAATGGGGCATGACACTCATCATCACCAACCACTATCATTTGCTGGATAAGGTTGACGCGCAGGGTGTTCACATCGAAGATTTTGATGCTGACTTTGCCGCGATCCGCCATCATATCGGCGATGATAAAACCTTAGGCGCATCGGCAACCAATATCGAAAAACTGTTGCATGTTCAGGCTACCGGGGTGGTTGACTACTGCGGATATGGCCCATTCGCGCATACCGATACCAAGCAGAATAATAAACCTTTGTTGGGTTATGAAGGTTATCGCCAGTTACAAAAGCAGCCCATCGAAATACCCGTAATAGCCGTAGGCGGCATTCAGCTTGCAGATGTTGATCATTTGTTGGAGGCAGGTGTTTATGGTATTGCAGTATCGGCGGCGGTTAACCTGGCTGTTGACCCCGGCAGGGCGGTTAAGGAGTTTTATAGAAAGATGTATTGATCCGAGCTAATGAATTTATTTGCAGCCCTAATTCATTGCCGTTGGCTTCAGCCAACGGATAAAATTAATGTCAGGGTGGCTTTAGCCTAAATTTCCTCTCGTGTTAATTTAAAGCGCCCTATTTAAATTATTTCAACGGTGTTGTCAACCTACCGTCATCACCCAAAACTTTATTCCCTTATTAAATTAAGGCTGTGTAAATTTGCCCCGATTATAAATTATGTAATTGGTATTAAATCTTGATACCTAATACTAATTACTTGATACTTCAAAAAAAAAATGAGAGTAGCGATAAACGGATTTGGCAGGATAGGACGGATATTTTTAAGAAATGCCATAGCCACGCCCGGCATACAGGTAGTAGCTATTAACGATCTGACCGATACCCATACGCTTGCGCACCTGTTTAAATATGATTCCGTTCATCGCGGCTTTAATGGAACCGTAACCGCCGATGATGATCACCTTTATATCAATGATCAAAAAATAAGGGTACTCGAAGAGCGCGACCCATCCAAGCTGCCCTGGAAGGAACTGAATATCGACCTGGTGATAGAGTCAACCGGCAGGTTTACTTCAAGGCAGGGGGCAGGGCAGCATTTGGCGGCAGGGGCAAAACAGGTTATAATTTCGGCCCCATCGGGAGATAAAAATGTGCCTACGGTAGTATTGGGTGTTAACGATGGGCTTATCGATCTGCATTCGCCTGTATTATCCAATGCCTCATGCACCACCAATAACGTAGCGGTAATGGTAAAAATACTGGATGAGCACTGGGGTATAATAGATGGTTACATAACCACCGTACACTCCATGACGGGCGACCAAAGCCTGCACGACGCGCCGCACAAGGATTTGCGCAGGGCACGGGCGGCATCGGCATCCATCATTCCAACCTCTACAGGTGCTGCAAAGGCAATAACCACCATTTTTCCGCATTTAACGGGCAAACTTGGCGGTGCAGGCATACGTGTGCCGGTGCTTAACGGTTCCCTTACGGATTTTACCTGCAGCCTTAAAAGGCAGCCAACAGTACAGCAAATTAATGATGCCTTTAAGCAGGCCGCATCGGGCCCAATGAAAAATATTTTGGAATATACCGAAGATCCTATCGTATCGACAGATATATTGGGTAACCCGCATAGCTGTATTTTTGATGCACAGCTTACCTCGGTAGTGGGTGGCCTTACGAAAGTAGTAGGCTGGTATGATAACGAAATGGGCTATTCAAGCCGTTTGGTCGACCTGGTGGAAAAGATCAGCAAGCTTTAATCCGATTTAACATAATACACCCCTACGCTTGTGGTGCTGGCGGGATACGTTTTTGTGAAATAAACATACGACGAAAAGCTTATTTTATCTGACTTTAAATTAAGTACCGAATCCTGTACACTAACAGCGGATTTGTTATCGGTATAAGTTTTTGAAAAGGTAAATGGCCGCTGTACGGTTATTTTACTCCATTTAGCGGCGTTTATAACGGTATCTTTTATAGTTTTTGCAGTTACATTATTCAAATTATCATCAACCCAGTCAAAAGTAACATCACCCGACTGGTCAACCGTTGTATAATCAAAGCTCTTTAGCGCGGCGCTGCTAAAATCTTCCTCTAAATGTAAGGCATAGGATAAGTTAAGCCCGTTGGCTGGTATTAATAAGCTTACATTTTCGTAATAGATCATGGTAAGTTTACTGCCTGTAACACTGGTAGCCACAAATTGCGATGGGGCGTTAAAGCTTATTTGATGTATTAACGCATCTGTATCAATTGGCTTAGCAGTTGGGCTTAAACCCGATTTGCTGCAACTTATAGTTAAAAAAGTTATCAGCAGTATGGGTAATATATATTTTAAATATCGCATTGGCTATTTCATCTACAATATACGTGCTAAGTATTTGTTCTGAATGAAAATTATGCCCTGTAGGAGTAAAGTAATAGGTTTTTTACAATCTTCTTACGCTAATTAATCTATGGTTAATTATTGCGCGGATAATATTTGATTTTATTATTATTGCGATCTTTACCGCATACACAAGTTGTAGAACAAGCGCCACAAACAGATGATAAAATTTATTGAGCCCGAGGATCTACTGCACATCCGTAACGAAGTGCTGCGCGAGGGTAAACTCACAAATGACGAATGCCGTTTCCCAACAGATAAAATCCCGGGCGCTTTTCATTTAGGGTATTATGCTGATGATAAACTGGTAAGTATAACATCCCTGTATCCGCAAGTTTATGGCGAATTTACAGGCACAGGTTATCAATTGCGTGGTATGGCTACGCTATCGCCATATCGGGGAAAGGGCTTTGGCAACCAGCTGGTTAACTTTGCCCTGGTTTACCTGCGGGGACAAAAAGCAAATTACCTGTGGTGTAATGCCCGCAAAAAAGCGTTGAAGTTTTACCAGGATAGCGGGTTTGAAGTGATCTCGGCTGAATTTGAAGTAAAAGGTATTGGGCCGCACCATGTTATGTACCTTAAAATACAATAAATTGCAGGCAGGTAAAACACCTTTTTTACTTTTTGCGTGAGGATTTAGAATTAAAATGCTGAATTTGGCGGCAATTACATCAAGAACAAAACTTATGAAAACGATAGATCAAATTAATTTTGCCGGTAAAAGGACCCTGATAAGGGTTGATTTTAATGTCCCGCTTGATAAGGATTACAATATTACCGATGATAACCGTATGACGGCTGCTTTACCAACCATCAAAAAGATTTTGACGGATGGGGGCGCGGTAATATTAATGTCGCACCTGGGCAGGCCAAAAAGCGGCCCCGAAGAGAAGTATTCGTTAAAGCATTTGATCCCGCATTTATCCGATCTGCTCGGTCAGCAAGTTGAATTTGCTGATGATTGTATTGGTGCCGATGCCGTTGCAAAATCAAAAAAGCTTGCCAAAGGCGAGGTGCTTTTATTGGAAAACCTGCGTTTTTATAAAGAAGAAGAAAAAGGTGATGTGGAGTTTGCCAAAAAATTGGCCTCCTTAGGCGATGTGTATGTGAACGATGCCTTTGGTACAGCCCACCGCGCGCATGCGTCCACAGCAGTTATCGCGCAGTTTTTCCCCGATGCCAAATACTTTGGTTACCTGATGGCCGGCGAACTGGCCAATGCCGAAAAAGTATTGAACGGTGCCGAAAAGCCTTTTACCGCTATTATGGGCGGCGCCAAGGTATCTGATAAAATTGAACTGATTGAAAAACTGCTGGATAAGGTAGATAACCTTATCATTGGCGGCGGCATGGCTTATACCTTTGCTAAAGCCCAGGGAGGCAAAATAGGCAAATCACTAGTAGAAGAAGATAAACTGGATTTGGCAAATAGTTTGATCAAAAAGGCAAAAGAAAAAGGCGTGAATTTATTATTGCCTACGGATTCTGTTATTGCCGATAATTTTTCAAACGATGCCAATACAGAAGCGGCTCAGAACGACAATATAAAAGACGGATGGATGGGTTTGGATATCGGCCCGGCATCAATAAAGGCATTCAGCAAAGTGATCGAAAACTCAAAAACCATTTTGTGGAATGGCCCGATGGGCGTTTTCGAGATGGAAAAATTCGAGGCAGGCACCAAAGCCATTGCCGAAGCTGTAGTTAAAGCAACTGAAAACGGCGCGTTCTCGCTCATTGGCGGCGGAGATTCAGCGGCGGCGGTAGCTAAATTTAACTTTACACACGATGTAAGCTATGTATCAACCGGCGGCGGCGCCTTACTGGAGTATATGGAGGGTAAGGAATTGCCGGGCGTTAAGGCCATAAACGAGGATTGATGATCTCTCCTCGCAATAACGCGTGTTTCAATAACATTTTCATAAAGGCCCCGATAAACCGGGGCCTTTTTCATTTTATTTGTACTTTTAGGTTTTTAACTGAATTATAAATGAAAAAGACCCTGCTCTTTGCTTTAAGCCTCCTGCTTTTGGCTTTCACTGCGTTCGCGCAAATGCCGCAAGGCCCCGATGCTGGCTACGTAAAAGAAAACTACACCAAGTACGAATACCAGATCCCGATGCGCGATGGTAAAAAGCTGTTCACTTCGGTTTATGTACCAAAGGATCAATCAAAAAAATACCCCATCATGATGGATCGCACGCCCTATAGCGTAGCGCCTTATGGTACCGATAAATATAAAGGAAGCCTGGGCCCATCATCCTTGTTTTTGCACGATAGCTACATATTTGTTTACCAGGATGTGCGTGGTCGCTGGATGAGCGAAGGTATTTTCCGCGAAATGACACCCGAACTGGAAGATCATAAAACCAACGCTGATGTTGATGAAGGCACCGATACTTACGATACTATCGACTGGCTGATCAAAAACATACCCAATAATACAGGTAAGGTAGGCGTATGGGGCATATCCTATCCCGGCTTTTTCACCACTACATCGTTGCTTAGCCGCCACCCGGCTTTAGTGGCAGCATCGCCGCAGGCGCCAATGTCTGATCTGTACCGCGATGATGCCTTCCATAACGGCGCTTTTATGCTGGTGGCAAACTTTAGCTTTTACCCATTCTTTACTAATCGCCAGGATGGCACACCAACCCAGCGCCGTGGCTACGAATTTAATTATGACACACAGGATGGTTATGATTTTTACCTTCGCTTAGGCTCTATTAAACACACTAATGACAGCAAATGGTATAACGATACCGTGCGTTTGTGGAATGAGATGCTCGATCATCCTAACTATGATCAGCATTGGAAAGACCGTAACGTTTTACCCCATTTGCACGATATTAAAACCGCCGTACTGGTTACAGGCGGCTGGTATGATGCCGAAGACCTGTACGGCGCTATAAATACTTATAAAACGCTGGTAAAGGACAACCCCAAAACGCCAATATATTTCACTATGGGCCCTTGGGTGCATGGCGGCTGGGCACGCGGGCCGGGCGATCATTTGGGCGATATTGATTTCGGCGGCTCAACCGGGCCTTTTTACCGCGAGAAGATAGAGTTTGCCTTTTTTAGTCATTATTTAAAAGGTACCGATACCGATATTCCCAAAGTATCCACGTTCGAAACCGGCACAAATCAATGGAAAACTTACAATACCTGGCCGCCAAAAGAAGCGGTTGATAAAAACCTGTATTTACTGCCGGGAGGGAAGTTGTCTTTTGATGAGCCAACAAATACAGGCGACAGTAACGACGCTTTTGTATCTGACCCAAACAAACCGGTACCTTTTATCAGCGAGATCGATATGGATATGAAGCGCGAATACATGACCGCCGATCAACGGTTTGCTGCCCGCCGCCCCGATGTATTAACCTATGAAACCGATGTGCTGGATAAGGATGTAACCCTTGCCGGTAATATATGGGCAAACCTTAAGGTATCAACCACAGGTACCGATGCGGATTGGGTGGTAAAGGTGATTGATGTGTACCCGGATTCAGCCAAGGATAATAAATTTACCGATAAGGACTCGCACATGTCGGGCTACCAGCAAATGGTACGCAGCGAGTCTATGCGGGGCAAGTTCCGCAACAGTTTCGAAAAGCCGGTGCCCTTTGTCCCCGGTGAGGTAAGCCCGGTTAATTTCGAGCTGCAGGATGTGCTGCACACCTTTAAAAAAGGCCACCGCATTATGGTGCAGGTACAAAGCACCTGGTTCCCGCTGATTGACCGCAACCCGCAGGTGTTTGAAAATATTATGAAAGCCAATGATGCCGACTTTAAAAAGGCCACCAACAAAGTGTATACCTCAAAGGAGCATCCGAGTTATTTAAAGGTGAGGGTGATGTAGTAAGATGCTCGCTGCCGCGAGTTTAGCGCAGCGTAACTCGTGGTACAGCATGGTTTAAGTTTCCAACTTAAACAAAACAACAAATATCAATTAGCGTTCGAACTCACCGGTTTATTTTTCAAAAAGCGGGTTTTAATAACCGCTAATTGATCATCGGTCAAATTGGATGTTTTCTTTAGCAAGGCGGTAAAATAAGCCACTTCATTATCTTCTGCGGGGCAGCCCACATTATCTTTACTGGTGCCCGGTGTTTTCCCGTCAGGCGACATGTACGAGTTGCCCAGCACATTGCCTTTGGCATCAAGCACCAACCAGTAAGGTATGCCACCTTTAGGGTCGCCACCCAATGATTTCAGCATATCCAATGATCCTGGATTTTCCAGGGCATCTTTGCCCGGGTTTTCCAGCACATCAAGGTAGGTAACTACATAATTATCATCAAAAAACTTGCTACAGGTAGGATCGTCGATGGCGGCTGTCATTTTTTTACACCAGCCGCACCATGAGGCATGGAACATCAGTATCACATTTTTATGCTCGCTCTGCGCTTTAGCGTAAGCGGCTTTTAATACAACGTCCGACGCGGCGGGAGTGGTTTGCGCAAAGGTTCCAAAGCTTAATAGCACAAACAATAAAATAAATGCTGATCTCATATATCTGTTAAATTAACGAATAGTAAAAATACACTTATCCTTTTTAATTACAATAGCTCGTATCGTCTTAAACAAAAAATGACATTTATAGTTATTTAAATAGCAGTTAAAAAACTATAAAACAAAATGTCCCCAATTGAAAGTGCGGTAACCAGCATAAAATTTGTAGAACGGATGCTACTCGGGCTGATTTTTGTGGCCTTGATGGTGCATTACTTTTTTCATTACCAAGGCACCTTTTTCATCCAGATCTTCGCGATAGGTCTGGCTGTGCTTTACTTTCCTTTCGGGTTCTATGCCATTGGCAAACCCTCCGAAAAGTACAGCAATACCATATCCGTTATATTAGGGTTGGTTTATGCCCTGGGCGTACTTTCGCTGCTCATCAGCGCCGCGAATTTAGGCAGTTACCGCTACCCGCTCATAGCCGATTTTTTTGTTTTATTAGCTGTGGTTATTTACCTCATGTTTAAAATGCGTGCAGCCGAATATCCCAAAAACTATATCAACGCGCAGTTTATCCGCATAGGGTTTATCGTTTTATGCGGGCTGATCATCCTGTTAAAATAAAACCAAATATATTTTATCAAACCTAAAAATATTGTTCACATTTGTATAGTCCTAAACTACTCATGCTAAATGAGTTCTGTTTTTTATCATTTTGCGATGTTTAAAAAGAATTACAGGCAGCATTCGTACATCTGAATTAGCAAGGCCATCAGGCCCTGCACTTTACATTAAATTAAAATGTAATCCTATCTGAAAAAAGCAGCAAAAACAGGCCGCAAAAAATGTTGAAAACTTTCGGGGAAAAAATGGGTTTATATGGGAGGAAATTAATTAATTTTACCCTACAGTAATAGTCGACGTGTTTTATGTCCAATTTTTTAGGTGAATTTGATTGCAAACTTGATGACAGGAATCGCTTAATGATCCCTGCCAACCTGCTGAAGCAGCTTTCCGGAGCTGAGGATGACGGGGTTGTAATCAATCGTGGCTTTGAAAAATGCCTGGTGCTTTACACTAAAAAAGAGTGGGATAAAATAGTTGATGAACTAAGCAAGCTTAACCCATACGAAAAAAAGACCCGCGAATTTATAAGATATTTCACACGTGGCGCTTCGCATTTAAAGCTGGATAAATCAACCCGCGTGGTTTTGGCAACGACGTTGATGGATTATGCGGGCATTAAAAAGGATGTAGTAATATCATGCCAGGTAAGCCGCATCGAGATATGGGCGCAGGAAGCTTATGATACCGAAATGATCATCGAGCCTGAGGATTTCTCGGATCTGGCCGAACAGGTAATGGGTAATAAAGCAAGGAGGGGCGATGATGAATAATTACCACACCCCGGTTATGCTGAACGAGTGTATCGAAGGGCTTAACATCCGCCCGGAGGGTACTTATGTTGATGTTACTTTCGGCGGCGGTGGCCACTCGCGCGAAATTTTAAAGCATTTAGGTAAGGATGGCCAGTTGCTGGCTTTTGACCAGGATGCCGATGCACAAAAAAATATAATTGATGATGAGCGTTTTGTTTTTGTAGATCAGAACTTCCGTTACCTTAAAAACTTTTGCCGCCTGCACAATGCGCTGCCGGTTGATGGCATATTGGCCGACCTTGGCGTTTCATCTTATCAATTTGACCAGGCCGAGCGGGGGTTTTCTATCCGTTTTGATGCGGAACTGGATATGCGCATGAACCAGGCTACGGGCATAAGCGCTAAGGATGTGGTAAATAATTATACCGAGGCCGAACTGCACCGCATCTTCGGCATTTATGGTGAGATACAAAACGCCAAATCGTTGGCCAATACCATTATTATGGCCCGTTTAACCGCGCACATAGTTACGGTGGCTGATTTGAAGAATGCCATATCGGCACGCATCCCGAAGGGAAAAGAAAATAAATACCTGGCGCAGGTTTTTCAGGCCTTACGTATCGAGGTGAACCAGGAGTTGGAAGCCTTAAAGGATTTTTTGATCCAGTCGGCAGATGTGCTGGTATCGGGCGGCAGGCTGGTGGTAATGTCATATCATTCGCTGGAGGATAGGCTGGTGAAAAACTTCATCGCCAAAGGCAAATTCAGCGGCGAGGTAGAAAAAGATTTTTATGGTAACGATCAAAAACCATTTGAAGCGATAAGCCGCGGGGCCATAACAGCATCAGAAGAAGAGATACAACAGAATAACAGGGCACGGAGCGCTAAATTAAGGATAGCGGTGAAAAAATGACCAATCGTTTACGTACAGAAGTTCAGGAAGAAGAGGAAGCGGAAAGTAAGCTTATTGTTGAGGAGAAGATCAAAAGAGAGATCCCCGATAATGTGTTAACGCAGCTTTTTACCAAAGGGTTCGTTAGTACCGAAGCGGCTACCCGCGCGCTTCCGTTTGTGTTGTTTATGGCTGCTTTGGGCATGATATATATTGGCAACAGGCACCTGGCCGAAAATAATATACGCGATATTGATAAGTTAACAAAAGAGGTTAAGGAATTAAGCTGGGACTATAAATCAACCAAAGCCGACCTGGCCTTTAAAAGCACACTATCTGAAGTTAAAAAACGTGCCGATACGCTGAAGCTGGATATCAAAGAATCTATGCAGCCACCGCAAAAATTAGCGGTAAGGGAGGACGGGCAATGAGTATCAGGACAAATATATTACTCAGGGTTTACCTTGCTTTCGGGCTTATCCTGCTGTTGGCCGGTGCTGTTGCTGTGCAATTGTGCAGGCTACAGTTTGTACAAGGCAAAAAATGGCAGGCTATGTCCATCAAGCTATCCACCAAATATGTAAACGTTGAGGCTGCCCGTGGCAATATTATATCGGTTGATGGCAGCCTGCTGGCAACATCGGTACCCGAGTACGACCTACACATGGATATGCTGGCCGGTGGTATTGCCGAGGATAAGGTATTTTATGAAAAAGTTGATTCGCTGGCGCTGAGGCTATCGCAATTATATCCGGATAAATCCGAAACTGAATACTCACGAATGCTGCGCAATGCACGCAGGGATAGCTCGCGTTATCAGCTCATCAGGCACCGGGTAACCTACCAGGAATTAAAGGAAATACGTAAGTTCCCGATCTTTAATATGGGCAAATATAAGGGCGGCTTGCTTATCGACCCGCAAAACAAACGGATCCTGCCGTTCCGCACACTGGCTGCCCGTACTATCGGCTACAAAAACGAAAATGTAAAGAACGCGGTAGGCCTTGAGGGTGCTTATGCCAATTATATAAATGGCGAGAACGGCAAACGCCTAATGCAGCGTACTGTTGGCGGTACATGGATCCCGGTAAATGACGATGACGACGAAGTGCCCACAAAAGATGGCGCCGATATCATCTCAACCATTGATGTTAACTACCAGGATGTGGCGCAGGATGCCCTGAAGCAACAATTGATAAAAAGCGCTGCAGATTATGGCTGTGTTGTTTTGATGGAGGTATCGACAGGTGAGATAAGGGCTATTGCAAACTTTACCCGCACTAAAGACGGCGATTACCAGGAAAAACTGAACTATGCCATCAGCAATGCTGCCGACCCGGGGTCAACCTTTAAACTGGCCAGCTACATGACCATGTTTGATCAGCATAAAATTGATACGAATTCAGAAGTAGATGCAGAGAACGGAAAGTATGATATGTTTTACAAAGGCAAACTGCTGAAAACGTTCAGGGATGCGGAATCGGGAAATTATGTCATTACAGCCAAAAAAGCTTTTGAGGAATCATCAAACGTGGCGGTTGTAAAATTTGTTTCATCGCATTACAGCGACAATCCCCGCGAGTTTACCGATAACCTGCGCAACAACCTGCATTTAAACGAATTGCTGAAGCTGCAAATCCCCGGCGAAGCACAGCCGGTAGTAAAAGACCCATCGGCGCGCAGTTGGAGCAAACTGACATTGCCCGAAATGGCTTATGGTTATGAGATGCGCATAACGCCATTGCAAATGCTCACCCTATATAATTCGGTTGCCAATAACGGAACGATGATCGCCCCGATATTTGTACGGGAGATCCAGCGGCTTGGCAACACGGTTGAGCAGTTTCATGCACGTGTTATCAACCCTAAAGTTTGCTCTGATGCCACGCTTGGCAAAATGAGAAGTATGCTGGAGGGTGTTGTGTTGGAAGGTACCGGCAAAACCGTTATAAAAAACTCATTGTATAGCGTGGCCGGTAAAACCGGCACAGCGCAGATAGCGAATGGTGCAACAGGTTATGGCGTAAATAAAACCTACCAGGCATCATTCTGCGGATATTTTCCGGCAAATCACCCAAAATATTCCATGATAGTGGTGATCAATCACCCTACACAGGGCGATTATCTTGCCGCCAAAGTTGCCGGGCCGGTTTTCAGGGCAATAGCCGACAGGGTTTACATGAGCGACCTGGATATAAACCAAGCGCCCACTACCCGTTTTGTAGGGAATATTACCATGCCGGTAGTTAAGCATGGCAATATTAAAGCGCTGCATACTGTTTACAATTCGCTTGGCATTAAAGCATTATACGCTTCAAATAGTACCGCCGGCGGCCCCGATACCAGCAATGGCATTGCCCCGCAGGATATGGAATATAAAACAGGCACAGTGCCATCAGTAGTTGGTATGGACTTGAGCGATGCCCTTTACAGGCTTGGCAACGCGGGCTATAAAGTAGCTGCAAGGGGCAGCGGCACAGTAACAACCCAATCGGTAACAGGCGGGAGTATAATTCCTAAAGGATCAAAAATAACCATAGAACTGCAATGATGTATTTGAGCGACATATTAGAGGGGCTGGCATTCACGGAGCTACAGGGAAGTGCTGATACGGAAATTAGCGCCGTGGTTTTTGATTCGCGCAAAGTTGTGCCCGGCTCATTATTTGTGGCGCTTAAAGGCACCGTAGTTGACGGGCACGATTATATAGATAAGGCCATAAAAGATGGTGCTGTAGCCATAATATGCGAAGACCTGCCCGCACATACCGCAACCGAGGTCGACTTTTTTATGGTAGCGAATTCGGCAAAGGCATTAGGGATAGTAACCGCCAACTTTTATGGCAATCCATCGGGTAAATTAAAGCTGGTGGGGGTAACGGGTACTAATGGTAAAACTACCATCGCTACGCTATTATATCAGTTGTTCCGCGATCTTGGTTATAAATGCGGCCTGTTATCAACCGTTGAAAATCAAATAAACGGCAAGGTCTCCCCATCAACCCACACCACTCCCGACCCGGTTGAGCTAAATAAGCTGATGAGCGAAATGGTGGAGAGCGGCTGCGATTATTGCTTTATGGAAGTAAGCTCACACGCTATTGCCCAGCACCGTATTGAAGGCCTGCAATTTGCCGGGGGCATATTCACCAACCTAACGCACGATCATTTAGATTATCATAAAACATTTGCAGAGTACCTGAAAGCCAAAAAGGCATTTTTTGATGGTTTGCCGAAAAGCGCGTTCGCGTTAACCAATGCCGATGATAAAAACGGCAACGTGATGCTGCAAAATACCATCGCCCATAAAAAAGCATACGCCCTAAAAAGCATGGCCGATTATAAGGCCAAAATATTGGAAAACCAGTTCGGTGGTTTATTAATGCAGATCGATAACGAAGATGTTTGGTTTAAAATGGTAGGCACCTTTAATGCCTATAACCTGATGGCCGTATATGCCGCCGCCATGCTGTTGGAGCAGGACAAGGCAAAAGTACTGGCCATCCTGAGCAAACTATCAGGCGCCGAAGGCAGGTTTGAATATATAGTTGCCGCAAATAAAGTTATTGGTATAGTTGATTACGCCCACACGCCCGATGCCGTGCAGAATGTATTAAGCACCATTCACGATATACGCAAAGGCAACGAAAAGGTGATCACGGTAATAGGCTGCGGCGGCGACAGGGATAAAACCAAGCGCCCCATAATGGCTAAGGTAGCCTGCGAATGGAGCGATAAAGTGATACTCACCTCGGATAACCCCCGTACCGAAGATCCTGCCCAGATTATTAAGGATATGGAACAAGGTGTCGATGCGGCATTCAAGCGCTATACTATGAGTATTACCGACAGGCGCGAAGCCATCAAAACAGCATGCCATTTGGCACGCCCCGGCGACATCATCCTGTTAGCAGGAAAAGGCCACGAGAAATACCAGGAAATTAATGGCGTAAAAAACCATTTTGATGATATGGAAGAATTATTGGATCAGTTTAAGTTAATGGGGAAATAAATGTTGATGTGCGGATGTGCAAATATGCAGATGTGCAAATGAAAAAATGAGATGAGAATGAATAGAAATAATTATAAACATGTTTTACTATCTATTTAACTATTTAAACAAAAATTACAGCATACCGGGCGGTGGGGTGTTCCAGTACATTACGTTCCGTACGGCTATGGCTGTAATTGTATCGTTGCTCATAACAACGGTATATGGCCGCAGGTTGATAGATTATTTACGTTACAAACAGGTTGGCGAATCGGTAAGAAATTTAGGGCTTGAAGGGCAAATGCAAAAAGCCGGTACACCTACAATGGGTGGTATCATTATCATATTAGGTATTTTAATTCCAACGCTCCTGTTTGCAAAATTTGATAATATTTATATCATCATGATGCTGGTAACCACTGTTTGGTTAGGCGCGATAGGTTTTTTGGATGATTATATTAAAGTATTCAAAAAAAATAAAGAAGGATTGGCAGGCCGCTTTAAAATTACAGGCCAGGTAGGTTTGGCACTTTTTATCGGCTGGACGATGTATTTCAATAGCGACATCATCATTCGCCAGGAGGTAAAACCACCCATAATATATGATGTACCTGTTCGCCCTCATCTAAAAGGCAATGTGGAAGTTTATACCCAGGACATAAAGTCGACCAAAACCACCATGCCTTTCTATAAAAACAACGAGTTTGATTACGCCAAGGTGTTAAAGTTTATGGGTGCCGGTTACGACCATTATTCGTTGCTGGTGTTCCTGTTCTTTGTTATTGTGATCATCACAGCAGTATCCAACGGTGCTAATATTACGGATGGTATCGATGGACTCGCCACAGGCACTTCAGCTATTATAGGCATCACGCTGGCTATATTAGCTTATGTATCGGGTAACCAAATAGTGGCCGATTACCTGAATATCATGTACATCCCCAACTCGGGCGAGCTGGTAATATTTGCAGGCGCTTTTGTGGGCGCATGTGTGGGCTTTTTATGGTATAACTCATACCCTGCGCAGGTTTTTATGGGCGATACAGGGAGTTTGGCCATAGGCGGAATCATAGCGGTGTTTGCTATCATGATCCGTAAGGAATTAATGGTGCCGCTGTTATGTGGTGTGTTTTTGGTAGAGAACCTGTCGGTAATTATGCAGGTATCGTGGTTCAAATTTACCAAACGCAGATTTGGCGAGGGCCGCCGTATATTTTTAATGGCGCCACTGCATCATCATTATCAAAAAAAAGGGTTTCATGAATCAAAGATCGTAACACGTTTTTGGATCATTGGTATCCTGCTGGCGATAGTAACATTGATAACGTTGAAGTTGAGATAGCAGCCCCCCGACCCCCTAAAGGGGGAGGAATTAGGGTAATAAAATATAATAGAGGGTTAATGACAAATAAAAACATCCATATCGCTAATCAAAAGCTCCCCCTTCAGGGGGCGGAGGGGGCTGTTCGCATTGCCGTCCTCGGCGCGGGCGAGAGCGGTGTTGGTGCGGCATACCTTGCCAAACAGCAGGGCTATGATGTTTTTGTATCGGATTTTGGCGCTATCGCTGATAATTATAAAAAACAGCTTGTGGACTGGAAGATCCCTTTCGAGGAAAACCAGCATACCGAAGCCGAAATATTAAAAGCGACGGAAGTGGTTAAAAGTCCGGGTATTGCTGATAAGGTGGCTATCATTAAAAAGATAAAGGAGAAGAACATCCCCATCATATCAGAAATAGAGTTTGCCGCACGGTACACCAATGCGAAAATTATAGGTATAACAGGTTCAAATGGTAAAACCACCACCACCAGTTTAACCTATCACATTTTAAAAAGCGCCGAGCTGAATGTTGGCCTTGCGGGCAACATCGGCAAAAGCTTTGCCTACCAGGTGGCTACTGAAAAGTATGATTACTATGTGCTGGAGCTGAGCAGCTTTATGCTGGATAATATGTATGATTTTAAGGCGGACATAGCGGTACTGCTAAACATTACCCCCGACCACTTAGACAGGTACGACTATAAGCTGGAAAATTATGCGGCATCAAAATTCCGCATCGTGCAAAATCAAACCGCGGCAGATTATTTTATTTACTGTGCCGATGATCCGGAGACTATTAAAGGCATGGCATCGCGCAGTTTTACAGCGCATCAGCTGCCATTTTCTATTGAAAAAACCATTGCTACGGGAGCATATCTCGATAAAGACAATATTGTCATAAACATACACCAACCACATTTTCAAATGTCAATCACAGAACTGGCCCTGCAGGGTAAACACAACATTTACAACTCAATGGCATCAGGTATTGTTGCGAAAGTTTTGGAAATACGCAATAAAACCATCAGCGAAAGCATGGGCAACTTCCAAAACATTGAACACCGGTTGGAGTCGGTGGGTAAAATATCCGGCATCAGCTTTATCAATGATTCAAAGGCTACCAACGTAAACTCAACCTGGTATGCCCTCGAAAGCATGACCAGCGATGTAGTGCTGATCATGGGTGGTGTTGATAAAGGCAATGATTACAGTATGCTTAAGGAGTTGGTTAAGCAAAAGGTAAAAGCCATAGTTTGTTTAGGTAAGGATAACGACCGTATTCACAAGGCATTTGAGGATGATGTTGATATTATAGTAAATACATCATCAGCCGCAGAAGCCGCGCAAACAGCCTATCACCTGGCAACAAAAGGCGATACGGTACTGCTGTCGCCGGCTTGTGCAAGTTTCGATCTGTTTAAAAATTACGAAGACAGGGGCAGGCAGTTTAAACAAGCGGTGAAGGAGTTGTAAGCCCCACCCAACCCTCCCCGGAAGGGAGGGCTTAAAAATTAAAAGAATGATTAATAAACTAACGAAATAAAAAAGTTTCCCCTTCCGGGGGAGATTTAGAGGGGGCCAAATGAATAAAATATTAGACAATACAAAAGGCGACCGCTGGATATGGCTTATAGTTATATTGCTGTCGCTGATATCGTTGCTGGCGGTTTACAGCGCTATTGGCAGTTTGGCCTATAAACGTGGCGTAGGTGCGGAATCTATACTGATGAAGCACGTAGCTATGATGATAGCAGGCATTGCGCTAATGTATATCTGCCACAGGCTCGATTATCACTGGTACAAAGGCATATCAAAAGTATTGATGGTGGTAACCATACCATTGCTGGTATATACGCTGGTATTTGGTAGCCACGTAAACGAGGCCAGCAGGTGGATCTCCATTCCCGGTACAGGCCTTAGTTTTCAAACATCGGATCTGGCCAAGCTTGCATTAATAACCTACCTGGCGCGCACCCTATCGCGTAAGCAGGAAAATATTAAAAATGTAAAGCAGTCATTTATACCCATCATGGGGTCGGTTTGCGTGGTGTTTATTTTAATAGCCTGGGCCAACCTTTCAACTGCCTTAATGCTGTTTGGTGTAAGCATTTTATTGTTGATCATGGGCCGTATAAGTGTTAAACAAATTGCGGTAACCTGTGTGGCAGGCGCTTTATTGCTGGGTGCGGTAATTATGTTAGGCCCCCGCAGGCACATGTACATGACACGTATCAACACCTTCATGCACCCCGAAGTTGCCAATCCCGATAAATCATTCCAGGCCGATCATGCCAAAATAGCTATTGCCACAGGTGGCATATTTGGCAAAGGCCCCGGCAAAAGCAGCGAGATAAATTATCTGCCCGAAGCATATTCGGATGAGATCTATGCCATTATAGTTGAAGAGTACGGTTTGGTAGGCGGCTTCGCGCTGATAGCTATTTACCTGTTCTTGCTTTATAGGTGCATAAAAATTGCTACCAAAGCGCCAAAAGCCTTCGGGACATTGCTCGCAGCCGGATTAAGTTTTAGCTTAACCATACAGGCATTTGCTAATATGGCCGTAGCCGTAGGCCTGGGGCCGGTAACGGGTGTGCCATTGCCGTTTGTAAGCATGGGTGGTACATCCATATTGTTTACCAGTGTGGCGTTCGGCATTATATTATCGGTGAGCCGTGATAACGATGAACCGAAAAAGGTGGTAGTGGGCGAGATTAGGGAAGTGGCGATGGCGTAAGCCCCCTAACCCCCTAAAGGGGGAACAAGAGGGTAAAATTAGTTTTGAATAATAAAGGGTGAAGTATTAAAGGAATAATGTCAGACAAAGGCAAAAATATAGCAAATCAAAAGCTCCCCCTTCAGGGGGCTGGGGGGTTACGCGTCATCATTAGCGGTGGCGGTACAGGAGGGCATATCTTCCCGGCTATTGCTATTGCCAATGCCCTGAAAAAGCTTGATCCTGCTACCGAAATATTATTTGTAGGCGCCAATGGCCGTATGGAGATGGAAAAAGTGCCCGCCGCGGGTTATAAAATAATCGGCTTAGATATACAGGGCATACAGCGAAAATCCATATTGAAAAATATACAGTTCCCTTTTAAGCTGATAAACAGTGTGCGCAAGTCGTTAAAAATTATCAAGGATTTTAAACCCGATGCTGCGGTAGGTGTGGGTGGCTATGCTTCGGGGCCGTTATTATATGCCGCGTCGATAAAAGGGATACCTTATTTAATACAGGAGCAAAACTCTTACGCGGGTATCACCAACAAATGGCTGGGTAAAAAAGCCAGTAAAATATGCGTGGCTTATGACGGTATGGAGCAGTTTTTCCCTGCTGCCAAACTTATTAAAACAGGCAACCCCATCCGTAAGGATTCGGTTAATATTGCCGGTAAGCACATGCAGGCATTGGAGCTGTTTAAGTTGTCGCCATTAAAAAAAACAATATTGGTTACAGGCGGTAGTTTGGGCGCGCGTACTTTAAATAATAGTATGCTGGGCGGTTTGGATAAAATTATTGCTGCCGATGTGCAATTGGTATGGCAAACCGGCAAGTTTTATTACAAGGGGATAATTGAAAAGCTGGGCGAAAACTATCATCCCAATATCCGCATAATGGAATTTGTGAACCGTATGGATCTGGCATATGCTGCGGCGGATGTGATCATCTCGCGCGCCGGGGCAGGTACCATTGCCGAGTTATGCGCGGTGAAGAAAGCGGTGATATTGGTACCATCGCCAAATGTGGCCGAGGATCATCAAACAAAAAACGCGCTGGCATTACTGCACGATAACGCGGCTGTTTTTATTGCCGACAGGGATGCCGAAGCTAAATTAATTGACAAGGCGCTTGAGCTTTTAAATGATAAGCATAAGCAAAAAATATTAAGCGACAACATTGCTAAGCTGGCTTTGCCCGATGCTGATGATGTAATAGCGAAAGAAGTTATGAAAATAACAATTAATAATTAATCTTAACCTCATTCCCGCGTTAAGCGGGGAGAGGTTTTTTAAAAAAGTGTATGGAACTGCATAACGTAAAACGGGTTTATTTGGTAGGTATCGGCGGCATAGGCATGAGCGGCCTGGCACGCTATTTCCATCATTTGGGCTGTATTGTTTGCGGTTACGATAAAACATCTACCGATCTTACCAACGATCTGCACAACGAAGGCATCCAGATAATTTTTGATGATAACGAGGAGTGGATCCCCATGAGTTTCAGGCGCCCGGATGAAGGTACGCTGATTATCTTCACACCAGCCATTCCAAAAGATTCGGCTATCCTGAATTTCTTCCAGAAACGCGGGTTCGAACTTTTCAAACGCTCGCAGGTTTTGGGCTTGATAAGCAAAGGCAAATATACGGTTGCCATAGCCGGTACACATGGCAAAACCACTACATCAACCATGGTTGCCCATATTTTAAAGCATTCCGGTAAGGATTGTTCGGCTTTCCTGGGCGGTATAGCCACAAACTATGGCAGTAATGTGTTGTATGGTAAAAATGATATCGTAGTGGTTGAGGCTGATGAGTATGACCGCTCGTTCCTTACCCTTTATCCGGATATAGCTGTTATAACCTCGATGGATGCCGATCACCTGGATATCTACGGCGATCATGCGCACCTGACCGATTCATTTAAAATGTTTGCTTCGCAGATAAAGGATGGCGGCGTTTTAATCCATAAACAAGGCCTCCCATTAGATACCGGTTATACCTATAGTATTAAGGATCCTGCTGATGCAGTCGCGGTACATATCCGTATTGAGAACGGCAGTTTTTATTTCGATTTCAGGAATAAGAATAACGATATAAAGGATATCCAGTTAGGTATCCCCGGCTTTCATAATGTAGAAAATGCTACTGCGGCTATCGAAGCCACCTTACGTTTGGGTGTTTCGGCTGCTGCGATAAAAAGCGCGCTGGCCTCATTTAAAGGTGTAAAGCGCAGGTTTGAATACATTGTAAAAAACGAAAAGCATATTTATATAGATGATTACGCGCATCATCCCGAAGAATTGAGGGCGGCTATAAATTCGGTTAAAAAATTATATCCTGATAAAAAGCTGGTTACCATTTTTCAGCCGCATTTATTTACCCGCACCCGCGATTTTGCCGATGGCTTTGCCGAGGTGCTGGATATGACGGATGAACTCATCCTGCTGGATATTTACCCCGCGCGCGAATTACCAATAGAGGGTGTAAATTCCGACATGATACTAAGCCGTATGAAAATGACCAACAAGCGTAAATGCGGCAAACAGGAAACTATCGATATAATACAAAATGAACAACCCGCCCTGCTTTTAACAGTAGGCGCAGGCGATATTGATCAAATGGTTGAACCTTTAAAAATTGCTTTGGGCCATGTTTAAAAAACGCATCTGGAAATATATCCTCATCGGTTTTTGCTGGCTCATCAGTATCGGGGGCATAGTAGTGCTCATGAGCTTTATCGAGATAAAAAAAGGCGAGGTGATTTGTAAGGATGTGAAAATATATATCCCCGGCAACCAGTATTTTATTGATAAGGAGGAGATAGATAATATTTTACAGCTAAAAAGCCACGCGCTTATTGGCCGCAGTATCGAGAGTATTAACATACAGGCGCTTGAAAGTAAACTTAAGGCCAATCCCTTTATCGAGTCGGCAAAGGTATATACCGATATGGATGGCATCATTAGGGTTGAAATAAGCCAGCGCCAGCCAATTTTAAGGATAATGAACCAGTTCGACCAGGATTTTTATGTAGATCAGCATGGGTTTAAAATACCCCTGTCGGAAAACTTTACGGCTATGGTTTTAGTGGCCAACGGTTATATCGATGAGCCTTTTAGCGGCAAGGTTGATACGCTGCATACCCTACTGGCTGCGGATATATTAAAAACCGCTGATTATATCCGCAAGGATTCGTTATGGGACGCGCAGATAGCCGAAATATATGTGAACCAGGACCATGAACTGGAACTGATACCGCGCGTAGGCAGCCAGCGCATTTTGTTAGGCGATGCCGATTCGCTCGACGTGAAATTCCGTAACCTGCTGGCATTTTACAAAAAGGCATTGCCGCAGGCGGGCTGGGGCACTTATAAAACTATTAATATAAAATATGCAAACCAGGTTATCGGTGTAAAAAACCAGCTAACCAAACAGGACTCGCTGATGGCTAAAGCAAAAGCGGATTCGGCAAAAATGAAAATAGATACAGCAAAAATGACTAAAGACACATCTCAAACAATTAATTAATATGGACAAAGTTTTAACACAGGAAAAAAGTTCGCCAATTGTGGTAGGATTGGACATCGGGACTACAAAAATATGTGCTATTGTTGGCCGCCGTAACAAAAACGGAAAAATTGAAGTACTGGGTATCGGCAAGGCCGAATCGGCAGGAGTAACCCGTGGCGTGGTTTCCAATATCGATAAAACGGTACAGGGCATTTTGCAGGCGGTTGATGTCGCCGGCGCGCAGTCGAATGTCGAGATCAAGGTAGTAAATGTTGGCATAGCAGGCCAGCATATTAAAAGCCTGCAGCATCGTGGCCTGATCACCCGCCGCGACCTGGACAATGAGATAGCCCGCAAGGATATCGACAAACTGATCGAGGATATGTTTAACCTGGTAATGCCTCCGGGCGAGGGGATCATTCATGTGATACCGCAGGAGTTTACCGTTGATGGCGAAACCGGTATCCGCGACCCTATAGGTATGGCGGGCGTAAGGCTTGAGGCCAACTTCCATATCATATCGGGCCAAACTGCCGCGATCAAAAATATTGTGAAATGTGTAAATAAGGCCAACCTGGAAACTGTCGACCTTATACTGGAGCCTTTGGCTTCGTCGGAATCTGTGTTAAGCGACGAAGAAAAAGAAGCCGGTGTGGTATTGGTTGATATAGGTGGCGGTACAACAGATATCGCTATTTTTCACGAGGGCATCATCAGGCATACCGCTGTGATCCCTTTTGGGGGCAATAGTATAACCGAGGATATCCGCGAAGGCTGCTCGGTAATGCGCAACATCGCGGAGCAACTGAAAATAAGGTTCGGATCGGCCCTGGCCGAAGAAAATAAAGAGAACGAAATAGTATGCGTACCCGGTTTACGTGGCCGCGAACCAAAGGAAATATCTGTAAAAAACCTGGCCTTTGTTATCCAGGCCCGCATGGAAGAAATTGTTGACCATGTGTATTACGAAATAAAAGCATCAGGTTACGAAAAGAGACTGATAGGTGGTATAGTGGTTACGGGTGGTGGCGCGCAGCTAAAACATCTGTCGCAACTGGTAGAGTTTGTAACTGGTTTGGATTGCCGCATTGGTTACCCGAACGAGCACCTGGCCAAAAATGAAGTACTGCCTAAAAATGTTTATGAAGACCTGCAAAGCCCAATGTACGCAACCGGTATAGGCTTGCTGATAAAAGGTGTGCAGAAAATGGAATACGATGATGTACCGCAAACAGAAAGCAGCGATGTGAAGAAAAAAGCTAAGGATAAAATAGCTGTTAAAAAGCCTAACTGGCTTGAAGTACTTAAAACATATATCAAGGATGATATCCCTGATCAGGACTTTATTAAATAGTTATTCACAAAGTTCAAATTTTCCACATAACTGACAATTGTGGAAAAAGGTTGTGGAAAAAGCCCTAATATTACATTAGGAAAAACTAAATTTTCGTCAGGTCATATATAACTGAAATTAAGGATTATGCAGTTTGAGATGTTAAAAGAAAAGTCGTCTATCATCAAAGTAATTGGTGTTGGCGGCGGTGGTGGTAACGCGGTAAACCACATGTACAAGCAGGGAATTACCGGTGTTGACTTTATAATTTGCAACACCGATGCCCAGGCGCTGGAGCTAAGCCCCATCCCCAATAAAGTACAATTAGGCGCCAGCCTTACCGAAGGCATGGGCGCAGGCTCGATACCCGAAGTAGGTAAAAACTCTGCTATCGAAAATATCGATGATATAAAACAGATGCTGGGCTCAAACACCAAAATGCTGTTCATTACGGCAGGTATGGGTGGTGGTACAGGCACGGGCGCAAGCCCAATTATTGCCAAAGCCGCCCGCGAGTTGGATATATTAACCGTAGGCATCATCACCACCCCGTTCTCGTTTGAAGGCAAGCGACGTAAAATGCAGGCCGATGCCGGGATGGAAGAGCTGAAAAAATATGTCGATTCATTTTTGGTAATTTCAAACGACAGGCTGCGCCAGATATTTGGTAACCTTACCTTAGGCTCCGCATTTGCGCAGGCCGATAATATTTTAACAACTGCCGCTAAAGGTATTGCCGAGATCATCACGTTGCCGGGTTATATAAACGTTGACTTTAAAGATGTGCGCACGGTTATGAAGGATAGCGGCGTATCCATCATGGGCAGTTCATCTGCCGAAGGCGAAAACCGCGCATTAAAGGCTGTTGAAGGTGCTTTGTCATCGCCATTGTTAAAAGATAATGAGATTGAGGGTGCAAGGTATATCCTGTTAAATATCAGCTCGGGCAGTAAGGAAGTGACTATGGATGAGGTGAGCATAATTACTGATTATATACAGGAAGAAGCAGGTTTAGCCGCCGACCTGATATGGGGTAATTGTATTGATGAAAACCTGGACGAGAAAATTTCTGTGACTATCATAGCTACCGGCTTCCAGACTAAAGACGAGCGCGAAAAGGAAATCAGCACCAAGAAAATTGTTTCGATGCTGGTGCCTGAAAACGAGCCTTTGGTTAAGCCGGTAAATGAATTTATAAACCATGTTAGGGAAAACGCTGTTGCCGAACCCTATATGAAATCGAAGGAAAACACTAAACCGGCACAAACCGGTTTGTTTGACCTTTTTGCCCGCTCGGAAGATCCAAATACGGTAAAACATAACCTGATGGAAGAGCCTGCGGCTGAAGCTGAAACCGAAGAAAGCGAATTTACTTTCAAAATAGCCGAATCTGTAATGGATTTTGAGCCGGTAGCGGACGAAGTGGTACAGCCCGAACCTGAACCGGAGCCCGAACCTATAGTTGGTGCCGACGATCACAAAACGGAGGAATCAATGGAGGAGCAGCTACGTAAATCGCGCGAGCGTATCATGCGGTTAAAAGACCTGAGCATGAAACTGCGCAGCGGCAATATACAGGAGATGGAAAATGTGCCGGCCTATAAGCGTAAGGAAATAGCCCTGCAGGAAACCCCTGCGTCTGACGAAAGCCAGGTATCAAGGTTCTCCTTATTGCCCGATAGCGATGGAAAAGTAGAGATAAGAAATAACAACTCTTTTCTGCACGATAATGTCGACTAATTAATTTAAACCCGATCATAAAGCCTTTGCAGTAATCTGCAAAGGCTTTTTTACATTTTAGCGATTGGTACAAGCCTTTTAAACGGCTATATTTGCATGTTTTACAATTTATAAATAACATCACTTTGGATTTATTTGACAAGATTTTAAAAAGTGTAGGCGGCCCCATCGGCCAGCATCAAAAATGGGCGCATGGTTATTTTTCATACCCTAAACTGGAGGGCGAGATAGGCCCGCACATGATATTTAACGGCAAAGAGCATTTGGTTTGGAGCCTTAACAATTACCTGGGCTTTGCCAATCACCCCGAAGTAAGGGAAGCCGATGCACAGGCCGCGGCAGATTACGGCATGGCTTACCCCATGGGCGCCCGTATGATGTCGGGTAACTCCAGGCATCACGAAGAATTGGAGAACGATCTGGCTGCTTATGTTGGCAAAGAGGCCGCATACCTGCTTAATTATGGCTACCAGGGCATGGTATCAATTATTGATGCGTTGGTTGACCGCAACGATGTGATTGTTTATGACGCCGAGTCGCATGCCTGTATCATTGATGGCGTTCGTTTGCACATGGGCAAGCGCTTTGTGTACCAACATAATGATATCGAAAGCTGCGAAAAACAACTGGAACGCGCCACCCGCTTAACCGGGCAAACCGGCGGCGGCATATTGCTCATTACCGAAGGTGTTTTCGGCATGTCGGGCGCGCAGGGTAAATTAAAAGAGATCAGCGCGCTTAAAAAGAAATTTAACTTCCGCTTATTGGTTGATGACGCGCATGGTTTTGGAACTATGGGCCCAACCGGTGCCGGCACGCACGAGGAACAGGATTGTGTTGATGAAGTTGATGTATATTTTGGCACCTTTGCCAAATCAATGGCAGGCATAGGCGGTTTTGTAGCCGCTAACCGCGAAATTATTGAATACCTGCGTTATAACATGCGCTCGCAAACATTTGCCAAAGCTTTGCCAATGCCAATGGTTATAGGGCTGAAAAAACGCTTTGAACTATTAAAGTCGAAACCCGAGCTGCGCGAGAAATTATGGCTGATAGCCAATACCCTGCAAAAAGGATTAAAAGAACGTGGCTTTGATATCGGCGTAAGCAACAGCGTGGTTACCCCTGTAATTTTAAAAGGCGACCTGTATGAGGCCACCGCCCTTACCCGCGACCTGCGCGAAAATTATGGCATATTTTGCTCGATCGTGATATACCCGGTTATACCCCGTGGTATAATATTGCTAAGGCTGATACCTACAGCAATGCATAGCCTGGAAGATGTACAGCGTACCTTAGATGCCTATACCGAGATGGGAGAGAAGCTAAAAGCAGGACATTATAAAAAAGATAATGTGCCTGTAATATAAAAAACATAATTTTTGCTGAGCCTTTTGGATATCCAAAAGGCTTTTTTACTTTTATAGCTAAACCAATTTATTACTTATGACAACACGCAGGCATTTTATAAAAGTTAACGGAATTACCGCCGCAGGTTTGGGCGTGGGATTAAAACCTAACTGGTTCACATCAGCATCCAATAAATTCGAAAACAAACGGCCCAAGCCGTCTGAACGGAAATTTACCAGCGTTGCTGTTGAGGATAAAATAAAAAGCGTAAAAGCGGCTATTAAAGATCCCGAACTGGCCTGGCTTTTTGAAAACTGCTATCCAAATACTCTTGATACCACGGTTAATTACTCCGAACCCAATGGCAGGCCCGATACCTTTGTTATTACAGGCGATATAAACGCCATGTGGATGCGAGATTCATCGGCACAGGTTTGGCCTTACCTGCCACTCATAAATAAGGATGCAGGGCTTAAAAAGGTGATATTGGGCGTGATCAACAGGCAGGCCAAATGTGTTATTATTGATCCTTATGCCAACGCCTTTAACATGGGGCCAACCGGCAGCGAATGGGATAGCGATAATACCACCATGAAGCCCGAATTGCATGAGCGCAAATGGGAGGTCGACTCCTTATGCTATCCCGTAAGGTTAGCTTATAACTATTGGAAGATTAGCGGCGACAGCAGCTTTTTTGATGCGGAATGGCAAAAAGCTGCAAAACTTATTGTGGCTACATTTAAGGTACAGCAACGCAAAACTGATCGCGGCCCATATCATTTTCAACGTAAAACCGAAACAGCCAGCGATACCGCGCCTAATGGTGGCTATGGTAACCCGGTTAGGCCTGTAGGTTTGATATGTTCCATCTTCCGCCCGTCGGACGATGCTACTATATATCCGTTTTTGGTGCCTTCAAATTATTTTGCAGTGCTGAGCTTGCGCCAGCTGGCCGAAATGTTTAATGTTATTGGCAAAGATAAGGCTACCGCTGATGCCTGTACGGCTTTAGCAACCGAAGTTAGCGATGCCCTACAGAAATACGCGACAGCACAACATCCTGTACATGGTAAAATATTAGCTTATGAAGTTGATGGCTATGGCAATCAATTGTTTATGGATGATGCCAATGTGCCAAGCCTGCTGGCATTGCCTTACCTGGGCGCCATATCGGTACATGATCCGCTTTATCAAAACACCCGGCGCATGGTTTTGAGCCATGCTAACCCTTACTTTTTTAAAGGTAAGGCTGCCGAAGGTATTGGCGGCCCGCATGTGGGCTTAAATTATATATGGCCCATGGGTATTATTATACGCGGTTTAACATCAACAAATAAGGAAGAAGTAGTTACCTGTTTACGATGGCTTAAAAATACAAACGCGGGTACAGGTTTTATGCACGAATCCTTTAATAAAGACGATGCGAGTGATTTTACGCGTAAATGGTTTGCCTGGGCTAACACTTTATTTGGCGAGTTGATCATAAAAACGCACCAATATTACCCAGAAGTATTAAATAGTTTTAGTTAGTAATAATATAGGTTTAATATTAAATTCATATTATCAAAATCTTATTTTTAATAAATTTTATACTATTAACATAGTTTGCCTTAATATTTATATAATTTATCAGCATGTATTAACATTATTGGCCTATTGGGTATTTATATATAATATATGTTTGTTTATTTTGAATATTTAATAACCAAATAATATATTTATTTACCTGATAATGTGGAAAAAAACCACTTTAAAGGCAGTATTTTTTTTTCGCAAAAGTTTTTTTTTTAATAAAAAGATTTTAGATTAGCTTTAGTTAAACAATAAACCTCATTATTTTAAAAGGAGTCACTCAACATGAAAAAATTTACTGAAGTAAAAAGCCTGGTTGCATCTTTGGAAGCTGATGCCGACAAATTCTACAACAAAGGTAACAGCGCTGCCGGAACACGCGTTCGTAAGGGTATGCAAGACCTTAAAAATTTAGCTCAATCTATCAGACTGGAAGTACAGGAATCGAAAAATAAAAAATAAGGAGCCTGAGGAAAAAAACTTTACTTTATTAAAAGCCTGGCTTGTTAAAGCCGGGCTTTTTAGTTGGTTATTTTTGCTAATTCCTCTGCAATTTTGGTGGCTGTACCATTACTAACCTGCACCAACGGCAGGCGAAGCGTATCGCCGCAGATATTCAGGTTTTTTAAGGCTGTTTTAATACCGGCAGGGCTGCCTTCAACAAACATAAGCCTTGTAAAGTCAATCACTTCAGCATGTGTTTTTTGCGCACCTTTAAAGTCGCCTTTAAGGCACAGGCGTATCATATCCGAAAACTGGCGTGGCAGGGCATTGCCTATAACCGAAATTACACCAACAGCGCCCAGTGCTATCATAGGTAAAGTGATAGGGTCATCGCCCGATATCACTAAAAATCCTTCCGGCTTATCGCGCATGATCTGGTTCAGCTGGTCAAAATTGCCCGAAGCTTCCTTAGTGCCAATTATATTTTTAAAATCCTGCGCCAGCCTCACAGTAGTTTCGGCGCTGATGTTGCTGCTGGTACGGCTGGGTACATTATATAATATTATAGGCAGCGGCGAATTTTCGGCTATGGCCTTATAATGTTGGTAAAGGCCTTCCTGCGTTGGTTTAATATAAGCTGGGCTCGACGATAAGATAGCGTCATAACCGGGTATATCAAATTGCTTTACCTGTTCAGCTACTTCGCTGGTGTTGTTGCCGCCGATGCCCGCAACCAGGTTTACCCTGCCTGCAGTTACTTCGGAAGTATAGGCCCATATCTTATGCTTTTCCTGCTGCGTTAATGTGGCGTTCTCGCCGGTTGTTCCTAATGATGCCAGGTATTCAACCCCGCCATCAATTAAATAATTTATCAGGGTTTTAAGCCCGTTATAATCAACCTGCCCGTCGGCCTGAAAAGGAGTTACGATGGCTACCCCTGTTCCGTGAAATTTATTCATTTTAATAATTAAGGATGCTAAGATAAGATTTTGAAGATTTTAGCGTGTAAAAATTGTTCAATTTATTTATTTCGGGCACGGATCCGGAATTTAAAGCTGATAAAAAACCCAGCGATTTTTGCTAATCAAGCATCTTTAGTAATTCATCATCACCAATGATGGGGATATTCAGCTTTTGCGCTTTCTCTAATTTCGCGGGTCCCATGTTATCACCGGCAACCACGTAACTAAGTTTGGCCGATATGCTGCTTAATATTTTACCACCGTTCTGCTCTATGACATCCTTTAATTCATCCCTCGAATAATTTTCAAACACCCCCGAAATAATAAAACTTTTGCCCGATAGCTTATCGCTTTGCAGTGTAAGCTCTTTTTCCTCGGTTACAAATTGCAGCCCCTGTGTTTTTAGCTTTTCAATTTCCTGCTGATGCTTTTCAGCGTTAAAATATTCCATAATGCTTTTGGCAATACGCTCTCCAATCTCTTCGGCGGTTATCAATTCCTCATACGAAGCATTTGCCAGGTTATCGATGGTTTTAAAATGAGCCGCCAGTTTTTTAGCTACGGTTTGCCCCACATAACGGATACCCAGGCCAAACAGTACCTTTTCAAAAGGCATCTCTTTTGATTTTTCAATACCATCCAGCATATTATTGATGGATTTTTCGCCAAAGCGGCCCAACTGCTTCAACTCATCACTATGGTTATGCAGGTCATATATATCGCTGATATGGCTAATGAAGCCTTTTTGATATAAAGTTTCAATAGTTTCATCGCCCAAACCGTCAATATTCATGGCTTTGCGATCAATAAAATGCTGCATTTTGCCAACTATCTGTGGCGGGCAGCCCTCGTCATTAGGGCAATAGTAGGCGGCCTCACCTTCCTGGCGTTCAAGCAAGGTACCGCAGGCCGAGCAATGGGTAATATACTGTACAGGCACTGCCGACGACCGTTTATCTAAATTTACGCTGATGATCTTAGGGATGATCTCGCCGCCTTTTTCTACATATACCCAATCATGTTCATGCAGCTTTAGGCGTACCTCGATCTCATCGGCATTATGCAGGGTTGCGCGCTTTACCGTTGTGCCTGCCAGTAATACCGGCTTTAAATTGGCAACCGGTGTAACCGCGCCGGTGCGGCCAACCTGGTAGCTTACGCTTAACAACTCTGTTTCTACCTGCTCGGCTTTAAATTTATAGGCGATAGCCCAGCGTGGCGATTTGGCGGTAAAGCCCAGCTCCTGCTGCTGCGAATAGTTATTTACCTTGATCACTATGCCATCAATATCATAGCTCAACTTATAGCGCTCCTTGTCCCAGTGGCTGATAAATGCTAATACCTGGCTAATATCATTGCAAAGCATGCTATGGTCATTCACCGGGAAGCCCCAGCTTTTTACCGCCTGCAGGCTTTCCCAGTGGGTTTTAAAAAGCTGCTTATCGGTATATAAAAAGTACATGAAGCTATCAAGCGGGCGTTTAGCCACCTCGCCGGAGTCCTGCAGCTTAATGGTGCCCGAAGCAAAATTGCGCGGGTTGGCATACGGTATTTCACCGTTCTCCACACGCTCCTCATTCAGCCTTTCAAAGGCTTTAAGGTGCATAAATACTTCGCCCCTTATCTCAAAATGTTCGGGGTAATTGCCTTCGGCAAGGCGCTTGGGAATGCTGTGTATGGTGCGCACATTGGTGGTTACCTCGTCGCCCTGCACACCATCGCCGCGGGTTACCGCGCGTACAAGCTTGCCATCTTCGTAAGTAAGGCTCATGGATAACCCGTCGAATTTCAACTCGCACACATATTCAAAATTATCGCCTATGGCTTTTCGTATGCGCTGGTCAAAATCAAGCAGTTCCTGCTCGTTATAAGTATTACCCAGCGAAAGCATGGGCCATTTGTGCCTTATGGTGTTAAACTCTTTGGTAATAAAGCCGCCCACCCTTTGCGTTGGCGAATCCTCATCAGCAAATTCGGGGAACTGTTTTTCCAGCGCTATCAGCTCTTCCAGCTTTTTATCAAAGTCGAAATCAGAGATTGTAGGCATGGCCAGCACATAATAATTATAGTTATGCTGCTTTAGTTCAGCTGATATGGATCGTATCCGTTTTTGGGCTTCTTCGGGTGACATAGGAAACGAAGATAAGTATGTATCAGGCAATAGTCAATAGTAATAATTACAGATTATGTATATCCTTCGCTTCGCTACCCATGACAAATTTACCCAGCGTGTCATTTCGAACGAGCGGGGCTGAATTGTGTGAGAGGGCGAGGAGAAAACTTATACGCCCTGCATGAGTTACCTTACATAGTGTATAAGTTTTCTCCCTTGCCCGCTTCTTAGCCCACCTCTTGCAAGTTCGAAATGACATCTGGATTTTGAAGTCTCTTATTTCCCCTTCAGAATCCGCCGGATTTTATAAACAGGATAACAAAAAAGAAAAAAATATCCCCGGTTATTTAAACCCTTTTATCACTTGCTTGTCATACATTCAAAAATAAACAACTATGAAAACTATCAAAAAATTCTTGTTCTTATGTTTAGCCATGTCGTTTTTTGCAGTAGCAAACAGCCAGGCACAAATTGTTGTAAGGGTACGCCCTGTTGGCCCACGGGTTATTGTGGCAAGGCCTATGCGCCCTTCGCCACGCCATGTTTGGGTAGCTCCTGAATACACAACCGTTAACGGTGCGTATGTTTATCAACCGGGCTATTGGGCTGTTCCTCCGCACCCACGCGCAGTATGGATCGCAGGCAGGTGGCGCCATAGCCGCAGGGGATATATCTGGATCGCTGGCCGTTGGGCATAAATAAAAACTCGTTTACAAAAAAAGCGATGGGTTTTTAATCCATCGCTTTTTATTGGGCTATATTTATCACTGAATATTAATTCCCTGTCGAACCGCCATTGTTGCTGTCTTTTGTTTCCTTGTGCATCATGGCTTCCTTAATATATTTTACAGGCGCGCTGCCGTAGCTCAAAAATTTCTCGTTAAAGGCTTTCAGGCTGTAGCTTGTGCCCTGGTCTTTTTTCCATGCTTCGCGCAAGTCCATAATTTCTTTATAGCCGGTATAATAACAATCCAGTTGTACGCTGCTTACGGTTACACGTTTCCATTTGTTTTCGGCTTCGGTTTGTTGCTGGAATGCTTCGTGGGTAAGCATTTTAATGGCATCTTCCTTGGTCATGCCTGCTGCGTGTACGCTATAATCCAAAATAGTATTACAAACCGAGCGCAGGTGCCATTTGTACCACATCAGGCGCATTTCCGGATCCTGCGAATCATAACCATTATCCAGCATCATTTGCTCGCCATAAACCGCCCATCCTTCTATCATGGCATTGTTGCCAAAAATAGATTTTATAAGGCTGGGCGCCTGGTTGGCGTATATCAATTGTACATAATGCCCCGGTATAGCTTCGTGCATGCACAGTATTTGTAGTGTGTAGTTATTGTATTCGCGTAAATAGCTTTCGGCCTGCTCGGGCGTATAGCCTGCCAGGCTGCCTACGTTAAAATAGGAATTGCCGTTTTTTTCATAAGGGCCGGGCGAACTCATGGACGCTCCCGCCCCTGCGCCGCCCATATAGCCCGGCAGTTTACGTATCACCAGCGGTTTGCTTGGGTCGAGCGTAACCAGGTCTTTAGCCCGCACAAAGTCAGCTAATTTTGGCATCAGCTCTTCAATGGATGACTGGAAGTTACCCGGATCCACATGTTTGGAGGATATGGTATCCAATACTTCGCTTATCAGCTCCAGGCTATCTGCCGGCATAGCTTTGGTGCCAAAGTATTTTGGCCATAAAGTACGGCTTAGCTTTGCCATTTCCTTGTGAACGTATTTTTTCCTGTCCATTGCCGAGTTGAATATTTGCTGCGAAGTATATTGCGATTGCAGCTCAAACTTGAACTTATCATCATAAAACTCCTTACCCAACCTAAAGCTGCGCGGATGATCATTCTTCAGGGCCTTAAGCCATGCAGCAAAGCCCTTTATAGCATCGGCTGAAGCCTGGGCCCTGTCGAGCATCAGCTTTCGTTCAGCTTCGGGGATGGTTGATTTTTTTAATGAATCGCCAAAGTCTTTTTCTATTACGCTAACCCCGTTCAGGTGCTGGTCGGCGGCCAGGTTGGTAAGTTCAACAACCGGGTCTTTAATATCTTTTTCGGCTTCTTTATAATACTCGGGGATGTTGGCCATTTTCTCATAAAAATTACGCAGGCGCTTGGCTAATGGCGCGTAAGGTTCATTTAAAATGTAGGCAAAAGTGCCAATTACGTTGTACGATGTCGGGTCCCATTCATATTGCTTCATTAACTCGATAGTCCATTGCTGATATTGCAATTGGTTTTGTATGAGGTTATAATCCATACGGTTTGTTAACGATAACTGGTTAACATCATAACGCGACAACGAATCGAGCTGCGATTTATAAAAATCGAGCAATTTGCCCCGGTTTTTACTGCTGGGCACCAGCAATATGCTGTCGTATTTATGATACCCTTCTGATGTTGCCCAATCAGGGTTTTGTTTCCATAGGCCATCCAAAAAGGTATCCTCGTATGCGGTAAAAGCGGCATCGTCTTTTCTTCCTTCGGGGTTAACGGAATCCTTTTTACATCCACTAAAAATGACTGCAAAAAGTAGCAGGGTCAAAATTTTCCTATTCACAACGGTTCAATTAGTTTCAAAATATAAACTTATAACATTTCAGTGAAATAAATCGGTCAAATTAAAAAGCTTGTGTAAAAATTCGGTAGCGTGGGTCGTTCTTTACTACTTTGGGCGTTCCCGCTGATAAAAGCGGGCCGGGCCTTCTGCTCATACTGCACAGGCCTTAGTCACAAGCCGGTATCCGCGCCAATCCCTAACGCGCGCTTTAGTTAAAATAGTCACGCTGAACTTGTTTCAGCATCGCAAATGCTAAACCGCCAACATACTGTACACCTGTCGCGCTCCGTTTACTCACCCCGACTGCGCTACGCTGGTCGACCCTCTCTCCGCTTAGGCGGAAAGAGGGTGAAGAAAAACAAAAAGATGAAGTTTACCCTCTTTCCCGCTTGCGGAGAGAGGGTGGTCGGGCGAAGCAAAGACTGGGTGAGTCAACGGAGCGCGACAAGCACCCCGCTATATCACCCCACCCGGAATCTCACAAAAAATTCCAACCAATTCCATCGCCATTTGTTAGTTTTAAAAAAATTATAACCATGGATGCTAAGAACAAAGAATTAGTAAACGAAATTAGCCAATTGCTGCTCGGCGGTAGCGCGCATGCTGATCTGAAAAAGGCACTTAAAGATCTGCCAACAAAACTACGCGGTGTAAAACCCGACAATTTGCCTTACAGCATTTGGCAATTGGTGGAGCATATACGTATTGCCCAATGGGATATGCTGAATTTTTGTTTAGACCCGCACCATAAATCGCCAAAATGGCCTGATGAATACTGGCCAAAGGAAACCGGCCCTAAAAATGATGAAGCCTGGCACGAATCAATAGCACAAATAAATGATCACCTTGATAAATTTATAGAACTATTGGAGCATAGCAATATTTATGAAAAAATACCCGGCGGCAGCGGGCAAACCATATTAAAGGAGGCCTTGCAACTGGCAGATCATACGGCTTACCATGTTGCCGAGATCATCGTGATCCGCAGGTTATTAGGCGCATGGGATTAATGATGGAGGGCTTAGTTCACGATAGTAAAACCTTTGAGGATATCAGCTATACCGGAAAAGTAATAAAAGGCAGGGAATTTGAAGGCTGCACCTTTAAAAAGTGCGATCTCAGTAACAGCGATTTTTCGCACAATAAATTTACCGACTGCGTTTTTGATGGCTGTAACTTATCCATGATGAAGTTAAGCAGCTCATTTTTAAATAATGCCGGGTTTATGAATTGTAAAATATTAGGTGTGAATTTTAGCGAGTGCCAAAACCTGCTTTTTAGTGTAACGTTCAAATCCTCCATTTTAGACTATGCCTCATTTATGGGCAAAAAAATGCTGAACACTAAGTTTATTAATACCTCGTTAAAAGAAGCAACCTTTAGCCAGGCTAATCTTGCAGGCAGTTTATTTGACCAATGCGATCTGTCGGGCACGGTATTTAACCGCAGCGACCTCGGCGGGGTTAACTTTGTAACGGCCTTCAATTATTCCATCGATCCCGAAATAAACAATATTAAAAAGGCATCTTTTTCTGCCGATGGTATCGCTGGGCTTTTAAGTAAATATCAGCTTAAGATAGTTTAGGCACCTTCTTAAACTATATCATTGCTGTCATCCTACAGCATTCGAAGTATGCACGTAAATGGCTGCCCGTATGTTAACCCAGCCCTTTTTGTCATTGCGAGGCACAAGCAGGGTTAGTGCACAAGAGAGCCGTGGCAATCTTGTAGCAAGTGCATAACCGCGTATGGCGACGAGGTTGCCACGGCTCGCCCTGCTAATGTCTTGCGCTTGAGCCTCGCAATGACATAAGTTTATTTCAACCCCTGTATAAAGCTGATCACAGCCGTCACCATTTCCTGGTTAAGTGGCAGGGTAGGGTCTTTATAAGTAGCGTAATTTTGTTCCTTATCCAATGGTGCGTCTTTTAAAATATGGTTCATTCCCCTTACAATAACCATGGTGGCGCCTGATTTTGCCGATTTGAGCTTTTGCACATTGTCAACACTTACCTGCAGGTCGGTAGTGCCTTGTATAAGTAATATTGGCATCTTTAATTTTTTGATCTCGCGTGTTGGATCATACCTGCACCACGACATTAAATAAGGCTGGATGCTTGGCCGCGCAAGGCCATATAAGGCAGGATCTATAGTATCCCATGTTTTGCCTTTGCGCAGGCTGTCGAGCATTCTTTTTACACCATCGGCTAAATATGATGGGCCTGATTTCATTTGCTCGGTCAATATTTTATCAGCGGGCTGGCCTGCGCCATCCAATGATATAAATCCTTTTATCGGCTCCTCGTTTGTCGCCAGCATCCCTACTAACGATCCCTCGCTGTGCCCGGCTATAATTATTTTCGAAAAGCGCCCGTCATCGTTCAGCATGTTTATAAGGCTGTTCGCATCATCAACATAATCCTCAAAACGTAATTGGTTTTCCTTATCAGGCGTGGTGCTTTGCCCAATTCCGCGTTTATCATAACGCAGCGATGCAATACCCGCTTTGCCTAATGCATAAGCCAGTAATTTATAAGTGTTGGTGGCAAGCCCCTGGCCGCTGTTTCCATCGCGGTCTGTGGGGCCTGAGCCAGGAATAATTAATACTACCGGAATTTTTCCGCTCGCATCTTTAGGCATAGTTAAAGTGCCCGATAGCGAACTACCTATAGTTTTCAGCATTATTGGTGATTCTGTTACCGCGGGATCAAGTGGTATGGCTGTTGATGCTGTTTGGGTTTCGAGCGGCTTTAACAACAGCGCTGTTAGCAGGCCATCGTTGTTAAGTGCAAGGTTTAACGAGAAAACCCCGCTTTTAAAAGTAGCCTTATATACAGCTACCGGTTGGTTATATTTCAAAAAGTCAGTCCTGTCGAGCGTACCCAGCTGGGTTTTTAGTTGTACTGTCGTTGCCGCGAATTTATCAAGCGGCAATTGGGTTTTCATTTCGGGGCTAAACATGGCAAATACACTGTCGGGCTGGTCGGCATTGTAAAAACGCACAAATTTATTTAACGCGGTAACATAATTTGCAGGTGCGGATTGTGCAGAAACATTGGCTGCTAAAAAAACAAGTAAAATAAAAGTAGATCTTTTCATATTTATCGGTATTCCCTGGCTATAAAGCTTATAGCTATTAATTAAACTTTTAATGATAAAAAATAAATTTAATAATTAAGTAACGTTTGTATAACAGATTTGTATTTTTGCTATGTTTATATATCTAAACCTTGTTACAATCTTTATTTGTTAATTTAGCATTTAAATAATAACAATTATAAAGCAAACATATAGTTAAATTTTTACAAAACTGTTGATGAAGTTTTTATTCGGGTGCTTATTATTAGCGTTCATGGGAAGCGTTTATAGCAATTGTTATGCGCAAACCGAAACTTCGTCTGTAAAAGGCAGGGTATTAACCGCAACAAACGCCCCGGTCGATGGAGCTACCATCATTCTTTTAAAATACCCCGACTCGGCTATTGTAAGGTCTGCCATATCAAATAAGAACGGATTTTTTGAGCTTAACCGTATAAAGCCCGGCAATTACCTGGTTTTTATACGTAAAGTTGGTTATGATAAATTCTATTCACGCCAATATGAGTTGCTTGCTGATAAAGCTACCGATATGGGTTCGGTCACCCTTCAGCCTTTAAATAACCAGCTAAACGAAGTTACCGTAACCGATAAACGCGACTATATTGAAGTGTTGCCCGATAAAACGGTGCTGAATGTGGATAGGAGCATACTTGCAGCAGGCAATTCGGTTTTTGATGTGCTGGGCACGGCCCCGGGTGTACGTATTGTTGATAATACCATTTTATTTAAAGGCGGTCAAAAAGCCCTGGTAGCCATAAACGGCAAAACCATAGGCAGCTTTACCGATGAGCAACTGGCCGACCTGTTAAAAAGCTACCCAAGCAGCATGGTAAGCCAGATCGAGCTGATAGAAAACCCATCGGCAAAATATGATGCCGCCAGCGGCGGTGGTGTTATCAATATCATATTAAAAAAGAGTAAGGACGAGGGCTTTAGGGCCAGTGTTACCGAAACCGCCGCCGTAGGCCAGGATTATAAGCTGGGCACGGGCATTAACCTGTACTACCGTACTACCAAGTTTAACTTTTTTGGCACCTATACTTATGCCGATACCAAAACCCCCCGTATGCTTGATGTTGACCGTAATATTTTTGATGACGGCCAGCTAACCAACATCGATGTAAATTATCACAGCGTTTCGCATACAATTACCAATAGTTTTAATTGGGGGACAGATTACAGCATCAGCCCGAAACAAACCATTGGGGCTTTGGTATATGGCTACCATAGCCAGGCAGGTATTGATAAAAGCAGCCTCACCTCCATTAGCAACAACGGGTCGTTAGATTCAACCCTCACCACACAATCACATGTTGACAGGGCCATTACCAACTTAAATTACAACCTGAATTATAAAGGTAGCTTCGGCCAGCATGATGAAACTTCCCTTAGCGCCGATTTTGATTATTCTACTTATGACCGCAGTTCGTTTGAGCTGGTTGATAATAATTTCTTTTATACTGATGGCAGCACATACCGCGATCCTTTATTTTATACCGATAACTCACCATCAAACATCACTATACGTTCCGAACGGGTTGATTTTAGCCAGGCCTTAACAAAAAACAGCACCTTAAGCCTGGGTTTAAAAAACAGCCAGGTCAATAGCGATAATACCATCCAGTTTGACCAGCAATCAGACACTACCCAAAACTTTTTGCCTATACCGTCATTAACCGACCATTTTGTTTATCACGAACGTATAAACGCTGCCTATGGGAGTTATAACGATAAGTTTGGTAACAGTAGCTTAACCATTGGCCTGCGTGCCGAACAAACTAACGCCTCGGGCATATCCTATCACCCCGATAAAACCGTAAGCAGCAGTTATTTTAATCTTTTCCCTACTTTTCAGTTAACACAAACGCTTGATAAGAATAACCAGCTAACCATAGGGTATGCACGCAATATAACACGCCCCAACTACCAGGATCTTAATCCCTTTGTCGGCTTCATCAGCCAGTATTCATATAGTACGGGTAATCCATTTTTAAAACCACAGTATGATAACACTTACGAGGTTTCTGACATTTTTAAAGAAAAGTACAGGTTTACCCTGCGTACAACTATTTCAACGGATTTTAGCGCCCCCATATATCAGCAGAACGATTCAACTAAAGTATTCGTAACCACCAATAGTAATATAGGCACACGCTACGCCTATGAGGCCGAAACCTATATGCCATTTACCATAACCAAATCGTGGGAAGCTGATATATACCTTGACGCCGCACGTGAGCTTTATGTTTATAATTTAGACAGCGCCCGTAAATCAACTTTTGACTTTAATACAAATTTAACCCAGTATTTTATTTTGCCGGGCGGTTTTAAATTACAGGTGGTTGGCAAATACCAGGCACCTATTTATTACGGTATAAAGCAATATAGCGCCTATGCCTCGGCAGATGCGGCCATTAGCAAGTTGGTTTTAGGCAACAGTGGCAGCATTAAACTAAGCGTGACTGATATTTTTAATTCTGATGTGGCCAGCTACACCTCAAATTACATCAACCTTGACCTTACAGGCCGCGAAAAGGCCCCTACCAGGTTCTTCCAGTTAAATTTCACATACCGCTTTGGCAAGCAAACCGTAAAGGCAGCAAGCAAGCGTGTTGGCGGTAATGGCGATGATCAAAAACGATTGAGTGGTAGTACTAACGAGAACTAATGTTACTTCACCTTTAATTCAGGATACCGCCCCTTTATCCGCTTTACAAAAAAGCTGCCTAATGATTCGGCGGTGATGAATTTTTTGTAAACCGAAGGCGAAAGATTAAAATAAGCCCAAACCCCGTTGTCCCTGAATTCAAGTTCAAGTATTTTTGCGCCGGGGTCGTAACCAACGCTTTCCAAAACCGATGAGTGTACCGGATGCCTCTGCATAATGTTATATACGTAATAACATTACAAAAGCGATTGTGTGTTTTTTAAAAAAATATTACCCGGCGTGCCCGCTTATCATGCTGATGAAAATAATGAGCAAAACCAGCAGGCTGATACCAATATACAGGTAATCTTTTTCAAGTACAAAGCCTATTGCCGAGAAGATAACCCTTAATACAGGCGTAGCAATAAGCAATACAATACCCAACTGGATAATGGCCTGCCCCCTAAAAGCAAATACACCATTAATTATACCTCCGGCGGTACTTATAAAATCGGGGATGCCCTTAAATTTTTTATGATCGGCAATTTCGTGGCCATGGCGGTATAAAAATATCACCCCGCCAAAAAAAACTATACAAATTGATACGATAACCCCAATACGCAATACCCAGCCAATAACTGCCTGCATATCCGTATCCTTAAAGCTGATTTTTTGTGCCATTCTTATATCCTCCCAATAATGCCGTTATAGATTAGCTGCGAAGCTAAAAAAACTACTACCACGGCAAATACCCACCGCAGCCAGCCCGATGATTGGGTATGTACCAATATCTTCGACCCGCTTAAGGCACCTACTAACACCCCGATAACTACCGGCATGGATATGCCCGGGTCGATATACCCCCGTTGTAAATAAACCACCGCGCTTGCCGCCGCTGTAACGCCTATCATAAAATTACTGGTTGTGGTTGATACCTTAAAGGGTATGCGCATAATGCTATCCATAGCCAAAACCTTTAACGCGCCCGAGCCAATGCCCAGCAAGCCCGATAATACCCCCGCGAATATCATCACCACAAAGCCACCGCCTACCTTGCTCACGCTGTAGTTAACCGTACCATTGGCGGTGGGGTAGCTGCTATTGAGTTTTAGCTTTGTCGCCCATCCGTTTTGCTGTTTTAAAACCTGTTCGGCTTTTTTACGCAGCGACATGATGGCCGAGCAGATCAATATCACGCCCAATAAAATAGCAATATAATTTGTGGGGATATAAACCGCTATGATGGCACCCGTCATGGCCCCGGCTGTGGTGGCTATCTCCAAAAACATGCCCAGCCGCATATTGGTAATGCCCTCCTTAACATAGGCCGCCGCCGAACCCGACGATGTGGCAATTACCGATACCAGCGATGCGCCGATAGCATAATGTATATCAACATGTAATAGTAAAGTAAGTAGCGGTATGATCACAAAACCACCGCCCAGCCCGGTTAATGACCCTATAAGCCCGGCAAAATATGCACCAACAAGTATAATAAGCGTAAATACAATTACCGACATAATAAAAATCCGGGGTCTGTTACGCCGCTAAATTAGTAATAAGTTTCAGGGGCTTTGGAGTATTTAAAAAGAAATAATAACGTTACATAATTTAAACACATATTGCCACACAATAAACTATACTTGATGTTATAAAACTAATCCTTTAATTTTACTTATGGCCTATAAAGATATACTTGAACTGCTCGGCGAGGATGCCGACAGCCTGCTGAACCACAAATGCGAAACCTTTCCAAAAGACACGCTTCACATTCCATCGCCCAATTTTATTGACCGCATATTTATTGATAGCAACCGCAATCCGCAGGTTTTGCGCAATTTAGCCGCCATACATAACCATGGCCGCCTGTCGGGCACCGGCTATATGTCAATCCTGCCGGTCGATCAGGGTATCGAGCATACAGCAGGGGCATCATTCGCTAAAAACCCCATGTATTTCGATCCTGAAAATATCCTTAAGCTGGCTATCGAAGGTGGCTGCAATGCTGTTGCTACAACCTTTGGCAACCTGGCTTCGGTAGCACGTAAATACGCTCACAAAATTCCTTTTCTGGTTAAAATAAACCATAACGAGCTGCTTACCTATCCTACCAAATATAACCAGATCATGTTCGGGTCGGTTGACGATGCCTGGAATTTGGGCGCGGCTGCTGTTGGTGCAACCATTTACTTTGGTTCCGAAGAATCAGACCGCCAGATTATTGAAGTAGCCAAAGCATTTGAGCGCGCGCACGAGCTGGGCCTGGTTACCGTTTTATGGTGCTATACCCGCAATAACGATTTTAAAAAGGATGGCGTTAACTACGAAACCTCGGCAGATATAACCGGCCAGGCTAACCACTTGGGTGTAACCATACAAGCCGATATCATCAAACAAAAACTGCCCGATGTGAACGGCGGCTTTACCAAAATAGGTTTCGGTAAAACCGACCCGCTGATGTACAGCAAACTAAGCACCGATCACCCTATCGACCTTTGCCGCTACCAGGTAGCCAATTGCTACATGGGCCGTGCAGGCCTCATCAACTCCGGCGGAGAATCACACGGAACCAGCGATTTGTCTGATGCCGTAAAACAAGCCGTTATAAACAAACGCGCAGGCGGCTCCGGCCTCATCATGGGCCGCAAATCATTCCAACGCCCATTTGCCGAAGGTGTAAAACTCATCAACGCCGTGCAGGATGTGTATCTGGCAAAAGAGATTGATCTGGCATGATTATTCAGTTTGCAGTTAGCAGTAGGCAGTTTACAATTTAAAAAAAGGAGTTGTTGCAAACTGCCCACTGCAAACTGCTAACTAATTACTGCCTTTCCTTCAGGGCCATCACTTCCGCATCATTCACCAGCAGGCGTAAAACGTTATCATTGTCCAGCCGCCAGATTAAATGATCCGAGGCTAAAATATCATAAAAATCAGCTTGGATATTATTGCCCGGGCAAGCCATTTTGGTACTGGCAATTGCGCCTGCTTTAATACTGTTGCCTTTGTAAGTAGCCAGGCCCATAAAACTGTTACAGCCATCGCTGCCGCTGATTTTATTATCCTGCATGTTAAAGCTGATACGCGGCAGGCCATTGGCAAAATCATTTTCGTTAAGCGTTCTGCCCTTAAATGATATTACGCCCCATACAATGTTATTTATGCGGGCATCAACATTGCCATGCTCCGTTTTTTTGATCGTGCTGCAAGCCGATGTGAAAATCATTAAAGCAATTACCAAAGGCAGTTTTACTTTCATTTTGGGTGTCGAAATATTTTTTAAAGTAACGTAGTTTTCACCACATTAGCTTAAATACAAATGTTAAAAATTGATAAATGTGATATTTTAAAATGAAAAGTCAGGGTGAGTAAACTGAGCGCGTTCATTTCCTCATTTTCAAATCATCAAATTTTCAAATCGTCCTTATGTGTTAACTATCAACGCTGACAAAACAGTGTCACCACTTTATTAAAACTTTGTTCCGATATTTGGAAGTAACCAAGTGTTAAAGTCCTTCCTTTAGAGAGGATTTAGGTGAGGCTTTTTTGTTCTGATATTTGGAGGTATCCCATTTTCAAATTTTCAAATCATCAAATTTTCAAATCGTCTTTAGCGCAGCACACTAAACATGCCAATATCGTATCAACAATAGGCAAAACGTTAAAATTTTGTTACAACATAAACTGTTTATTTTACATTACTATATTTACATAAACCAATTTACCAAAAAACAGCCTGATGATAGTAAGCGGTAAGCAATTAATAGGATATGCCCAATCGGGTGCAGGGAGCGATAAATTTAACGCCGTAATAATAAATGCCGAAGGCGTGCCATACACTTTTCACGAAGCCGCCACAGCCGAAATTGACAGCGCCATCAGCAAAGCGCATGATGCGGCAAGCATTTATAAAAGAATATCTTATACCAAACGCGCCGAGTTTTTGGAGCGCATTGCCGATGAAATTATGGCAATAGGCCCTGGCCTCATCAGCATAACCATGCAGGAGAGCAACCTGCCCGAAGCCCGCCTGCTGGGCGAGCGCGACAGGACTACCGGCCAGTTGCGTTTCTTCGCTAAAATATTACGTGAGGGGTCGTGGTTGCGTGCGATCATCGATCTGCCATCCGCCAATAATCCTGCCAAGGCCGATCTGCGGCAAATGCAGGTTCCGCTGGGCGTTACCGGCGTTTGGGGCGCGAGTAATTTCCCTTACGCGTTTTCGGTAGCGGGCGGCGATAGTGTTTCGGCGCTGGCGGCCGGTTGTCCGGTAGTACACAAGGCGCATCCTGCACACCCAGTAACCTGCGAACTGGTGGGGCAGGCAATTGTAAAAGCAGCCAAAGAAACCGGTATGCCCGATGGCGTTTTTTCGCTGTTGCACGGCATATCATATCAAACAGGCTTGCAAATAGTACGGCATCCGCTCGTAAAAGCCGTTGCCTTCACGGGTTCATTCCAGGGCGGCAAGGCTTTGTTTGATGAGGCCAATAAACGCGAAGAACCCATCCCCGTATACTCCGAAATGGGCAGCGTGAACCCCGTATTCATCCTCCCCGGCATATTAAAGGAGCAGGGAACGGCATTGGCAAAAAATTTATCCGCGTCAAACCTGCTGGGTGTAGGCCAGTTTTGTACCAACCCCGGCGTAGTGGTTTTACCCGGCGATGAAATAGGCACTGCTTTTATGGCTGATTATAAAAACGCTGTTGAAGATGCCGCAGGCGGGATAATGCTTACAGAAAATATCCACCGGGCATTCGACAAAGGCACCGCGGAATTTGCAAAACATAAAGATGTGGAGCTATTGGCAAAAGCTAAACAAACAAAGGAAAACGCGGCAATTCCGCAGGCGTTCAGCACCACGGCTAAGGCATTTTTGGCACAGCCGGGGTTAAGCGAAGAAGTTTTCGGGCCAAGCTCCATACACATCAGCACAGATAATAAAGAAGAGATCTTCGAAATAGCGCGCCGGCTAAAAGGCCAGTTAACCGCAACCATTTGGGGCAATGCCGATGATCTTAAAAACTACAGCGAACTGCAACATATTTTAGAAGATAAAGCCGGAAGGTTGATCATCAACGGCATGCCTACCGGGGTTGAGGTGGCTAACGCGATGGTGCATGGCGGCCCGTTCCCGGCAACTACCAACAGCGCCACTACGTCGGTTGGGGCAACGGCTATTTACAGGTTCACCAGGCCGGTTTGTTTCCAGGGTTTCCCTGATCATATATTGCCCGAAGCTTTAAAAAACAATAATCCGCTGGGCATCCTGCGGCAGGTTGATGGCAGGTTCACTACGGATGCAATTATTTAAAAACAACACATGAAATTATATAACACTACCAACGGCATATTATTACAGCATAACGATAAAACCATTATTATTGAGGAACCTTGGGATCTACTCATCAACCGTGATAACCTGGAAGCATACCTGTTAAGCATATTCAACCGCACGCGAAAGATCAGCGCCGATGAACAGTTGGATTGGTTTGATGATGATGCCATATTACCGCCCATAGGTCGCCAGGAAGTTTGGGCTGCAGGCGTAACGTACCTGCGAAGCCGCGATGCCCGCATGGAAGAATCAGAAAGCGCCGCAAGCTTATACGACCTGGTTTACGCCGCCGAACGCCCCGAATTATTCTTTAAGGCCACACCGCAAAGGGTAGCAGGCCACAAACAGCCGGTATACATCCGCAAGGATTCCGACTGGAACGTACCCGAACCTGAATTAACCTTATTCATCAGCTCAACTGGCAATATACAAGGCTATACTATTGGTAACGATATGAGTTCGCGCAGCATCGAGGGCGAGAATGCCCTGTATCTGCCGCAGGCAAAAATATATGAAAAATGCGCGGGCCTGGGCCCATGCCTATATGTAACATCGGCCCCCATAAGCGGCGAAACGGTGATAAAAATGAGCATAAGCCGTAACGGGGCAGAGGTTTTTAATGATTCGGTACAGGTATCACGGATAAAACGTTCTTTTACCGCGTTGGCAGGCTATCTTTTCCGTGAATGCGATTTTCCTAACGGATGTTTCCTGATGACAGGCACCTGCCTTGTGCCGCCCAATGATTTTACTTTAAACGAGGGCGATATAGTTGAAATTAGTATCGATGGGATTGGTACTTTAGTCAACACTATCGCCTATAATCCAAAGCATAAATAAACCGGTCATTAACCAGTAACCAATTATATGAGATACAGTAAACCTATTTTATTCATTCTACCGGTTATTATTTTAACCGCATGTCAAATGAAGAACAGCAAAAATAACCAGCAGCAAACGAATGCTGATTCGGGCTACATTCAAAAGGGTAGCTTTGCCTATGATGCTAACTTTTTAAAAGCTAAGGATAGCAGCGTTGTCATATTAAAAAACGACGGCGGTACCGGGCAGATCATCATATCACCCAAATACCAGGCGAAAGTATTTACCTCAACCGCCGATGGCCCCGGTGGCAAAAGCTTTGGATGGGTAAATTATAAGGAATTCGACCTGAAGGAACCTGATGCACATATGAACGCTTTCGGCGGAGAAGACCGCCTGTGGCTCGGCCCTGAAGGCGGTAAATTTTCCCTCTTCTTCAAACCCGGCACAACACAGGTATTTGATAACTGGCATACGCCTGCCGCTGTTGATAAAGAAGGCTGGAAACTGGAACTTGATTCCTGCGGGCCAAAATCGGTATTGCTCAGCAAAACCACTAACATGCAAAACTATGCCGGTACCCAGCTGCAAATTAAGCTTGATCGCTCGGTAGTGATACTGGAGAATACGGAGATACAGCAAATTTTAAGCATAACGCTGGATAGTACCGTAAAAGCTGTGGGCTTTAGCACCATAAATAGTATTACCAACGCAGGCACGCAGGCCTGGGACAAAGCAACCGGCGCGCCATGTTTGTGGAACCTTGATATGTTCACCCCATCACCCGCAACCATCATTGTAGTGCCTTATGAGCAAAATACAACCGGCACAATTGCCACTACCGATTATTTTGGACAAATACCCCCCGACCGTGTAAAGATCAGCAACGGTACCCTATATTATAAGGCCGACGGTAAATCGCGCGGTAAGCTGGGCATGCCGCCAAACCGCATCAAAAAGTTTGCGGGCAGCTATGATGTTGCCAACAATGTGCTTACCATCATCACCTATAATTTTGATACCAAAGCCACCTACCTTAACCAGGAGTGGCGCACAGACCGCGACCCATTTATAGGCGACGCTGTGAATGCTTATAACGATGGCCCCTTAGCCAATGGCACACAAATGGGCCCTTTTTATGAGATGGAAAGCGTATCGCCCGCGGCATTCCTTAAACCCAACGAAAAGCTAACACATAAGCACAGCGTTTTCCATTTTACAGGCAGCAAGGATGGGCTCAATACCATTGCACTCAAAACATTGGGCGTATCGTTAAAAGATATACAGGCAGCATTTTAATTGGTTGATAGTTCATGGTTGATAGTTCATAGAAAAAATGAAGCTGCCATGAACCATCAACTATGAACTATGAACCAAACAACCCCGGGCCACGAACCCGGAACCACGAACCCCAAATTATGACAAGAGATAAAAAGTTATTTGCCGTAGGATTGATCACTTCCCTGTTTTTTATATGGGGATTTGCACTCAACCTGAACCCGATTTTAATACCGCACCTTAAAAAAGCATTCCAGCTCACCACACGGCAATCTTCATTGGTTGATGTTGCGGCCTATATAGCCTATTTCCTGTTGCCTTTGCCCGCCGCGCAGTTCATGAAAAGGTTTGGCTATAAAGGCGGGATCTTATTGGGCCTGGTGTTGGTAGCTACCGGCATGTTTTTATTTTATCCGGCGGCAGGTGTCAGAAACTATCCTTTCTTTTTAATTGCCCTGTTCGTGATGTTCAGCGGATCAGCCTTTTTAGAAACCGCCGCCAATCCCTACATTACCGTATTGGGCGACCCTGCAGGGGCCACCGGGCGTATCAACCTGGCGCAATCTTTTAATGGCCTGGCGGCGGTAAGCGCAGGCTATATTGGCCGCACCTTTATTTTATCGGGCATAACTTATACCGATAAGCAGGAGGCAGCCATGTCTCCATCAGTATTGAGCGCTTATTTGAGTAAAGAGGCGTCATCTGTACAAATGCCATTTTTAATAACAGGGTTGGGCGTGTTAATTGTAGCCATACTCATATACCGCACATCGCTGCCAAAAATTGTTGAAGAAGGCGAGGGCGAAGAATTGCACGAAAGAAAACCCTTTTGGACGCGAATGGGCGATCTGTATGCAGAGAAAGAGTTAATGTCGGGCGTGGCAGCCCAGTTCTTTTATGTAGGCGCGCAGGCCTGTGTTTGGGGCTTTTTTGTATTATTTGCCGAGCGCGTAGCCAATATGGATGAGAAATCAGCCTCATTATTTTTAATAGCAGGTTCGGCTTGTTTTATGGGTGGTCGTTTTATTGGCACCATGCTCATGAAGCTTATCGCCCCGGTTAAATTGCTGGCTATTTACAGCTTTCTGAATATGATATTAATAGGGTTGGCGGTATTGCTGCACGGCAAATTCCCGGTATATGCCTTGTTAGGGGTTGATTTTTTTATGTCGATCATGTTCCCAACCATATTTTCGCTCAGCATCCGGGGCCTGGGCAAAAAAACAAAGGAGGGTTCATCGCTGGTGATCATGGCCATAGTTGGTGGCGCGGTATGCGCCTACCTGCTCGGCATCATAGCCGATCTAAGCAACATACAATGGGCATACATGGTACCGGGTTTTTGCTTCCTATATATATTTATATATGCCTATAAAAGATTAAAAGTAAAGGAAGTAGTGCTAACGGCAGGGCATTAAATAAATAATAAAATGTAAAAAAGCCTGGCCCCGTTCGATTCCCCTCTTGAGAGGGGTGGAGGGGTGTGTTTAGCGAATAAGAGATTAATAAAACGTTTCCCCTCTTTCCCGCTTGCGGAAGAGAGGGTGGTCAAGCGCAGCGAAGACCGGGTGAGTAAATGGAGCGCGACAAATAATGGCCGAAACGAGTTCGGCACGACGAAAACATTTTTTAGAACCATCTCCTTTGGAGAAGGCAGGGTGAGACCCAATTGCGTTAGTGATAGCAGCGGATACCGGCCAGTGGCTAATGCCCGTGCAGTATGAGCGGATAGCACGGCCGCAGGCAACGCCGCAATAATTAATACCACAACGATGCGTTTTAAACTCATCGCTATATCAAACAAAATAACACGTTATCAAATTTATATAACATGGATTTACAACTAACCGATAAAGTGATCATCGTAACAGGCGGTGCCAAAGGTATAGGCGAGGGCATCGCAAAGGTATTGGCATCAGAAGGTGCTATCCCCGTAATTATTGGCCGCAACGAAGCCGATAACCTTAAAGCGGCACAGGCAATAGAAGCAAGCGGCGGCAAGGCGCACCACGTAGCTGCCGAGCTAACCAAACCCGAAGATTGCAAAAAGGCGGTAGACGCCGTTCTGAAACAGTTCGGCAGGATTGATGGCCTGGTAAACAATGCCGGGGTAAATGATGGCGTAGGCCTGGAGCATGGCGACTATGAGCGCTTCATGGCATCGCTGCACAAAAATATGGTGCATTATTACCTGATGGCGCACCATGCTTTACCTGCCCTAAAGAAATCAAAGGGCGCTATCCTTAACATTACCTCAAAAACCGCCGACACCGGGCAGGGGAATACCTCGGCCTATGCAGCGGCAAATGGTGGCCGTAACGCCTTAACCCGCGAATGGGCGGTGGAGTTGTTAAAATATGGCATCCGCGTTAATGCCATTGTAGTAGCCGAGTGCTGGACACCGTTGTACGAAAACTGGATAAACACCCTGCCAAACCCGCAAGAAAAACGCGCGGAGATAGAAGCCAAGATCCCCTTAGGTAACCGCATGACCACAGCCGAAGAAATTGCGAACACAACAGCATTCCTGCTCTCCGAAAGATCGAGCCACACCACCGGGCAGTTAATTTATGTCGATGGCGGCTATGTACATTTGGACAGGGCGCTGGCAAACGCGTAGGCCCTTATCACGGTAGGGAGGGCTTAGATAAAGAAAATAAAAAACGCGTCATTGCGAGGAACGAAGCAACCTCACTTGCAAGTC